>ERZ795048.2547-NODE-2547-length-14559-cov-6.789713_pt1 | contig 14559 bp, 15 predicted proteins | sample MGYA00375132_ERZ795048 | MGnify/ENA primary metagenome ERZ795048 (study PRJEB30177, sample SAMN05720225) | activated sludge metagenome | isolation source: Anaerobic digester | place: Hong Kong | collected 2014-12-17 ...
GTATTTGTAGAATACCTTTTCTCCAATTTTTGGAAGCTAATTTATTCTAATATGGATTGCATGACCTATTTTAATACAAATGCGCACCTTTGCGGAAATTTACGCACCCCATATATAGGATCCCATGATTCAAAATGAATTCAAACCGTTATTGCACTGGAAGTTCATGATTAATCGTTTGTTTTTTGTGTTATAATATTATAAATGTAAAAACGAATAATCAACGAGAGAATGGTGATACATTTGAGTAATAAATTTATCCTTCAGCAATATAAAACCATTAAGAACATACACGAAGATATAGTTGATGATTCTAAATATGGTATTGATAGTCTAATCTTCGATTCTTTCGATAAACAATCTATTTTAGAATATGGTTTTTTCAAAAGAGGATTATTTAAACCCGGTATAGTAGACAAATTCTTTAATGAAACTTCAAATCGATTAGCATATAACTTTTTCTATCCTCTTCTTAGAAAATTCAATCATGTTAATCATCTTAAAGTTAATTCAGTAGGTTTTGATCAAGTTCATTTTGAATGGAATTCTGGGAAAAGAATCGTTTCTCCAATTGATCTCTTGCTAATAAGTTCAAGTGCAAAAGTTCTGCTTTTTCTAGAATGCAAACATGACGAACCTAATTCTGATAGCAAATTTTGTTTCAGCCAAACATATTTGAATCAATTAGAAAGCCATGGAATGAATGGCCTGTTGACCACAGTAAAAAAATATATTCAAATCTATGAAGAACTACAAGAAAATGAAACTTTGACTTATGGGGCTGGTATTTCTCAAAATCTACGACAAATTATCAGTATCGCTATTAACAAAGGTAAATACAAGAAAAGTTCAAGTCCTTATCAGTTTCATAACTACATATATGATGACATTCCAGATTTCAATGACTATGAAATATGGTTTGGAAATTTGTTGTTTTATGAGGATCAAAATAGAAATCTTGCAGGGGCATATTTCAAAGAAAACTTAAGTTTTATTAAAAAAGCAAAAATTGATTTTCATAAGTTTGGCATTAATTTGATTGAACCAATTTCCTATAAAACAATATTGTCAGAAAATGTGGATATGTATAAATCAATTGGTACTTCATATACACTTTTTGATTACTTAATGCACAATTATTTTGCAAAAAATGATTCGAATATGAAGAAAGAGTCTACTGAAATTAAGTAGGCTCTTTTTTGTATGTGTTATTCTTCTATATCTTTTTTAGCATAGCTCGCATGATAGCAGTCCTTTTTGGATCTCTTTTTACGACTAATGCTGTATATGGTTCGTCCCAACCATCTGTTTTGTTTTCTGAATATTCAGTAAGAAACATGGCTCCATGATCGATTAATGATTTCATTAGTTCAAAGTCGTCATCTGCACAATGATGGTTTAGTATTTCATCAAGAACATCATCATTTAAAAGGTCAACTATCTGAATCAGATATTCTTTCCGTTTTGCTATGTTTTCAATAGCAGTTTTTTCCCAATTCGCTTCAGTATCTGGGTGTTCTAAAAATCTTCTCGAAGCAGCAACGTTTTCCTGTTCGATGAATCTATTTATAACAGTGGTTTGTACTGGCGTGCTAAAGCAGAGTATCACTTCATCTAGCACATGGTTTGAGCAAGAAATAACGATTTGCTCTAAGATGTTTGTCGCTTCTTTTACCAAATATGCATCTTCAATTTCTCTTAGAGGTTTTATTCTTTCAATATAGAAATCGAATATTTTCTTCAATCTTGGATTTCCTTCGTGAAACACATCATTTAATGTGTATGTGGTATATTCATCTCGAGATTTATACAGGTAACTGCGATCATTCATATGACAATAGATTATTATATCATCTTCTAAGTCTCTTATAGAACCTGATAATTGGATAATTTCTAGAATAGGAAACTTTTCAAATGATGATTTTGAATATAAACTTGATATATAATCTACACTTTCTGTCTTTTTTATGTTTTTCAATTTATAAGGAATAATGTATTGTACATAACGATTTGAAAATATGTCCGTTCCATATATCTTTGCAATTTTTGTAAATTGATCATAATCAATATTGATCGGAGATGACCAAGAAACAATATTTTTAATATTTTCTTCATTGTCCATTGCCATATCAATCATCCACGGAAGATATTCAGTAAAACCCATCTTCAGTTCATAATAATACATTTTTTTTGAGTTTTCATTATGTATGAGTTGCTCAAGATTATAGGCATTAACCATTTGAAAAAATTGAACCTTCTGTTCTTCTGTTCCATATTTTCCTATTATTTCTGCTATTTCTTTGTAGGTTTTATCTGCCAAGTCGATATCAAAGCCACATAAAATAGAAACCATTTCCGGGTCAAAATTATGTAGCCATTTTTCAAAGAATCCTTTTGAGAATTTTAAATGATGTCTTCTCAAAATAACAGATATTCTTTCATGTGCTGGAGATTTCGGTTTCCCTGTCATCCTGTTTGCAGGCGAGTTCATTAATCTATTTAGGGTCTGTCTGTTTTCTTTATAAAGGATATCTTTTACCTTATCATATTGTTTTCCTAGAATTAATAATTCAGTAATTTCATCGCTTCGGCTATAGCTTGGTGATGGTTTAACTCCGTTAGGATAATATTGTCTAGGATTTATACTATTCTTCTCTAGCGGAGTTATGATATTATGATCAACTATTTTCAAGAGGGCCTTATCGAACAAGTATAGGACGAGTTCAATATCTTGGTATTTTATAGCATAATCGATAACATTCTTATTAAATTCATCTGGATTGGTGATTTTGCCACCTTTAGCAATTAATTCTTTTATCCCTGATAAACCACCAATTCTTACAGCCGATTCCAGCAAACTGGAGTTCGACATTTGCTCACTATGTTTTCCTGCAAGAAGTTCATCTACTGTAATGTTGAATAGTTTAGCTAATTTGGGAAGTTGACTGATATCCGGAAATCCACTTCCGCTTTCCCATTTACTTACTGTCTTATCGCTGACATCCAATTTACTTGCTAGTTCTAACTGCGTTAATCCATTGTTTTTTCTTAATTCAGATATAAATTTGCCAACCACTTTTGAATCCATATTTTGACCTCCTGTATATGCTCACATTCTATGATATATCACCATAAAATTCAACCCACTTATTTTCTACACGGAAAGTAGAGGCGTATCAATACGATTTGATACGCACTCTACGATTAGTGTAGTTGAAATTTAAGACCCGTAATGGGAGTCCGTTTGATTAAGATGTTCTAGTAACAAATCCAATGCAACACCGATGTCAATCATTTGGATAAATTGTTTTTTGTGAATATCAAGAGTCAATCTGTTTGATTCAACTGTGACTTTGCCAACTTCAATCCAATAAAAACAGAATATGAATTCAGATGGTAACTTGTGATCTTTAGGTAAATCCATCTGAATATGAATGGGCGAGATCTTCTTCCATTCTTCAATAAGATCTGAATCACCATTTTCTATATCTCGGAACGAGAAGACTCCGTTTCTAAGAAAATAGTTTTTTGGCTTCACATAATTCGTTTTGAGATATGAGATTATTTCTTTGTCATTTGTAATAGTAACAAAGTCCCCCATTTCTCGATAAAACACATCTGTGAACATGCCGTTGACTAAATCAACAACATAGGCACCGTCTCCATATGGTTCGGGATGCAAATAAAACTTCTTAATCAAATTCCTTGGCACAATAACTTCAATACTTTTCATAAGTATCTCCTTCTGGCTTACGCCAATTATTTACAGGATTATTCCTGCATTACCCTTTGTACCAAGGTAATATAAATTATATTATATAAAACAGTATTAATCAACCTTCATATTTTGGATTATATTTATAGTGTAATAATCCTTCTATAAAATTCAAGGCAACCTTTTGGTGTTTCGCATCAATAATTACATCAAATCTTTCACAGTTATCTTTAATCCATTGATTTACGTTATTAGCATTCACAAGGCTAGACATAGATGGATCCTTTAGCAGGCTTTTAGCCAAAGTACTCTTGGCACTTCCGACATTATATGGATGGCTTTGATACCGAGCATTACTATTTTGATTTGCTTGACCAATCTTCAAAAAATCTCCATTATATACAAATGTATACACAGCCATTTTCCCAGATGGCAACTTGAGAGGTTTATGTCCAAGTGGTTGATAGACAATCATAAAATCCTTTAGGGTAAGTGGCTTGCCTGTATAAGCTGATGCCATAATAATTAAGTCTGTAATCTCCTGTTTGAAACTCATACTTCACACCTCCAATCGTTGCTTGTTTTCAATTTGATATTTATTCCAAATAATCGAATCCAAAGTTCTTACAGTGATATTAGGATAACTAAATCTTAGCGTTTTAACAGTCTCAGTCAAAAGAGTTTGACATTCTTCATCAGTTACATCTCTGCCAATAGCATCATATATAAATCGATGAATATGAACGTCTGGCTTACACCTATTAGGATCACCAGCTAACATGAACAAATAATTTAAACCGGCAGGTCCGATACCTTTTACAGATTGGATTATGATTTCCAAAATTTCAGTGTTTTCATACCTATTGAAATCTTCTATCGTTTCAATATTTAGAAGTCTGAGTTTCTTTGCAAGCTCATAACAGATTTCAGATTTCAATCGACCGCTTATTTGTTGATTATTCTTAAGGATATCACTTGCAAATTTCTTTGCACCGCCAGAAGAATTTATGTGATCCATTAAATCAGAAAGAGTATACCCTTTAGTGAGCCTATCACCGTTCATGAATTTGTCTGCATATCTTTGAACTATAGGAACAGTAACTTGAAAATATTTGGCTCTAAGTGAGTACACGACATCAATGATACATACATCTAGGGACTGGTATGGTTCTGAGTATTCAACACTGTTGAGGTTAAGGTTTATTTTACAAAATTCTACTATTCTTTCAATCATGTTAATCATCCTTACTAAAAAATGTCAATAATGTCATAATTGAATCAGGTAAAATTGAACGTCTCACTTCATCAAAGACAAAATCTATCAATTCTTCCAGATCAAAAGATTGATAGTCATATGAATCCTTATTCTGCCATAGTCGAACAATTTGATTTTGTTGTGCTTCCCCATCTAGATTATTAACTTTACCACTAGATGTAGCTAGCCATACTTCATCACCTGATTGTTCTAGTAAATTCAAATAATCCTTAATGTTTAAATCAACTTCGCCATTTTTCGCTTGTAAATATATTCGTTTTTTATTACTATAATGACCATTTTCTTTCGATCCATCAAGCATGACAAACTCATATTTCTGAGTACTTTTTTTATTCGTCGATGGGATTACAAAATAATTGAATCTATCAAATAGCCAAATAGCAATTAAGTCCTCAAATCCCGAGGGTCCTAAAAAGTTAAGAATCATCCTTCTGTCTAAAATTAGGTCTTGATTATCTGGGTCTATAACTCTATTTGAGAACATGCTTGTTGCTGTCATATCATTTTGTAAAGATTCTCTTTTATCAATTCTTACTAATGAATTTCTATTGTTTGTAAAAGATGAAACTGAACCTGGAACCGATTCTTCTGTTCCACATTTCACCCATTTTATATTTTTGAGTTGAACAACACTATCATATTTACTAGCCTCGGGAGAGTAATCTAAATGAAATAATGAAATTGGATCACTGGGTATTTTTGCAACATAATATTCTCCATCTAACCTCGTCCACAAAAAATCACCTTTTTGAAGAGATTCAAATAAGTGATGAATTCCTTGATAACCCCATTTTCTTTCATGACCGTACATTTTAAGCCATTTTTCTTTGTAAGTTATAAAGTCTACAACGTAATCTCTATTCTGTAAAGCTGGATCTCCCCACCCACAGGAAACGCAATTATTTTTTATGAAGTATTCTGACGAAAATACTCTTTCACCATCATACATTCCTTTACCTTTAACTTTCCAAGTTACTGCCACTGGTTGCTCCTTTCAAAAAAACTAATAATATACGCAACAGACACTAAAGCGGTTTTAATTCTTTATATTCTTGGAGTGTCTGTTTTAGGTCAGTTACCACATTTAGATAATATCCTTTTAGTGCTTCAGACTGATTAATGAACTCTTTGATCGATTCCGGAAAAAGTCTAGTAATATATTTTAGTGTACCTAAATCTTTGAGTTCTTTTTGATAATTCTCTGCTTTTGGTAAATCCAGATTTAGTTTGTAAAAATAATTCACCATTAACAAGAAAGGTGTTTCGATAAGACTTATTACAAATCTCATCATAATTCTGTTGAATTGCTATGCTTCATATACTTGAAATCGTTTGGTAAAGAGTGTCATTACACCTTCAAAATTAGTATGTGAGTATTTATTAAGCATATCTTTGATTCCTTTGAGATACTCATTAAAAAAATCAAACTCACTTTCTTTGACTTCTAGCCCTTTAGTTTTGATTTGTTTCATAATTTTTGAAGGATTATGTTGGCCTTTTATGAATTTTTTACTGGTTAATACACCTTCTACTAACCCTGAAATTACAATAATGTTTTCTTGAACTTGACGCAACAATGGCGCAACAATGACTATATTGTTCTGATCAACCTCTTCGTGGCATTTTGCTAGTAATTTCGCGCTACTCAAAACAATCGCATCTCTAAGAAACGATTCATCACTCTCCCAAGTTTCAATATTATTCAAGAAGTCTATTAATTCATTGCTCATATTTACCACCGTTTTAAATTTCCTAAAATGCGAAATATATTTTACTTAGATGATTTAAAATCAAACATTCATAAAAACATAAATTACTCCATCATTGCCAAAATCATTATCCTTTTTTAGCTTTTGAGCATACTCTGTTTTGACTTGATATTCATAGGAATTAACATAAGTCTGCAATTTACTTAAAACATCACCACTAAAGTAATCCTTAACTACACCTTCTCTTTTTAATTTTGACAAAGACTTCATAGCGGCAACTTTTGATTTTGATACACCGCTACTGGATCCGTATCCAGTTAATAGTTTGAAAGATATCGATTCTTCTGCACAAATTCTTCTTATCTCTTTTCCTATTTCCGTTAGTTCAATCGAACCATGAAAATCATAAGTTCTCATATTTCAAACCTCATTTATTTATATTTAAAAATCAACCTTTGAGAAATTTTACGAATGATACTATCCGTTTTCTCTGCCTTCGTCATCTATTGTTCTAATCATTTGACGTTAACAATCCAACAAAGTCAAGTACTCTTTCATTTTCAAATAGAGTTTTATTCTCACAAAAGTGATTGTGCTTTTGAGCAATCACGTTTAAATATTTTTGTCTCAATGCTTCCCTAAAACTAAAATTAGTGAAACCTTCTATTTGATCTTCTTCTATATTTGGATCGCAAAAATAGACATTAACTCCTTGTTTAATTAATTCCTTAGCAATTATCAAACTAGGTGAATGCCTTGTATCATCTGAATTAGGTTTATATGTTGCTCCAAAAATTATCACATCTCCAGAATTTGATTCTAGTATTTTCTGTATTGCATATTCAGTTTTTTGGTTATTGATTTTTCTTGCCAGTCTAATCGGTTCAAATTCACTTTGTTCTAAAATGAATAATGGATCAATAGGCAAACAATGACCTCCAACTCCAATACCTGGTGATAATATTTTTGCTCTAGGGTGATCATTAATGAGTTCTATTAACTCATACGTGTTCATACCATGCTCATCACAGTACATTGATAATGCGTTGGCAAATGCTATTTCATAATCTCTGTATGCATTTTGCATTATTTTGATATGTTCTGCCATAATAAATGTAGTTTGAGTTATTTTTCCTTTAGTGATATGAGAATAAATCTCATGGGCTCGTTTAAATGCTTTTTGACTAGTTGTGCCAATAATTCTAGAGTTTGATTCTAACTCGTTAAAAACATTACCTGGTTGAATTGTTTCAGGGCAATAAACATAATCAAAAGAATCATCACTTAGATTAGATACCTCAGATAAATACTGAACAAAAACCTTATTTGATTTAGGCGGGACAGTAGATTCTAGTATAACTAAATCATCTTTCTTAAGTTTTTTACCTACCGTTTTAAGTGCATTTTTTACATAAGACAAATCCGCTTTGTTATGTTTATCTAATGGTGTTTGAACTGTTACAATGTAAATATTTGATTGTGGAAATTGACTGGTTAAAAAAAGTTTATCCTTAATATTGTCATATCTTGAATATAACTCATTCTCTTGGGAATTAAATACTCTTCTATTTATATTATCTAGTCTTTTGTCATCGATTTCATAACCAATAACATTAAACCCAGATTCTGCTAATTTAATAGCTACGGGTAATCCAATGTACCCCAACCCAATTATCGTAATATTCACTTAATATACTCCTTTTCTATCCACTCAACTATTCTAGATGATGCTTTACCATCACCATATGCGTAATTTAAACCATTCTCTTCGTTATTTGTTTTAAGCATGTCATCAATTATTGGAAACAATTGATCATCATTGATCGCTATATTGCAAATATTTTGATTTCGAAATATACGTTCCGTTTTGTCTCTTATAACTAACATTTTTTTGTTTAGAAATGTTGCTTCTTCTTGGAGACCACCACTATCTGTAATTACTAACTCACAAGTTTGTAGATGATTGTAGAACTCTATGCTATCTAAAGCGTTAGAAATTGTGATGTTTCTTATATTTGATAGATGTTTTTTGGCTATTTCTTGAATTTGAATGTTAAAATGCATAGGATAAATCATTGTAATGTGCGGGTTCTTTTCTAAATAAATAGCCAATTTACCAAAGAAATCATCTAGCATTTTCCAGTTTTCTCTTCTATGCACGGTAAGAAGAACTTTGTTTTTCTGAATTCGAATTGAATTTTCATTGATGTGACTAGAAATATAATCTATACCGGTGTTGCCTACAACAAATATTTTTTTTGAATCTATATTTTCTTTAAGTAAATATTCCTTTTCTTGAAAAGTAGGGACAAAATTTACTTTAGCAACGTGACTCATCATGACCCTCAATCCTTCTTCAGGATATGGATTATACAAATCGTATGTTCTTAATCCAGATTCAATATATATAAAATCAATTCTATTCAAATACGCATACAACATTCCGGCGTAAGCTGAAAGCGTGTCTCCCTGTGTCATTACAAAACCAAATGATTTATCGCTAATAAGTTTATCAAGTTCAGATAGATAAAATGCCATTTGGTTTGATAAACTATTGCTATCACTTATTTTTAACTTAAAATCGATGGTGAGGTTATTATCCAAAAAAAGTTGGTTAACAGCTTTAGAATGTTGTTCGGTTGATAATACTAGAATGGATATGTTTGATCTTCTTAAATGTTTTATGACAGGTATTAACTTGATTGCTTCTGGTCTTGTACCCAATATGATTAATCCTTGCACAGAATAACCTCCTTTAGCCTTTTTCGTTCAATCAAAGATGAAAACTGAGTTGCAAATTTAATAGCTTTTAGCGATAGCGCATGATATTTCTCGGATTCTTTGCTTAATTTTATAATCGAAAAGACAGCTTCATCAATTGTCGAATAAGGAAAAACAAAGTCCTCTTTATATAAGTTTGAAAAACAATCTATTTCTTTTCTTAGAACCACTGGTAATCCCGATGAGAACCCCTCATATACAACCCTGCCAAAAGTCTCCCATAAAGATGGCAATATCAAGATATCAGATTTTTTCATTTCTATAGCTAGTTCAATTTGCTGAACGCCTTGAATCAAGATAGTGTTATCTGATAAATCATTTGACTCAATATAGTTCAATATATCATTATATAAACTATTTGATTCTATTTTTCCAATGATTGTTAATTGTGCATCATGGTCAAAATCCCGTAGCCTTTTTAGAATCCGCACTGATTCTATGACGTTCTTTTGCTCTTTTATAGTTGACACAACTATCAATCTCAATGGATTTTGGAGTTTATGCTTTGGGTTACCAAAAAAAACTTCATTGACACCACGATTTATTACTTCTATTTTGTTGCTATCTGTATTGTAAAAATTAACTAAGTCATCCTTTTCACTTTGACTTGGAGTAATTATTTTGGATACAGCATCCAAAGCTCTTTGTTCTAACGCTGAATATTCTAATGGGATACTTTCATTTGAACGTTTATATGCAGGAGTCAAAAACATAGGGAATAAAATTATTTTATCAAGTATGTTAGGTTTTAATTTTTCCAAACCAAACATTTTACTGATATGAATGATAACTATTTTGTTATATTCATTTAAGTCATATTGCTTATATAAATACTCAAAATTATACTCATAATTCAATATTCGTCTTTTAAACTTATCATCATTTCTAAAAGAAATCGGATGAAAGTGTGTTTTTAAGTTTTTATGTCTATAGAACCCCTCCATGGATGTTCTATATAGGACTAAATCGATCTCAAAATCTTCTATGAAGGTGTCTATCAAACTTTTTACAACAGTCCCTCCGCCACCGGTAGGATCATTATATAACTTTGCAGCTACAATTAATAACTTATCCATTTCTCCTCCATATTCTCAAATAATTATCGAAGACATTGTTATAATCATAAAGTCCATTGATATCACCATCAAATTTCATAGAAGTAGTTTCAACAATTTTCTGCGCTAACTCTTTTGGTACTTCACTATCAATCAACACTCCATTATTAGAAGAAATAATTTCAGAAAATGCTCCACATTTAGTCGCTATTACAGGGGTTCTTGCTGTTATTGCCTCAAGAATTGTTCGCCCCATTCCTTCCGTGTGAATGTATTTTACACCATTTAGGTCTGTATGTGTATCGCCACTAAATTGAACATAAAAATCACCAGAGCAAATGTATTTTAGCGATTTGTCGTGATCTAACTTCCCTAAAAATGTTACATTTTGTAAATCATGGTATTTTAAATAAATTTCACTGAATAAAGGACCGTCGCCAATAAGATATAAGTGAAATGTTTCATTATCCAAGTATGCTACAGTTTTAAGTAAAAGTTCAATTCTTTTATACGGTTCAAAACGACTCACTGAAACTAAATTGGTTTTTTTATTGTCAAACAACAACTCTTCTCTATTCTTTTGAAAATCCTCTTTGTATCTAATAATCTTTTTTGAATCAACGCCTCCAACGACTCTTTTAAGTATGCTATCTTTAATCCCAAAAGCTATTAGCCTTGTTTCAGTTAATTGACTATTTGTTATTAAAAAATCTACACAATGATTTATAGTGTTTTTCCAATATCTAGTTCTATGTAGTGCACTGTTATTGCCATCAAAGGAAGGCGCAGAAACTATATCGTTACCACCAGTTCTATAAAATATAACTGAGTCCTTAGTGTTGGTTTTTATTTTTTGCATTTCTCCAATCCAATGGCCCGAATTAAAGAAAATCATAGTGTTACTAGAATCTATATCTTTAATAAACTCCTCTATATTATAAATCTCTTCATTTACCCAATCTTTATTTTTGAAAACTAGTATATTTCTATCGTTTTTGTGAGTTATCACATACAAATTTGAGATATTTTTAAAATAATCAACAAAATACTTCCCATGGATTTCCATGCCCCCCACTTCATTGAGTGATTCAATAAATAAAACTACATTGTCATTGATAATCTCGAGTCTTCTTAGTGCTTTTGAAACACCTAAATTTGGTTCAGTTTCTGTTGAATATGTTGTGGAATCTACTAGTTCTTTGTAATCATGCCCCATTGCAATAGATATGCCACATGATGACAAAAATCCAATATCATTAGGCCCGTCTCCAAACCCTAAAACTTCCGAATTATTTAACTTATAATAATCAGATATTATATTGATCGCATTAGATTTGGATGTCTTTATGTTTTGAAGCACAAGGACCCTAATCTGACTCCAATACTCTGTATGATATCTCTTTTTGTACTGCTCAATTCCCGATTGGTCAATATCTACCAGAGCGATATTATATATAGAATCTGTGTGATTCGATTTTACTTTTTCAACAACAAATCCTTTGTCCTTTGCTTTGATTGCACATTCCTCGTTCAAAGCATATGTCTCTTTTTCACTATAAAAAATGACACATTGATGGCTAATTTCTTCAAAATCAGAAGGCAAATCGTAGTATAATCTATCATTAATATAAACTTGAGATCCACTTAAGCATATATAGAAATCAAATTCAATGTCATGTAACATCATTTTTGATAAAGAAAAAGTTCTCATTGATGCTACCCCGACAATCAGCCCTTGCTCTCTAAGTCTTTTTATATCTGATTTTAAAACCGGATCAACTTTGTTGTTTCCACTTTTTGAAACAAGCGTGTTCCCAATATCAAAAACAACACATTTGATCATAATAATACCTCAGTAACACTAACGAACTGAAAATCATTTTTTTTCATTTGAATAATTAGATCAGTTAAAAAAGATCTTATACCGTAGCCATAAAAACTGTGCTTTTTAATAAAATCATCATCAATATTTCTGTAAAAGTTTTTGGTCATTCTATCTTTGAAATTACGAGTCAATGAGTACTCGTTAGCATTAAAGGCTAAATGTATCGGATGAATATTAAACACATAAATTCCATCTGAAATCATTTTTTTCAAAACATAGTTTGTATCTAACGGTAGTTGTTGTTTCAAATAAAATCCATCTTCAAAAAAAGTATTCAGTTCATTGATATCTCCCAATATTTTATAAGGCTTAATATATTTCATATCGGTATAATTGTTCATGCTGAAACGGAACCCAAGCTTCCCATAAACCCTAACAGCATCCTCAGGCATATAGTATTTATGTGCTCTTATTACAATGCCTCTATGCTCTAATTGGTTCATGTGGTTAATGATTGCTTTAATGTTACTACCATGATCACTGTTTTCACAAAAATTAGGATGCAATTCCTTAATAAAAAGACTAGATTGCTCATTATGTATAACTTCGCTATAGTGCGTTTGAAATAAAACGCATGGAATGTTAAGACACTTAACGAAATCTAGTGCATACCTAATTACTGGTTCGCTTACCCAATCAATATCCATTGTCAACAATATATTTCTACTCATTTGAATACCTGTGATATTTGTTTAATTTTTCCAAAGAAAGATGAATATCTTCTAAAAGGCCATTTATATTTCTATAATCCCAAATTTGCTTTGACAAATATCTTTCTTTTTTCCCATTCTCAATTGTTATATGTTCTAAACGGCCATCATGATTTAAATTTAGCATTGAATCAATCATAAGCTTATTATCTTTGAATGTTACGTCAATATTAGTGCTTGACAAAATTTCAGTAATTTTTGATCTTATGAAGTTAAATTTTTGATCATCAATTTCATAAATTGCATCTTTAATTGGATCATCATAGGTCATATATTGATAAAACTTCCAGCGATTAATCTTGAATTGTTGATTATTATCTTTAATAAATAAAGCCAATTCTTCTAAATAATCGAAATTAACTGGTGTGACAACTGAATGTATTTTTGTTTCAAAACCTAATTCTTGCATATCTATCATTCTTTGTGTAAATCTGTCTATATATTTATTGTACTTTACTGTATTCCTCCCAATCTTCTCTAAAACTTCTTCGTTAACTGTATCCAAAGTGATAGTAATCCTATCTACAGCTCCTACAAGTTTAACAAGTACATCTTTTTCTAGCAGAATTGCATTAGTCAATAACTCTATGCGCAAATCAGAATAAATTGTTTTATACTTCTTAATATGCTCTATAAGTTCAAGAAAGTCACATAAAATAACGCCTCCTATAATTGTTGGTTCACCACCTGAAAGTGTTATTTTTCGAACATTTAAGTTTTCAATTAAAGCGCTAATAGTTCTTTTTTTATCTTCCAAACTTAACTCACGAGCTAATGATTCTTTACTTGTATCTCTAAAACAGTACCCACAATTCAGCAAACATCTTGGTGTCAGCATATAGTATATTGAAAACGACATATCGATCCCTCATTCCAAATAAATTCTAGTGATTAAAAATTGCACTATAAGATTTTTATATTTAAAATTTGTGAATTTTGAATAGTTACTTTAATCGCAACTTATAACTACCCATGATAAATTCCCCCCGGATATCTTCTTAAGTAAAATTATATCACACCTTCTTAATTATAAATATATGCAATGGTCAAATCTCTTAATAGTTGTTAAGTTTATGAATATGACATTCTATAAAACTAGTGATTCTTCACCATTCTTAAATTTGAACGTAATCCTTGAATCTCGATGCACGATAGCACTTTCAACCAAGAGCATCCAAACCCTCTCACTCCATTCATCGAGTATGTCTTCTGATTGACTTAAGTTTGCGATAAACGATTTCATCTTAAGTGCTTGTCCATGCTTGTCACTTCGAAGTCTTATCATTTCATCATGATTTGCTTGTAATTTATTGTAACGGTTTGACAGTTCTTCATATTTCTTATTGTAGTCATCAAGGTCAGTGCTTGACTTTGCGTTTTCTTTGACGAGTTTATTCACTAACTCAGATATAACGATGAGCTCGCCAT
>ERZ795048.2548-NODE-2548-length-14559-cov-6.432019_pt1 | contig 14559 bp, 5 predicted proteins | sample MGYA00375132_ERZ795048 | MGnify/ENA primary metagenome ERZ795048 (study PRJEB30177, sample SAMN05720225) | activated sludge metagenome | isolation source: Anaerobic digester | place: Hong Kong | collected 2014-12-17 ...
TATATTCTATTGAAATCAGCGCCCGGGTCTGTGAAGATCTGGGCGCTGTCTTTATTATTCATACAGTGCATTTAAGCGTTTGCGTAGTTCCATACCGGCATAGCGCTTGCGTGATATTAATGTGTTGTCTAGAAAATGGGTGTTTCAGGATTTGATATTTTTTAAATATTCGCTCGGGGTCATGCCATAGGTTTGTTTGAAACAATTTCTAAAATACCCGCTGTCATTAAATCCGCATGCATATGCGGCTTCCGATATATTATAGCCTTCTTTAAGCATCAAGCGTAGACCTTGTTTTAGTCTGAATTTACGGATAAACTCGTTGCCCGACATGCCTGTGAGACTTTTGATCTTTCGGTATAGCGTGGAGGTACTCATATGCATCTTTTGAGTCAAGAAGCTTATATCTAAATTCTCTTCTGCTAAGTTCTCACTGACAATATCGGTGAGGCGTTGCAAAAATTCTTCATCCAATCGACTCAACTTGACATCTTCTGATGGTTGTACTATGGTAGATGTAGCAGGTGCATTATCAGGGATGTTTTCTATATCGTGCGTTTGTTGCTGAGCGATAATATGGGCCAATTTCTTCCTACTTTCCAATAGGTTGTTGATACGACTATGCAGTAGTTTGGCACTGAATGGTTTGGTGAGGTATGAATCGGCACCACTATCATATCCCTCTTCTTTGTCATGAATAGAGTCTTTGGCTGTCAGCAGAATAACAGGGATATGGCTGGTACGTATATCGCCTTTGACGAGTTTACATAATTCGATACCGTTCATAACAGGCATCATGATATCACTAATGATGATGTCAGGGATGTCTTCTTGTGCTTGTGTCCAGCCTTCTTGACCATTGATGGCAGTTAAGATGCGATAGTCTTCATTAAATGATGCGGCGATGTATTCGCGGATGTCATCATTGTCTTCTATGATAAGAATAAGGGGACGGTTGTCGGTTTCGTCCTCTGCTTTTAGGTCTTGGGAAGTCTCCAAATGAGCCGCTTCTGGTTTGTCTTCTTTATGTAAGGCGTTGGGGTAGCAGTTGTATGTCAAGATGCGGAAAACAAAGGTTGTGCCTTTACCAGAGGCACTCTCCACTTGAAGGGTGCCTTCGTGTAGGTCGACCAAAGATTTGACAAGGGCTAGTCCAATGCCTGTGCCTGATGCTTGATGCTTGCCTTTGACTTGGTAATAACGGTCGAAGATATAAGGCAGGGCTTCGGCATCAATGCCATATCCTGTGTCGCTCACTAGAATTTCGGTATACTGGTTGTCGCTTTCTTGTACTTGATGGAGCTCTAGTTTTATTTCTCCCTGTACGGTGTACTTAACGGCATTGGACAGTAGGTTGTTTAGTATGGTAGAGATGACATCTGAATCGTAATAGATCTTTTCTGATACAGATGGGATATCGAGCTGAAACGTCACTTGCTCATTGCGATTCAGTTCCTTATATCGAAGGCCTATTTCGGTAACTAAGTTGTGTAGATTGCCTTTGCTTACGGTGAGTTTGCGGTTCTGTGTTTCTGTCTTACGGAACTCCAGTATCTGGTTGACTAGGTTGAGTAGGCGAAGGGCACTACCATGAATGACGCTTATTTTTTGGCTGTATGCTTTGGGAAGTTTAGCATCATTGATAAGGTCTTCCAATGGACCAATAATAAGGGTTAGTGGGGTACGCAACTCGTGGGTGATGTTGGTGTAAAAACGTAGGCGTTCTTGATTTAGTTCTTGTTCGTTATGGCTCTTCTCCCGTTCGAGTTCCAAAGAACTCTTCAACTTCAAACGACGCTTATAAAAACGAAACCAGAAGATAGTACCTATGATCAAGATGATGGCATAGCATGTTTGAGCATACCATGTTTGCCATAATGGAGGATGGATATAGACTTTTAATTTTGCGATGTGCTTGTTGTCCCAGTCTTGATTGTGCAGGCGTGCCTTGACTTTGAAGGTGTATTCGCCTGGAGGTAGGTTACGGAAAGTGACTTGATTTTCTCCTTGTGTGTTGGTCCAGTTGTTTGATAGCCCATCGACTAAATAAGCATATTCAGCCATGGGGGATTGAGAAAAATCTGGGATGGTAAAGCGAATACGGAAAGAGTTGTGTGCATAGGGCAATTCAATCTTTCCATGTGCTGTTGGTTGCAATACTGGATTGCTTCCTTCTTCTATTTGTCCGCTGATGCCCAAACATTCTACTATGCCAACAGGAGTAATGGTTTGTTCGCGTACAATATCTTTGGGATGAAAATAACAGACGCCATTGAGCGAACCGAAATAGATGGTGCCATCGGAACTTGCTGCAACGGAGCCGTCACTGAAGTTTCTAGCTTGTATGCCATCATATCGGCTATAGCTAGCTATTTCCTGTGTCTTGGGGTTTAAACAGGCTATGTTTTCTGTGGTGCTAATCCATATGTAACCCAATTTGTCCTCATAGATGGCACGTACGTAGACGTCTTTCAATCCTTCGTCGTATCTGTATCTTTTGGTGTCTTCAGGTCGAGAGGGATGTGCAAAGCAATTGAGCCCGTCTCTTGTAGCGGCCCAAATCCTTTTTTTACGGTCTTGATATAGGTGGATGACGGCATTGGTACAAAGGCCCTTTTCATCGGTGATGTGATGAATCAATTGGTCTTTTTTATCAAAAACATAGATGCCGTCGCCATAACTTCCTATCCAGAGTAGTCCCTTGGCATCACGTACGATCCCGTAGACAGAAAGAAAATGCATTTGTTCACCAATTGCTGTCTCTTGATGTAATCGCCCTTTTTGGTAACTATATAATCCTCCTTCTACACCTATCCATATTTTCCCATCTGTGTCTGTAAAAAAACAATAGGTGGCTTCTGTACTTTTAGTTAGGGGGATGCGTGTGGTGTGTCTTGTTTGTGGGTTAAAGCGTAGGATCCCTGCGTCGCTCATGCCAAGCAGTAGGTCGTCTTTGTAGCGAACAATGGTATTTATCTGACCGTTTGAAGCAACGTTGGGATTAGAAAATGAATACGATTCGATAAGTTTATTCCCCATAAAAAGGACTAGCTCGTTGTCGCCACCTATCCACACTTTGTTGCCTTCTGTGTATATGCTTTTGGCTGGTTTGTTTTTTAAAACTCGTCCCCCTGTTTTGACGTATGGGAGACTATGAAAAGCTGGCTGGGTACGGCTGATAAAGTCCAAGCCGCTGCTGTGATTGCCAACCCAGATGTTGCCAAACGAATCTTTAAAGACTTTGCGTGCATTTTTGGATGATATGCCGTTGGTATCGTAAGTAATCGATATGTTTTGGAACTGGATATGTCCGAGATCATTCAACGTTAGGTCGCGTAAGTTTAAAATGCTCACACCACCCAAGTCGCTGGAAATCCAAAGTTTGTCGTCAATCTCAGCGATATGGCAGATGTCATCGGATAAGATGGAGGTGCTATCTCCTAACTGATGATGAAAATTGGTAAAATTCCCTCGTTGAGGATTGAATAAGGCCAATCCTTGTTTTGTGCCTGCCCAAATGTTTTGAAAATGGTCTATGTATATGTTGGTCACCCAATCGGATGGGATACTTTTGGGGTCATCTGGATTGTGTTTGAAAGTATGTAAAGTGAGGTCTTTCAAGTCAATGATGCTCATGCCTGCTTGGCTTTGCCCTACATAGAGGTGCCCTTTTCCATCATCTATGGCACAGGAATAGGCAAAGTGTATGCCTTTAATATTGGGAGTGCCTAATACGGTATATTTATGGGTACTGGGGTTGTATTTTATGATGGAGTGGTATAAATTGGTTATCCAGATGTCGCCGTCTGTAGCAAAAGAAAGGTAGACTACATTATCTAGTAAGGCATCTTTGGGAAGTATTAGTTGTTCTATTTCTTGGGTACTGCAATGCAAAATGTATAATCCAGCTTTGGTACCTATCCATAAAGTGTCGGAGCGTTTGTCATATAACAATGTGTTCAATGCGTTGTTTTGAAGACCCGAATTTTCTGTGTTGTATGAGGTGAAATAGTGACCGTCAAAACGACTTAATCCTTCTTCGGTTGCTATCCAGAGATATCCTCTCTTGTCTTGTGCTAGGTCGGTGATGTAATTATTGATCAGCCCATTTTCTGTGTCAAGATGTTGGAATGTAAACTGTTGTGCCCATGTAGTACACACGGACAGATGGATCAATAGCGTAAGGACAAAGAGGCGTATATGCTTCATGGAGTTAAATATTTTACTAGGACAAAAGTACAATTTTTTTTTAACATACCATGAGGGATAAATCGCCCAAAAGGTGTAATAAAACGTTCAATGAATGATTTATTAGGGTGTTCTGATAGATTTTTTATGTTGTATATTGAAGGTAAATTATATATTTGCGCTGTGTTTGAAAAAAAAGAACATTGTTATACCTTAAATTCGCTTATTCTTATTTTTACCTTCACATAATATAAAATGAATACTATGAAATCAGATTTATGTAAAAGCAGTAGGAAAGCATGGATGACTTTAATGCTTTCTACAGGTTTTATTGCTGGGGGGCCGTTGATGGCTGCACCTAATGGCAATCAAAATCTTGCTGTACACGCTGTGCAACAACAAGTGCAGGTAGTGGGTACAGTCAACGATGCAACGGGACCAGTTATTGGTGCAAGCGTTGTAGAAAAAGGAACTTCCAATGGTACGATTACCGATCTCGATGGAGGATTTACTCTTTCCGTTAAACCAGGTGCAATATTGGTGGTGTCCTATCTAGGATATTCTGCTCAAGAAATAAAGGTCGTGCCTGGACAAGCAATCAAAGTGGTATTACGAGAAGATACGAAAGTGTTGGATGAAGTGGTTGTGGTCGGTTTCGGTACACAAAAGAAGGTCAATCTGACTGGATCAGTAGGGGTTACTGATGGCAAAGAATTGGAATCTCGCCCTGTATCCAATGCTGCACAAGCCTTACAAGGTTTGGTTCCGGGACTTCAAATTACACAAAATAACGGTAGCTTGGAAAGTACGCCAAGTATTAATGTACGTGGTACAGGTACCATTGGATCTGGTTCTACTGGTTCTCCACTTATCTTGATTGATGGTATGGAAGGTGATTTGAATACAATCAATCCTCAAGATATTCAAAGCATTTCTGTTTTGAAAGATGCTGCTTCTTCTTCAATCTATGGTTCACGTGCACCTTTTGGTGTGGTTATGGTGACTACCAAGAGTGGTAAGAGTGGTAAGACTTCTGTAAACTATAACAATAGTTTCCGTTGGAGTTCGCCAATCAATATGCCTAGTACTATGGATTCCTATACATTCGCTACTTATTTTAATGACGGATGTTTGAATACGCCAGGTTGGGGTGTACATTTCAATGATGAGTGGCTACAACGTATCAAAGATTATCAAGACGGTAAAATTACTACAGAAATTCCGGCTGGTGATAATGGATATTGGAAAGATGGTTACGGGTATGGTAATGCCAATAACGACTGGTATGACATCATGTATAAGGATGTTACTTTCTCACAAGAGCACAATTTGAGTGCTACAGGGGGCACTGAAAAATTAAATTACTACTTGTCTGCCAACTATCTAGATCAAGGTGGTTTGATGGAGTGGGGTAATGAAGGTTTGAAGCGTTACAATGCTACTGCCAAAATTAGAGCTCAACTATCACCTTGGGCAAAAATCAGCTATACAATGCGTTGGACTCGTCAAAAATATGTACGTCCTTCTCAATTGACTGACAATTTATATGACAATATCGGACGTCAAGGATGGCCTACATTACCATTGTATGATCCTAATGGTTATTTGTATAGTTCACCATCACCAGCATTAGGTATGTCTACTGGAGGTAGTGACCGCAAAGAAACGGATAATAATTATCATCAATTGGGTTTGATCTTGGAACCAATCAAGGACTGGATCACACACATCGAATTGAACTACCACGTACAGGCTGCTGATCGTCATTGGGATACTCAATTGACTTACAATCATGACGTAAATGGCAATCCTTATACTTATGGAAATACAGAATCGAATGTGCATGAAGACCATTATAAGGAAAACTTCATGAACTTGAATATCTATTCTGAATACGATAAGAGCTTTGCTGAAAAACATAACTTCCATGTAATGGCTGGTTTCCAAACTGAAAAGATGAAACAAACACAGTTTGGATTGCAACGCAACGGTATTCTGATTCCTGGTCTACCAGAGGTGGACTTAACAAATGGATTGGATTCATCTGGTAAACCTGTTACTCCTTCTGTTAATGGATCACGTTACGAATGGGCTACTGCTGGTTTCTTCGGTCGTGTAAACTATAACTATGATGGACGTTATTTGGTGGAAGCTAACCTTCGTTATGATGGTACTTCTCGTTTCCGTTCTGACAATCGTTGGGTGTGGTTGCCTTCTGTATCTTTGGGATGGAACATTGCTCGTGAAGCATTCTGGGAACCTATGACTGATGTAGTCAATACATTGAAACTTCGTGCTTCTTACGGGATGCTAGGTAACCAAAATACGAATAACTGGTATCAAACATATCGTACAATGTCTGTAAAATCTTCTGATGGAAGTTGGTTGCAGAATGGTCTAAAAACAAATACTGCTGAATTCCCTGGATTGGTAAGTACAGCGTTGACTTGGGAAAAGATTCACTCTTATAATGTCGGTTTGGACTGGGGATTATTTAATAATCGTTTGACTGGTTCATATGATTACTTTATCCGTGATACTAAGGATATGGTTGGTCCTGCACCAGAATTGCCTGCTACTTTGGGTACTGCTGTGCCTAATACTAACAATACCGACTTGCGTACAAAAGGTTGGGAATTTGAATTGTCTTGGAATGATCGTTTGCAAAACGGTTTAGGATATGCAGCTAAATTTATGTTGGCCGATTCTCGTACTAAGATTACTCGTTACCCAAATAACCCAACATTGTCGACTGATACCTATATCGAAGGACGTTATATCAATGAAATTTGGGGGTACGAAACAATCGGTATTGCTAAGTCTGAACAAGAAATGCAAGATCACTTGGCTTCTTTGCCTAATGGTGGACAAGATGCTATAGGTAGCGACTGGGCAGCTGGTGATATCATGTATAAGGATTTGAATGGTGATGGTAAAATCACTGAAGGTTCAAGAACTTTGAATGACTTGGGTGACCGTAAATTGATCGGTAATAGTACTCCTCGTTATCACTTCTCTATTGATTTGTCTGCAGATTGGAAAGGATTTGACTTCCGTGCGTTCTTCCAAGGTGTGATGAAGCGTGATTATTATCAAGGAAGCGCTTATTTCTTTGGTATTAAAGGAAACTTCTGGTGGTCACAAGGTTTGGATCAACACGCTGATTATTTCCGTGCTGAAGCTTCAAACGACTTGCCAGCTAATATAAATTCTTATTATCCACGTCCTGTTTTCGACACGGATAAGAACTATTATGCTCAAACACGTTATTTGCAAGATGCTTCTTACATCCGTTTGAAAAACTTACAGCTAGGTTATACGTTGCCTACATCATTAGTGTCTAAGTTGGGCGTGTCTAAACTACGCGTTTATTTGTCAGGTGAAAATCTTTGGACAGGTACTTCACTTTCTTCACTATTTGATCCAGAAACTATCGATGGTGGTAAGGGAGGATGTGTATATCCACTTTCCAAAACAGTATCATGTGGTTTAAGTTTAACCTTGTAATAGAAACAATATATGAAAACAAAATATATCAAACATGTGTTGATGGTTGCTTTGGCAGGAACATTATTTGCGTCTTGCAATGATTATTTGGACAAAGAACCACAATCTAGTGTGACACCAGAAAATTATTTCAGTAATGATGGACAACTGGAATCTTATGTAAATAAAATCTATCCCGATGTGTTGCCATCACATGGTAACTGGAGTTATGGCTTGTTTGGAGACGATAGTCAAACGGACAACCAAACGGATAGAAATTACGACAGTAAGTATGTAAAAGGGAAGTGGAAGGTGCCTTTGAATAATAGTGATGATTGGAATTTTGAACGAATCAATTCAATCAATTACTTTTTCGATGTCGTATTACCAAAGTATGAAGGTGGTCAAGTCAGTGGAAATGAAGCCAATGTACGTCATTATATTGGTGAAATGTATTTCTTGCGTGCCTATGAATATTTTAAACGCTATCAAATGTTTGGTGATTTCCCAATCATTGAACATGCACTAGCAGATAATCAAGCAGAGTTGGTAGAAGCTAGTAAGCGTTTCCCACGCAATCAAGTGGCTCGTTTTATTCTTAGTGATTTGGATAAAGCCATTGATTTGATGAAAGGAAAAGATATGGCAACAACTCGTATCAACTATAAGGCTGCTCTATTACTAAAATCTCGTGTGGCTTTGTATGAAGGTTCTTGGCTTAAGAATTTTGCAGGTACTCCATTTGTACCAGGAAGTGCAGGATGGCCTGGTAAGGACAAAGATTACAATGCTGGTTTCACTTTTGAAGCTGGATCTATAGAAGCTGAATACAAGTGGTTCTTCCAACAAGCAATGAATGCAGCTAAAGAAGTTGGTGACTTGGTGAAGGATCAAATGGTTACTGATACAGGTATCGTGCCACAAACACAAACAAACTTGAAAGATATCGATGCTGCCAATCCATATTTGGCGATGTTCGGTACAGAAGACTTGTCTACAAATCCAGAAGTTTTGTTGTGGAGACAATATAGCAAGAGTTTGGGTGTTACTCACTGTGTGGTTGTTGCAGCTCAACATGGTGACTATGGAGTTGGTGTAACTCGTGGTATGGTCGATGGGTTCTTGATGAAGAATGGTTTGCCTATCTATGCACAAGGATCTGGTTATAACGGTGATCAGACAATTACAGATGTACGTAAAGATCGTGACCCTCGTTTGACTGTATTCTTGAAAGAACCAGGACAAAAAAATATCTTGGTAGAAGGTCAAGGTTCTCATGCAGTACCTGTTGAACCTATTCCAGATATTTTGGGAACAGCCACTACAACATGTTATACTACTGGTTATGCATTGCGTAAGGGTGGTTCATTCGACCAAGCACAGTGCGATAATGGAGCCAATTATACTGCATGCCCTATCATGCGTGGTGTGGAAGCATTGTTGAACTATATGGAAGCTTGCTATGAATTGAATGGATCTTTGGATCAAACAGCTAGCGACTATTGGGTGGCTATCCGTGCTCGTCATGAAGGAATGGATACAGACTTCCAAAAAACAATCAATAACACTGTTGTTTCAAAAGAAGCATTGAATGACTGGGGTGCTTATACTGCGGGTCATTTGGTAGATGCTACATTGTACAATATTCGCCGTGAACGTCGTTGTGAATTGATGGCCGAAGGACTTCGTTGGATGGATCTTTGCCGTTGGAGAGCACTTGATCAAATGGTGACTACACCATATCATATCGAAGGTATCCATATCTGGAATACTCCAATGGAAAGTTGGTATGATGCATCTAATTTGGCTTCTACTATTTCATCGTCTAGTCTTAGTGAATATGTACGTCCTTATGAATCTGATGCTAAGAGTGAAGTGCTAGGTGGATATGTATGGAGCATGGCTCAATATTTACATCCTGTGATGATTAAGCAGTTCTTGTTGACTTCTTCAGATGGTTCAACAATTTCTACTTCTCCATTGTACCAAAACCCTTATTGGCCTACTGAAGCTAATCTTCCAGCAGAACAATAAAGATAGGTGATTATATAGATAATAATGTTAGATAGAAGCTATCCAATCCCTCTCCTGTTGGAGGGCTTGGATGCTTCTTATCTATTTAGATGGTTTTAGTTGAGGTGTACAAGGATTCTTTTTGATAAAGTATTAAGTCTGTTATAATAATTAGTATGAGATATTTGTTAGGTGTTATTTTTGCTTTGTGTTTGGCTTCTTGTCAAAATAAAGTTGCTGTACAAGCCATACAATCGGGTGAGATATGGCCTGATAATAAAGGAGTACACATCAATGCACATGGTGGTGGTGTGTTATGGCATGATGGAACATATTACTGGTTTGGTGAAAATAAGTGTGATACAACATGTGCAGCAATGGTTGGCGTGATGTGTTATTCTTCAAAGAATTTGACGGAGTGGAAGAATGAAGGAGTGGCTTTGTCGGTGATTGATAATGATAGCTCAGATATTGCACGTGGATGTATTTTAGAACGTCCTAAGGTTATCTATAACGCAAAAACACATAAGTTTGTAATGTGGTTTCACCTTGAGCTAAAAGGACATGGGTATGCAGCAGCACGTGCCGGTGTGGCTGTGAGTGATAGCCCAACAGGACCTTATCGCTTTATCCGTTCTGGACGTGTCAATGCAGGATATGTACCTGCTAATATGAATGAGAAACAATTGGCTATACTCGATACGTTGAGTATGGATCATTATAAGAAGTGGTGGACTGAAGATTGGCGTGATGCTGTAGTCAAGGGATTATTCACTAAGCGTGATCTGTCAGGTGGGCAAATGGCGCGTGATATGACTTTGTATGTAGATGATGATGGTAAGGCCTATCACATTTATTCTTCAGAAGAAAATATGACACTACAAATCGCTGAATTAACAGATGATTATCAGGCACACAGTGGTCAATATACTCGTGTGGCTGCTGGTGGCATGAATGAAGCACCAGCTATCTTTAAGAAAGATGGTGTATATTGGATGATTACTTCTGGATGTACTGGTTGGGCTCCAAACTCGGCTCGTATGTTTTCAGCAAAAAATATAGACGGACCTTGGAAACAATATCCTAATCCTTGTGTCGGAAAGGACGCACAGAGTACGTTCAAGGGACAAAGCACGTATATACTTCCTGTTCAAGGTAAGAAAGATGCTTTTATTTTTATGGCCGATATCTGGCGTCCAAAGTTCCCAAGCGATAGCCGATACATATGGCTACCTATCCAATTTCATAAGGATGGTACTCCCTACATTGAGTGGATGCCTGCTTGGACCTTGGATTTTTTTGACAACTTGAATCAATAAACACATGAATTAAATTTGAAATACTATGAAGCATGCTGCATATCTTATCTGTTCGTTTTGGGCTGCGGTGTTATTAATTCCATTTAGCTATAGCTGTACGGAAAAACAAGAAAAGGGTGTCCCATTGGATTCTATCATGCTCAGTGATCCTTGCATCTTAGCTGATCAGAATACAAAAATGTATTACATGACTGGTACCCAAGGTAAATTATGGAAAAGTAAGGACTTACGATCTTGGACTGGTCCTTATGATGTGCTCCAAATAGATAGTAACTCATGGATGGGTTCTCATCCTGAAATATGGGCTGCCGAGCTACATCAGTATAAAGGTACATATTATTATTTTGCTACATTCACCAATCATGCGCTTACTATTGATACGATTAATGGCTATGCTGTGCCACGTCGAGCTAGTCATGTATTGGTAAGCGATTCTCCAGAAGGACCATACCATTTGGAGGGTGATGCGACGTATCTACCTGCCAACAAGGCTACGCTTGATGCTACGTTCTGGGTCGATCGAGATGGTAAACCTTATATGGTGTATTGCAATGAGTGGATACAGAATATGAATGGTACGGTCGAAAAGATTGAGATGAAACCTGATCTTAGCGGTACTATCGGTGAAGGAAAAATTCTATTCCGTGCTAGTGATTCTCCATGGAGTAGAGAGAAAATGGGAGATAAGATCTTACCTAATCGAGTGACAGATGGTCCTTGGTTGTTTAGAACAAAAACAGGCCGCTTGGGAATGATATGGACAAGTTGGGTATTTGGTGATTATACGCAAGGAGTAGCGTATTCAGATAGTGGCACATTGGATGGTCCGTGGGTACAAGCTAAGCAACCGATTACTCCTCCCAATTATGGTCATGGTATGCTCTTTAAGACTTTCGAAGGAAAGTGGTTGATGTCGGTACATAGTCATAAAGTTGTACAAGGTAAGTACATACGTGTACCTCATTTATTTGAAGTGGATTTATCGGGTGACTCATTGAAAGTTGGTCGATTATACACTGCCGCTCAATAATGTAAGGCCATTTTAATTATTCTTTTGCACGAGAAATCGTTCATATGAACGATTTCTACTGTGTTTTTGATAGAAATATACTTATGAGGCGGGACTTTTATATGTACATTTGTCCAAGCATTGATAAGCATGCAAAGTCAGCAATTAATAATTATAGAAAATAGTATGGTATTAGTAAACAAACAAGTGGAATGTTTAAAAAGAGTCGCATCTTGGCATGTGGTTAAAACCTTCGTTTTATCCCTTCTATTATTGAGCTCTTTAACAAGTGTAGCCCAAACAAATAAGCATGATCAATTTGCAATTGGGAAACAAACCTTTTTGTTGAATGGTCAACCTTTTGTTATCAAAGCAGCCGAGTTACATTATCCACGTATCCCCAAACCATATTGGGATCAGCGTATCAAGCTTTGTAAAGCTTTGGGGATGAATACCGTTTGTTTATATGTCTTTTGGAATGCTCATGAATCGCAACCAGGTCAATTTGATTTTACTGGTCAAAATGATTTAGCTGAGTTCTGTCGTCTTTGTCAGTCCAATGGCATGTATGTCATTCTTCGTCCTGGTCCCTATGTGTGTGCAGAGTGGGAAATGGGTGGATTGCCATGGTGGTTGCTTAAGAAGAAAGATATCCGACTACGTGAGTCTGATCCGTATTTTATTCAACGAGTAGATACTTTCCAAAAGGCGGTAGCTGAGCAAGTGGCCAACTTAACCGTTGAAAAAGGTGGCCCTATTATTATGGTGCAAGTTGAGAATGAATATGGTTCTTATGGTCAAAATAAGACCTATATTTCTCAAATACGAGATATTGTACGCAAGTACTTTGGAAAGGTTACTTTGTTCCAATGCGATTGGTCATCAAACTTTACACATAATGGATTGGACGATTTATTGTGGACTATGAATTTTGGTACTGGTGCCAACATCGACCAACAATTTGCCAAGCTGAAGCAATTGCGTCCAGATACTCCATTGATGTGTAGTGAGTTTTGGAGTGGATGGTTTGACAAGTGGGGAGGGAACCACGAAACTCGTCCAGCCGACGATATGATTGCAGGAATTGACGAAATGCTTTCTAAACATATTTCCTTTAGTTTGTACATGACACACGGAGGAACCAACTGGGGACATTGGGCTGGTGCCAATTCTCCTGGTTTTGCTCCCGATGTGACTTCATATGATTACGATGCTCCTATCAGTGAATCTGGTCAAACGACTCCTAAATATTGGATGCTTCGCAAGACTTTGGCGAAATACACGGATGGTAAAAAGTTGCCTAGGGTACCCAAGCTTATCAAGCCTATTCATATCCCAGCATTCCAGCTTACTGAAGTTGCTCCTTTGTTTAGCAATCTTCCAAAAGCCAAAAAGGACGAAAACATTCGTACTATGGAGGAATACAATCAAGGGTTTGGTAGTATTCTATATCGCACGACTTTACCTCAATTGACAACACCTTCTTTATTGACGATACATGATGTGCATGATTATGCCCAAGTATTTGTGGATGGTCAATTGATTGGTAAGTTAGATCGTAGAAACGGTGAAAAACAATTAACTTTGCCAGTGACCGCCAAAGGGGCGCAACTTGATATCTTGGTTGAAGCGATGGGACGTATCAATTTTGGTCGCGCTATCAAAGACTATAAGGGAATTACCAAAAAGGTAGAGCTGACTATTCAAGTCGATCACCGTCCTTTTGTTTGTGATCTAAAAAATTGGGAGGTCTTTAATATTGAAGATACGTATGCCTTTTATAATCACATGAAGTTTACACCTATCCAGTCGTTGACAGACAACAAAGGGCAACGTATTCCTGGATGTTATCGTGGTACATTCTATGTGAAAAAGCCAAGTGATACTTTCCTGAATTTTGAAACTTGGGGTAAAGGTTTGGTGTATGTAAATGGACATGCCATGGGACGAATTTGGGAAATCGGTCCTCAACAAACGTTGTATATGCCTGGCTGTTGGTTGAAGAAAGGCAAAAACGAAATTATCGTTTTTGATGTCATCGGTCCTAAAGAAGCCAAATGTGAAGGACTGAAAAAGCCATTGCTTGATCAATTATTGGTACAGAAACCTCTTACTCATAGAAAAGAAGGACAAACACTTAATCTGTCAGTTGAAAAGCCTGTTGTATCAGGACAGTTCAAACCAGGTAATGGTTGGCAAGAAGTGACCTTTGACAAGCCTTATACAGGACGTTATATTTGTCTAGAAGCTTTGAATGCTCAAGATGGCAAGGAACTGGCTTGTGTGGCCGAGATGTATGTGCTGGATAAAAATGGAGAACGTTTATCTCGTGAACCTTGGGTCGTTACCTATGCAGATAGTGAAGACGTGTCTCATGTCAATAGATCGGCCGACAAAAGCTTTGACTTACAAGAATCGACTTACTGGAGTACCGAAAAGGGTAAGCAATATCCCCATTCGGTGGTTATTGACCTAGGAGCCGTACACACTGTGAGTGCTGTACAGTATCTGCCTCGTATGGAGAGTACAGTGCCAGGAGGTATC
>ERZ795048.2553-NODE-2553-length-14549-cov-5.233545_pt1 | contig 14549 bp, 17 predicted proteins | sample MGYA00375132_ERZ795048 | MGnify/ENA primary metagenome ERZ795048 (study PRJEB30177, sample SAMN05720225) | activated sludge metagenome | isolation source: Anaerobic digester | place: Hong Kong | collected 2014-12-17 ...
TTGGAGTAGATATACAATGACCAAACTAACCTTGCTTATTTCTTGGAAAAATCAACGATTCCGAGTATATTTTGAAAACCGATGTGCAGCTTTACCACGTATAAGCGAGTGAAGAAAGTCTTAACAAATGTAAATTAGCAACTTTGAGAAATCCACATTTTCTTTTGTTTGCCCAAAGACATGCATTTGATTTGCTTTTGTTTGAAAAAGAAGCGGTAAATACTGATACTCAACGAATTGCGAAACTTTCTGTTGTTTATAAGAAATAGGAGACCAAAAACAAACAAAGGAGGTGATATTTGCTGATTATAGGCTTTTTCTTGTCCCCAGTTTGTCCCTTGTTATTTTTCTTTTCAACGCAAAGTGCTGATATTCAGCAACATTCAGCTTACTTTTAATCCTCTGCGTGGGAAAATAAGGTTCTGTATCGGAAAGTAAGAATACTAGCTTCCAAAGTCTATAGTCAAAAAAAGAAGGATAATGGAAAAAGTAAAAATAACAGTAATCCGTAAGGTTCATTACGAAGACTTGTCGGCCATGTATGAAAATCCTATTGAACATGCTTGTTCCATGCAAGAAGGCCAGACATTTATATCAGTCGATAATCAGCGACCAGAAGGCTTGTGTGAAAGTGCATGGCAATCCATGCAACCATTCGTGATGACCTTGGCACATGGTGGTGGTAATTTTTACAATGGCTGGATGAAGAACCCTCAATCAGCCATGATTTCCTGCAACGACGGTTTTCGGCCCGTAAGTTTTCTTATTGAGGTAATTAAATAAACAAATTCATCAAATCCTTGAATACTTATTTCGATATTCATTAGGAGTTAATCCTGTGTGTCGCTTAAAATAGTCGCAGAAGAAAGAGAAGTTCTCGAATTTAAAACTCCATGCTATATCATTGATTGCGTCGTCTGTATTTAATATGACCAATTTAATTTGCATGATGACATACTCATCAATATTCTTCTTGGCTGATGAACCCGTACACTCAGTAACTATTTTGGTAAGATATCTTGGCGTTACATTCATTGCATCTGCGTAATACGCCACGTTTCTTGACTCTTTAAAATTATCATGAAGCAATTGAATAAACTTAGCAAATAGCTCCTTCGACCGCGAGGAATAATGTCCGACATCAACCCCTGTGCTTACTAAATAGGCATGATATGCGGTAAAAAAAGCACTCAACTGATAAACGGAGATTCTGGTAGCATCGTCTACTGTACCAAAACCAATAGAAGCATTTATTATATTGAACAGACTATCTGCGAGAATAGAGATTTCTTTGGATGAGGAATGATAATACTCTTTAAATGTTTCAATCGAAAAGGATTTCAGACCCACCAGTGCATAGTTTAGAATCAATTCGGTATAGACCATATATTCTATTTCAAAATCGGGACTGACATTTTCTACCATCACCGCATCACCAGGAAATAGAATCACCACAACATCTTTTTTCTGCTGCACTTCACGAAAGTTTACTTTTAGTGTAGCAGATCCCTTACGTACCAGTATAATATGACCACAATCGACTACAATCTTATCTTTGATGTACTCTTGAAATACACCATCTAGAATAGATACTGGCTTTTCTGGCGTGACTAATTGAATCTTCATACATTCTTATTTTCAGTACAAATATAGAGAAATGGATGGTATATCCACAAGTATATTCCTGTTTTCTACATTTTAAAGTGGATTTTCGTAACCACTACATTCGTTTTATGCCCTATCTTTGCACCATAATAAATAAGTTACTATGGATAAAATTATAATCAAGGCAGGCAATGTGATGATTCCAGCACAATTAAATAATACTGTTGCAGCACATGACTTTAAAAAGAGACTCCCGTTTACTGTCTTTGGACACCGTTCGCCAGTAGATTATTGTTGCATAGCGGAGTCAGGTCTTTACGATGTTGATGAAATGCAAACTGGATGGAAGAACGGCAATATATCGCTAGGTGGAGGATGGTTTGCCATTCTTTTTGACGGCGAGGAAAAGTCAGATGTCTATAAACACATGATGATAATTGCGCATATTGATGAAAATGACCTTTATTTAGTGAGAAATCTACCAGAAGATGTTACTTTTACCATAGAGCTAAAATAAGAAACACAATTTGAAAAATGAACGAAAATGAACAAAACAAGACTTTTTATATCGTTTCTTTTCTTGACGACGATGTCACTAGCTGCTTGTAGCAAAGGAGACATCCTGCCAACAGAACAGAATGAAGAAAATACTATAACTACTGATTCACAACAAAATTCAACAAATGACGATAATATGGAAAATAAAAAGATTAAACTAGCGATAGGGAATCATATCTTGACAGCGACTTTGGCTGATAATAGTTCAGTCGACTCTTTGGTACAAGTTTTGAGTACAAAAAATATTGTTGTAGACATGGATGACTATGGTAATATGGAGAAGGTGGGATCTCTCGGACAGTCTTTTCCTCGAAACGACACGTCAATTACAACAGAAGCTGGAGATATTATCTTGTATCAAGGTAATATGCTGGTAATATATTATGCACCTAACAGTTGGAGTTTCACTCGACTAGGTAAAATAGATAATATAACAGGTACAGAACTAAAAAGCATTCTTGGTAAGGGTGGCGTTACAGTTACACTATCATTGGTTGAAGAATAAACAAAATATTAAATAAAATGGAATTAAGCAATAAACAAAAAAGCTTTGTCGCAATTGCGGCATTAGCAGCAAAAGGTGATTTGAACAACCTTGAAGAGGCAATCAATAAGGCATTGGATAACAAAGTTACAGTCAATGAACTGAAAGAAGTGCTATCACATTTATATGCTTATGCAGGTTTTCCTCGTTCTCTAAACGCTCTTGGCGTATTGCAAAAAGTCGTATCGGATAGAGATACAAAGGGAAAGGAAACAGTCACAGGTAAGGACTTTGTGATGCCTAACGACTTCGATGCACTGAAAACGGGTACAGATATACAAACCAAATTATGTGGGGGTAATCCATTTAATTATACATTTGCCCCTCAAGCAGATTATTATTTAAAAGCCCATCTATTTGGAGACATCTTCGCAAGTGATGTATTGTCCGAATCAGACAGAGAGATCGTTACAGTAAGTGCTTTGTCTGCTATTGATGGAGTAGAATCTCAATTAATATCGCATGTAGGCGGTGCTTTAAATATGGGTGTACAAGTAGAAGAATTGGAACTGATTCCAGAAGTATTAGATAAGGAAGTGGGTTCGATGGAAGCTTTTCGTGCACGCAAAGCCATTGCTGGGATATTGCAAAAGCCTTTCAATGAAGGTGCACCGGTCGATTTCAGCGTGTGGCCTAAAGGTGAACTTAACACTGCATATGCCAAATATTTTATCGGCGACAGTTATTTAGCGCTTATGGATACACAAAACGGTGGTCCTATAAACGTCACTTTCGAACCTCGTTGTCGCAACAATTGGCACACACATCATCAGTGTGTTCAAGTACTTATCTGCGTAAGTGGTCGTGGCTGGTATCAAGAAGAAGGTAAAGAAGCTGTAGAAATGACTGAAGGAAGCGTCATCGCTATTCCTGAAGGTGTAAAACACTGGCACGGAGCAGCAAAAGACAGTTGGTTCCAACACTTGACATACAATACTAGAGTCGGTGAAGACGCCAGCAATGAATGGCTTGAGCCAGTCACTGATGAAGAATATGACAAACTTAAATAAGGATTTAATAATTAACACATTATAGATATGCTAGGAAATTTTAGTTTTCACAATCCAACAAGATTGTACTTCGGAAAAGAATCTCTGAAGTTTTTACGAGACGAACTTGACAAGTACGGTGCAACTGTCATGCTAAACTACGGTGGCGGCAGTATCAAGCGTAATGGTATTTACGACCAGGTAATTGCTGTGCTAAAAGAAGCTGGAAAGAAAGTAGTGGAAAACCCAGGAGTTATGTCCAACCCTACTCTTGAAAAACTTCTAGAAGGTATTAAAATCGCCAAAGAAAATGATGTCGATCTTATTCTTTCTGTAGGAGGTGGCTCTGTATGCGACTATTCCAAAGGAGTAGCAGCCGCAGCGTTTTACGAAGGTGATCCTTGGGAAACATTTTATCTTCACCAACAAGATCCTGCTGCCGACCAAAAGGTACTCCCTATAGGTTGTGTCTTGACAATGGCAGGTACTGGTTCGGAAATGAATGGTGGTTCTGTTATTACAGATGTCAAGAATTCATTTAAAATTGGTCATGTCTTTGACGAACGTATGATGCCTAAGTTCTCTATACTTAATCCAGAATACACATTCTCGGTTCCAGAAAATCAAATGAAGGCTGGTATTTTTGATATCATGTCGCATATTATGGAACAATATTTCTCTGGCGATGATGACAATACATCCGACTATATCGCTGAAGGATTGATGTGTGGACTGATTAAGGCCTCTCGTGTAGCTGTAAAGAATCCTCAAGACTATGAAGCTCGTTCAAATATCATGTGGACAGCAACATGGGCGTTGAATACACTTATCGGTGCAGGCAAGCAACAAGATTGGGAAGTACACATGATAGGACACTCAGTAGGTGCTTATACCCATGCTCCACATGGATATGCGCTAGCTGCTGTATCATTGCCTTATTATACACTCATTCTTAACGACGGACTTCCTAAGTTCAAACGATTTGCCGAAAATGTATGGAAAATCAACCTAGAGGGCAAAACAGATCTACAAGTCGCTCAAGAAGGTCTTGAAGCATTGAAAGCATGGATGGTAGAGATTGGTCTTCCGCTAACTATCAGCGAATTAGGAGGTACAAAAGAAATGCTAGAAGGCATTGCCAAAGGTAGTATTATCCTTGACGCTGGCTATCATAAGCTTACTCCAGAGGAACTTATGCAAGTGCTAAATGAAAGTATGTAATCCCGACTTTACTATCACTCTTGTTTCAGGCGCTCTCAACACGAGAGCGCCTGAAATACGTTCAGCACTTCAACAACAAATAGTATAAACAATACAAACTTAACATGAAAGAAGTCAACCCTAAAGAGACGTCGCGTTCTATGGCTTTTGACTTATGGATGAGTGCACCTATGCCCATGGTTACATTTTTCAAAAAATTGGATGTGACTCATCTATATAGATATGCCAATAAAAACAAGTTGAAATTTAATATGATGATGTGCTATGCCATTGGTTTAGCTGCTAGCAGGGTGCCAGAATTTCAACTCCTTCCTGTAAATAATAAATTGATACAATATGATCAATTAGCTATTAACACCATTGTAATGAACATAAATGGTAGTATTAATTCATGTGACATACCTTTTGACAAGAATATTAAACAATTCAATGATGAATATCTCCGTCTAACAAAACATGTTGCAGAAACATGCACTAACTATGATGCGGAGAACTGTATGGTAATTGGGACCTCAGCTTTAGTTCAATATGATTTAGATGGCGTAGTGGGAATGTACAGTGGAATATATAACAATCCATATCTAATTTGGAGTAAATACAAAAGCTTCTTTTTTAGGAAGAAATTAAATATTTCTTTTCAATTTCATCACGTTCAAATGGATGGAGCTCATGCCAGTCATTTTCTCAGTGAATTACAAGGTATAATAAACAATGTATCCTTTTAAGTATCTAACAAATTAAGTTTCAGAATTGCTTCAAAGATATTTTTCACCCGCTAGTTTATTGATACCTTAAGTAAGTTGCAAATAAAAAAATATATTCTCTACTTTGTGTAGGTAAACTATACAGAGTAGAGAACCTGTATAATCAATATCAATTGTACATTACCAAATAAATAGGAAGCTAATTATCAATTAAATTCTTCTTTGCATCAGGGGCATTTTTTAGCACTGCACCTACAATAAAACAAGAATCCAATTCGTTACATTCAGCACAAGTCTCGAAGCCTTTCTTAACGACACATTTGCGAATTTCACAATAATGATCACAATAGGATAGTTTTACCCCAGCTGTACGACACCCCATACAATTGATAGTTTCAGCTGTAATTTCAGAGGTCTGATTCATCTCACTCCATTTTCGAGCAATTTCTTCACGCAATTCATTATCATTGTTGACTGTAGCAATACGAGCATCACAATGTTCACAGTCTAAACCACAACAAGCTATCAAATTTTTCATAGTCTTCTTTTTTTAATGTACAAAAGTTACGATTTTATTTACAAAATATAGATGTATCAAAAATACTACATATAACTCAATAAGCCCATAAAAAGCGATTTTCTTTCTAAAAAACACATCATTTCTCGCAAATGATCTATTGTTTCCCCATTTATTTGTCTTGATACAGAAAAAACATTTACTTTGTACATCCATTACATAACCTAAAAATAAGACAATGATTAAACAGGTATTTGCTGCCGTTTTGGTAGCCTCATCTCTACTCTTCACTAGTTGTGCTAGTGATAGACAAGTCGTTAAGAAAATATCCATCATGGGAGATTCTTATTCCACTTTTAAAAATTATATCCCAGAAGATTATGCATGGTGGTATGCCCAAGGGGTCAATGAAGGAGGAGAACATAATGACGTCAAAGAAGTCGATCAAACTTGGTGGAAATTATTGACCGATACAGACAAGTATTCACTAGAAGTTAATGACTCCTATTCTGGGTCGACTATATGCACCACTGGCTATGATGCCAAAGACAGTACCCACAGTGCATTTGTAACACGATACAAACGTCTGGGGCACCCTGATATTATTTTAATTTTTGGAGCGACCAATGATAGTTGGGCCAATTCCCCTATCGGAGAATATAAGTACCAAGATATTAGCCAAGAAGACAAAAAGGCCTTTCGTCCTGCATTAGCCTTTTTACTGACTCATATTAAGGACTATTACAAAAAAGCAGAAGTCTACTATATTCTAAATTCAGAATTGAAAGATGAAATCAATGAAAGTGTACACACAATTTGTGCACACTATAACGTGCCTATAATTAGCTTACACGATATTGACAAGCAATATGGACATCCAAGTATCGTGGGCATGCAAGCTATATATGAGCAAGTAGACCAAGCTTTATCTACTCTTCATAAATAAAGCATAGATTTTATCTTCATCCAATAAAGGATATTTCTTTATAATACTTGATACTCGTTCCTTGTCGACTATGCGAGGGGCGAGTATTTCAAGTACATCCATTCGTTCATCTGAGAAAGAAAATTGAGACATCAACTTAATAGCTTGTTCACAAGTGAATAGTTTATGGTCAACGCCCAATGCCAAGAGTTTCATCTTGTCATCATTAAACGCCTCACTTTTCATACTTGCATACAACTGATGAAATTCTTCATCGCTACATCTTCTTGAGAAAAAATGGTGATGATCGTATTCATCAGACGTATTACTATCGACAGTCACCACATTATTAGTAGATTCTTTAGCTGGTACTACATATGAGTCCATTCCTACTACATGTTGGTCTTCAAACTGGATAACAAGCATTTTATCGTCATTCCATAAACTGCTGATTCTATACTCCCACTCTTCACCTTCTTGGTTGAATCGTCTATACTGTGGTTTATTAAATAAGTGTAGCACCTCATCCATAGTCATACCTTTATGTATAGCCATGATATTATGTGAAGCACTTTCTTGTGTCACACAGCTAACGCAGGTTGCTGCAATAGCCAGTGCCATGATGATGATTTTTTTTGGTGTTTTCATATCACAAATCTAGTATAAAAAAGCGAGACAAGAAAAAATATAATCAAAAATAAAGAACAAGAATTCACAAATACTGCACAGAAAACTTAAAGATAAAAAGTCATATAACAGATGAACAAAGAAACCTTTTCACTGATCATTCGTTATCCTTCCAAACGGCAAAATATCTCCAGATTAATATAAACTAGTCAACAGGATTGATCTTTCTATATTCAATGGGTGACACTCCTTTCATTCTCTTGAACACACGATTGAAATAAGATACATTATTGAATCCTACTAAATAGCAAATCTCTGAAACACTTTTTTCATGTCGTTCCAGCATTTGACAAGCCTGTTTTACACGATATTCATTAAGGAAATTGACGAACGTCTTTCCAGTCGCTTTCTTAAAAAACACACAAAATGCAGCACGATTCATACCCACATGCTTAGCAATGGTATCGAGCATAATCTCCCTGTCGGCATTACAAGCGATATATATCTTGATTTGTTCAAGGCGTCTCTGTTTCGTATCCATTTTTTTGTAACGCCCAATAACTTGTTCATCCTCTTTGGCACCAATGAGTAGAAATAATCGAATCAAATGAGCTACACGTTCTGCAGCATTAAGGTCACACATTTCCTTTAGCAAATCAATAATATTTTTGGCACGTTCTTGACCAAACATCACCGCATCTTTGCGCTGCATGATTTGTGAAAGTGCAAATTCTAGTTCTGGAAAAGCCTCCAGACAGCGTTGCAATAATGCATTTTCAAACGTAATAGTAATATTAGCGATTCGTCCTTGACTATCTGTATTTTGATTGTCAAAGTACCAACAATGTGGAATGTCTGGAGGTATCAATACCACTTCACCACTACTAAAGGGTTCTGTCGTGTTACCAATCAACCTCATACCTGAACCGATGATAATATAAGACAGTTCCCAGGTAGGCTGCTGATGCAATCTTATCTGTTCGTTTGAGGTAAGATGTACGTTGTCAAATGTATGTGATGGAGATACCATTAAAAAGTAGTTATTGGTTATGCAATGAGAAGCAAAATTAATATTTTTCTAGTAACTCGCAATATACTATTATAATAATTTGGTTATTAGTCATTGATACAAATATAATACAAGCTAAAGCAAAAATTGTTCAATCTATTCCTAAGTATGTTTTCTACTTTTGCTCGCGAAACAAATCATATCATTCCAAATAATGTACAAAATGGCAACAAACTATTTGACATCCAAACCCCACTACGAGATACTTGATGGACTTCGAGGAGTGGCTGCTCTGATCGTGGTAGCTTTTCATCTATTCGAGACCTATTCCGCAGGTCCGAGATTCCAAATTTTAAACCACGGTTACCTAGCTGTTGATTTTTTCTTCGTCCTATCTGGATTCGTCATCAGCTATGCTTACGATGATCGTTGGAAGCATATGAGAACGTGGGACTTTTTCACCCGTCGTCTTATTCGTCTACATCCCATGCTGATAGCTGGTACACTTATCGGTGCTGCTTTATTCTATTTCGGCGATGCCCCCATATTTCATTTAGTAATGAGTACCCCTTGGTGGAAGATGTTACTCATTATGTTACTCGGTTGCCTAATGCTCCCTACACCACCATCAATGGATATCCGTGGATGGTCTGAAATAAACTCTCTAAATGGCGCAAGCTGGTCATTGATGTGGGAATACGTGGCTAACATTCTTTATGCACTGATTATTCGTCGATTTTCCCGACTGTTATTAGGTATTTTCGTTGCATTCTCTGCATTGCTAACTATCGATATTGCTTTCAATATTGACACATTTGGAGTCCTTGAGGTACGTCGATGGGCACAATACACCGTCATAGGTGGTTTTAGTCTCTCTCTAGATCAGTTGTACATAGGTTTATCCCGCTTATTATATCCCTTCTTTGCTGGCGTACTGCTTTCACGTATGAACTGGCTAATAAAAATAAGATCTGGTTTTGTGTGGTGCTCGATATTGGTGACTATCATACTAGTAACTCCCTGCATAGGTTCAGCCAATACCCCCTGGATAGATGGAGCTTACAATGCAGTGGCTATCCTCATACTGTTTCCTTTAGTAGTATCAATGGGAGCAGGAAGCCATATTAAAGGAACTAAATCTAAAACTATTTGTAAGTTTCTTGGTGAAATTTCTTACCCATTATACATTACCCACTATCCTTTTATTTATATTCATATGAATTGGGTAGCACATCACCCAAAGGCTCCCTTAGGTACACATATATGTGTGGCAATATCAATATATATGCTTACCATTGCTGTATCCTATGCCTGCCTACGTCTCTATGACACACCAGTACGTGAATGGTTGAAAAAACACTGGCTTATAAAAAAATGATGACTCACATTATATGGACACCCACAGGGGATGATTGCTATGAAAGTTGCGACAATAGTCCAAAGGAAAGTTTAATTGAAGTTTCAGTATAAAATTGGTAAGGTTATGATTAAAAATATCATTTTTGACCTAGGTGGAGTGATAACAAACATTGATCAATATGCAGCCCTTAATGCGTTCAGTAATTTAGGGATCTCAGATATAGACCTGTACTTAGATCCTTATCAACAACAAGGTATCTTTATGGATTTAGAAACAGGAAAATTGAATGCACAACAGTTTCGTCAAGCATGTTGTACTTTATCTGGAAGAGAAGTCAGTATGGAAGAAATTTTTAATGCTTGGTTAACTTTTACATCAGAGTTACAAGTTGAAAAGCTTCGATGTCTCAACAAGTTAAGTAAAAACTATATGCTATACTTGTTGAGTAACACCAACCCATATATTATGCTATGGGCAGATTCTTTCGACTTTTCAGAAGACAATTGCCCTATTTCATTTTATTTCGATAAGATGTATTGCTCGTATAAAATCGGATATACCAATCCCGATCAAAGATTCTTTGATTACATGATAACCGACAGTGGTATTTTGCCCCAAGAAACTCTTTTTGTAGATGATGGAAGTGCCAATATTTCCTTGGCAAAACGATTGGGTTTTGAAGTATATCAACCCAGAAATGGGAGAAATTGGTGCGAGCATATATACTGGTTACTTGATTTTTTGGATAAAAAATATGGAGAATACTACAATATAGAGCAACAATAGGTACAACCTGGAATATTCTATTTTTATATTTCTAATCTATTCTACAAGAAAAACAGTCTCTCATTCTTGATCTTTTCATATCACAAATACAACGATAATCGCCGATAATATAGCTATTTATACATAAAACAGTTAGGATGTATGCTTTTTTTTGTAACTTTGGGCACTCGAAAACAAACATCAACCACAATACGACCCTTTTCGAATAAGGAGGTTGACAAAATTTAATAGACATGCATACAGTCGATTATTTAGTTGTGGGAAGCGGACTAGCTGGTCTGTTTATAGCCCACAGAGCATCTGCATATGGTCAGGTTATGCTCATCACAAAAAAAGGTCTACGGGATAGCAATTCATACAACGCGCAAGGAGGTATCGCCGCAGTAGTAGCAGAGGGAGACGCACCCGAAAATCACTTTAAAGACACTATTATCGCTGGTCGCGAATTATGTGATACGACCCCTGTTAATGTCTTAGTTCATGAAGGTCCAGACCGCATCGAACAAATCATATCCGAAGGGATGCAATTTGATGAAGAGAACGGGCACTTGGCTTTAGGGCTAGAAGGTGGACACCATAAGAATCGCATTCTCCATGCTGGAGGCGATTCTACGGGAAAAGAAATTACCGAGTTTGTAATTTCTAAAGTGCTACACGATAAGAATATTAGTATTGAAGAGCGATACTCTGTGTTGGAACTGCTCGAAAAAGACGGTACTTGTTACGGTGTACGTGCATGGGATAAGACCGAAAACAAAGAAGTACTGATCTATGCTAAAAATACGTTCTTAGCATCAGGAGGGGCCGCCGCCATTTTCTCACGTACAACCAATCCTAATACTACCGTGGGTGACGGCATTGCAATGGCTTATAAAGCTGGATGTCGTATTGTGGATATGGAATTTATCCAATTTCATCCATCAGGCTTATATATCCCAGATACGAATCGTGCCTTTTTGATTAGTGAGGCCGTCCGTGGTGAAGGTGCTCATCTCTTGAATAAAGATGGCGAACGCTATATGGTACCTTTACATGAATTGGCCGAATTGGCACCTAGAGATATTGTGGCTCGTGCCAACTACGCACAAATGAAAAAAGATGGTCTACCATATATCACTCTCTCACTCAAACATTTGGATGGAGAACGCATCAAAAAACGATTCCCTACAATCAATAAAGCGTGCCAACAATTTGGCTATGACTTAACAGATCAAATTCCTATTGCTCCTGCTGCTCACTATACTGTGGGGGGGGTATCTTCCGATTTATATGGGCGCACAGATCTTAAACACCTATATGTATGTGGTGAGGTAGCTTCTACCGGTATTATGGGAGCCAATCGTCTCGCTTCAAACTCGCTACTTGAATGTTTGGTCTTCGGAGACAGAGCTGTACAAGATGCTACACAAGGCGAATCGATCAACGCATGGCCAGAATTTGAAAATATATACTACAGAGACGGTGTAGCGATGCATGCTTATCATGCTTTGCAGCCACGTGTCCAAAAAATCATGGATGAATCAGCGGGTATTATCCGTAATGAAGCCGACATACTAGAAGGGCTCAAGAAAATAGCAGCCGAAAGGGAAGCACTGCACACATCCATCGATGAATATTTCCATGTTAAAATGGATCACTTGCTTACTGTGGCCGAACTGATCCTTAAGAGTGCATTGTACCGCAAGGAAAGTCGTGGAGGTCATTACCGTGAAGATTACCCACATGCAGATGAACATTTCAAGTTCCATATCATCCAGCAATTGGGCAAAGATATCACAACCAAGAAAGTCAATTAATTACTTATCAATTACATTATAATAATGAAGTACGAACATTTGATTACTAAAATCATTGATTTAGCTTTTGAAGAAGACATCAATACAGGGGATGTGACCACGGATTCCATCATCCCAGCCGAGACACAAGCGACAGCTACTATGACTGCCAAAGCAGAAGGTGTTGTTTCTGGATTGGAGATTGTACATCTTGTTTTTCAACGTTTCCAAAAAGACATTGAATGGATGCCACTTGTAGAAGATGGAGCACATGTACAAAAAGGTGATGTTATTCTTAAGATTAAAGGAGAATATCCTGCTATGTTGAAAGCAGAACGAGTAGCTTTAAACTTCTTCCAGAGAATGTCGGGTATTGCGACTGCTACATCCAAATATGTGAAGGAACTAGCAGGTACACATACAGAAATTCTTGATACACGTAAAACTGTTCCAGGGCTACGTGTATTGGACAAAATGGCTGTTAAACATGGTGGTGGTACCAATCATAGAATGGGATTGTATGACATGGCCATGATTAAAGATAATCATATCAAAATGGCTGGTTCTATTGCGAAGGCTGTAGAACAAGTACGCGCACACATCTCTTCAGACATAAAGGTCGAAGTGGAAACAACAAACCTAGACGAAGTACAACAAGCCATAGATGCTCATGCAGATATTATCATGCTTGATAATATGGATAATGCCACAATGGCCAAAGCCGTACAAATGATTGGTGATAAAGCCCAAACAGAAGCATCAGGCAATATGAGTGTGGATCGTCTACATGGAGTTGCCGAGACAGGTGTAAACTTTATCAGCGTCGGTGCGTTGACTCATTCAGTAACTGCTATGGATATCAGCATGAATATTCAAGTGCAATAAGTTGCCTTAAAATAAAGAACATGGATAAAAACCAACTGATAGCGGCAATTACCCAAATGAAAAAAGAGAAGAATGCCATCATTCTTGCTCATTATTACTCAGACCCTGATATTCAAGACATCTGCGACTTCTTGGGCGATTCCTTGGAGCTTGCTCGCAAAGCAGCCGAAACAGATGCCGATATTATCGTTTTCTGTGGTGTACACTTTATGGCTGAAACGGCTTCACTATTAAGCCCAGAGAAAAAGGTGATTATTCCAGCTCAAGAAGCTGGTTGTTCCTTGGCCGATGGTGCGACTGCCGAACAATTACGTGCTTGGAAGGCTGAACATCCTGGGGGACTAGTCATTAGTTATGTCAATACAACGGCAGCCGTTAAATCTGAAACAGATTACTGCTGTACATCGGCCAACGCACAAAAGATAGTAGCCTCTATGCCTAAAAATACTCCCGTAGTATTTGTGCCCGATAATAACTTAGGGACTTATATTTCTAAGACACAGAAAACAGGAGAAGCTACCGATTTACATATGTGGAATGGTTGCTGTCATGTGCACCAGAAAATTACAACCGAAGTTGTACTAGAGCAACTAGCCAAATATCCTCATGCTGAGTTTTTGATTCATCCAGAATCTCAATGTTCTCATAGTGACGAGGTGGTCAATCATCCCCGTTGTTTTATGTCATCTACCTCTGGTATGTTTAGACACGTGGCCAACTCCACATGTACACAGTTTGTGTTGGGTACAGAAATGGGTACATTGCATAAGATGAAAAAAGATTTTCCTGATCGTGAATTTATCATGATGCGAGATGATCTACTATGTGAATCAATGAAACAGTCTACTTTGGAAGCCACATATATTGCTTTGAAAGAAGAACGATATGTTGTGACTGTCTCCGAAGATATAGCTGAACGTGCAGCACTGCCTGTGAAGCGCATGTTGCAATAGCATTAGAATTATTCATACAATGTATAGGGTGTGTCGAAATGATATGAACCCCGAAAGTTAGACAAAAAACTTTCGGGGTTTATTATGATTA
>ERZ795048.2557-NODE-2557-length-14538-cov-8.808534_pt1 | contig 14538 bp, 12 predicted proteins | sample MGYA00375132_ERZ795048 | MGnify/ENA primary metagenome ERZ795048 (study PRJEB30177, sample SAMN05720225) | activated sludge metagenome | isolation source: Anaerobic digester | place: Hong Kong | collected 2014-12-17 ...
ATACCAGTTAACAAGATAGCAAAAGCCAATGCTGATTCATGTGTTCTTGGGAGGTATTCCCGTGATTAAAAACTTTAATTTAGTAATAATAGGCGGAGGGCCTGCCGGAATGGCAGCTGCTCTGGAAGCATATGATCTGGGTATTAAGGATATAGCGATACTTGAAAGAGATGACTCATTAGGGGGGATTCTCAAACAATGTATACATAACGGATTCGGACTTCATGTTTTTAAAGAAGAACTTACTGGTCCTGAATATGCTTTGCGATTTTCTGAAAAGGTTAAAGATACAGATATAACTGTTATGCTCAATACTATGGTTATTGGCGCTGATAACAATAAAACGATGTATGCTGTAAATCCTGAATACGGGTTTATGACTATTAAGGCAAAGGCTGTAATACTTGCAATGGGATGCAGGGAAAGACCAAGAGGAGCATTAAGGATTCCAGGTGCTAATGTCGCAGGTATATTCACGGCTGGTACTGCTCAAAGATTTGTTAATATGGAAGGTATACTGCCCGGTTCAAAGGCAGTCATACTTGGAAGCGGAGATATAGGGCTTATAATGGCAAGAAGGCTTACACTTGAAGGAATTAAGGTCCAGGGAGTGTATGAGATAATGGATTATCCTGGTGGTCTTACCAGGAATATCGTACAGTGTCTTGATGACTTCAATATACCTTTGCACCTTTCTACTACAATAGTAAAGATTCATGGAAAAGGCAGAGTTACCGGGGTAACTACAGCTAAAGTTGATAAGAATATGTTGCCTATTAAGGGAACTGAAGAATATGTTGAGTGCGACACTCTTTTGTTATCTGTCGGCCTTATACCGGAAAATGAGTTGACCGAACAAATGGGTGTGGGTATGTATCAGGTTACAGGCGGAGCATATGTTGACCAGGATCTGGAAACTGATACAGAAGGCATATTTGCCTGCGGGAATGTTCTTCATGTGCATGATTTAGTGGATTATGTAACAATGGAAGGTCAGAAAGCAGCTAAAAGCGCAAAGAAATATCTTGATGATTTGTTAGAACAGAAGAAAACCAAGCCCGAAATAAAAGTTATTCCAGGTAATGGTTTGAGGTATGTACTGCCTCAGCATATATATTTAAAAGATCCGGAAGAAAAGATAAAAGTATTTTTCCGCTCAAAAGCTAGATACAAAGATGTAGTTATAAAAGCGATTATGAATGATGAAGTTATAGCAAAGAAGAAGGTAATAAGACTCATACCTTCAGAGATGGAATCAGTGGAAATAAAAACATCAGATCTGTTTAGAACGACAAATAACGGAGCAGACCTTAAAGATCTGGTAATTGAGGTAGAACAATGAAGAAAGATATAACCTGCATAGTATGTCCAAAGGGTTGCACGATACATGTTGAATATGATGAAACCGGCATTAAAAGCATGGAAGGTTATAGCTGCAAAAGAGGTATAGAATACGCAACTGCAGAAATCCTTTCACCGACAAGAATGGTGACTTCCTCTGTTAAAACTGATAATGCAAGATATACTGTCTGTCCTGTAAAAACCAGCAAACCTATAGGAAAAGATAAAATACAGGATGTTATGAAGAGTATATGCTGTGTGAAAGTAAAAGCTCCAGTAAGGCAAGGAGACGTCATAATCAAAGATGTTTGTGGAACAGGGGCTGATATAGTAGCTACCCAGACACTGGAGGCACTTGAAAAAGAATGAAAGCGGAATTTTTAAAAGGCATCAACCATGTTCATTTCATAGGCATTAACGGCTCATCCATGTCCGGTCTTGCAATACTTCTGTTTGAAAAAGGAATAAAAGTTACTGGTTCAGATATAGAGCACACTCATACTATGGATAAGCTTATATCCATGGGTATTGAAGTATATGTTCCACATGACAGCAAAAAAATGGGCAAACCCGACCTGGTAGTGTATACAGCAGCTGTTCATTCAGACAATGCGGAGTATATATTTGCAGAAAAAAACAACATACCACTAATGGACAGAGCGCTTCTTCTTGGTAAAATAATGGATGAATTCAAATACAGCATAGCTATTTCAGGAGCACATGGTAAGACTACAACAACAACTCTTACAGCCTACCTTTTGGAGCAGATGGGTTTTGATGCTACTATACATGACGGGGGCGAAGCTCCTTTTCTGAACGGGAATGTAAAAAGCGGTAATTCTGACTACTTCATAACTGAAGCATGTGAATTCAATGGAAGTTTTCTGAAGCTGAATCCATATATATCAGTAATTTTAAATATAGATTTTGATCATGTCGACTGGTTTAAGACTTTTGATAACATGAAAAAGTCCTTTTTGGAATTTGCAAACAGAACTGATAAAGACGGTTATCTTGTTGCCTGTTATGATGATGTTCCAACAAGAGAGGTTGCTTCGCAGGTTAAGTGCAATGTAGTATATTACGGATTGAATAATACGGCATTGGATTACACGGCTTTAGATATTGTCATAGAAACTGATGGAAAAGCTTCATATGACTTATATGTTAAAGATGTAAAAGTCTGCCGGGTAAGTCTTGGTGCTGAAGGTATTCATAATGTGCTTAATTCATTGGCAGTAATAGCAGTTTTAGACCTCTTAGGAGCAGATATTCACAAAGCAAGCAGTCATCTTTCATATATCCATGGAGCAAAAAGAAGATTTGATTTACAAGGAGAGGCTGATGGAGTAAAAGTATACTCCGATTACGCACACCATCCGACAGAGATAGCTGTAACACTGGAAACAGCAAGTAAAATGAAACACAGAAAACTATATGCTGCTTTCGAAGCACATACATTTTCAAGGGTCAGAGTGCTGTTTAATGAGTTTGCAAAATGCTTTGCTAAAGCTGATACAGCTATAATCGCTGACATATATAATGATAGAGAATCAGCAGATTTTGAAGTGTCAGGAATGAAACTGGCAGAAGCTATTCTAAAAAATGGAACAGATTCAATATATCTTCCTTCATACAAAGCAATAGAAGACTATCTTTACGAACATGTGCAGCCAGGTGATGTTGTGATGGTGCTTGGCTCAAAGTATCTTGAAACTATATGCATGCCATTAGTTGAAAGGCTTAAAGACAGAGAATCTGGCAATTAAAGTAAAGCAGTATTGTAAATATTAATTAAAGGCAACAATCTGTTGCCCTATTTATATGTAAAGAATATAATTTAAATATGAGGAAAAAAAAGAAAGCTAAAGAAGCAGCTCTTCTGAGCTTATATAGAAGAAATTCCCAAACAGGCAACATCATAATAGATGTAGCTTTGGACAGATATCTGGAATTTTTCCACGAATGGGATAATGCTGTATTCAAAAAGAGGGACTTGAATCCTGAACTTGCAGAGTTTTTAGACATTTGCTCAGAAGATATTCCTTTAAGCAAACAGTTTGATGTACACTTTCATATAAAGAACATCGCACTGGATTCTGAAAAAGAAAAATTAATTATTGCTAGTTATCATAATTACTATACTGCCTTAAAAAAACTTGAAGATAGAAAAGTAAAGAGGATAGCAAGATTTTCTGTAATATTGTTTGTAATCGCATTAGGGTTTATATTTCTCAACCTTATAGCAAACGCAAGAGCAGGAAACCAGTTATTACCAAAAGTTCTGCTAGAAGGCTTATTGATAGGTGGCTGGGTATTTATGTGGGAAGCTTTGCATATGCTTTTTTTCGACATACTGGAACCTTTTAAAAGAAAACGGGAACTAAAAAGATTTCTGAACGCAGAAATTACATTTTCCAGCGAAATAGACAAAGGAGTATGATTTATGGACAACAGAGATTGGTTTAAAAAAGCAGGATATGGGATGATGGTTCATTGGGGTCTTTATTCTTTGTTAGCAGGTGAATACAAGGGGCTTAAAAGCGGGCATTATGCTGAATGGATACAGTCATATCATAAGATACCGATAAAGGAATACGAAAAATTGTGCCAGGCATTCAATCCGGTATTCTTTGATGCTGACGAATGGGTCCGCTTCGCAAAAGAATGCGGTATGAAATACTTTGTTGTTACCTCCAAGCATCATGATGGGTTTGCTCTTTTTAAATCTAAAGCGGATAAATACAATGTCTGTGATATGACGCCATTTAAAAGGGATATAGTTGGAGAATTAGCAGAAAGCGCATATAAGTACGGTCTTAAATTCGGACTGTATTATTCTCAAGATATAGACTGGCATGAAATGCATGGTGGAGGTTATGACACTGAAAGAATTTCTGCAGGTACAACATGGGACAATATCTGGGATTATCCTGACAAAACAATTAAAAATTATGATATATGCTTTGAGAATAAGATAAAGCCCCAGGTAGAGGAGATACTGAAAAATTATGGAGAGCTTCTGCTTATATGGTTTGATGTACCTGTAACACTCAAGGAAAGACACAGTAAGCAATTGTATGACATGGTTAAGAAATATCAGCCGGATTGTCTTATAAACTCACGTCTTGGAAATGGGATATATGATTACGTTTCTTTAGGGGATAACGAGATACCCGATAGTTTAGATAATATCCGGGGAGCTAAAAAATCTCCTTTCGGATTATATGAGTCAGCCGCTACACTGAATGATACTTGGGGCTTTTCATATCACGATCATAACTGGAAAAGACCGGAACAGATTGCCGCATACAGAAAGCAATTGAATGATTTAGGCATAAACTATCTTATAAACGTAGGACCTGACGGACTGGGAAGAATACCAAGTCCATCAATAGATATATTGAAGGGAGCATACGAACTGTTTCCGCTTATACAAGAGGAATTCTGAAGACATATTCATAGACATGTAGGTTTGTAGTATAGGGGTAAACATGAAGCAGGTACTTAGACAGGAAAAAAAATATCTCATATCAAAAAGTGATTACATAAAGTACTCGGCTGCTTTCAATACATATCTTGCACAAGATGAAAATAATGGTGAACATGGATATACTGTAAGGTCTTTGTATTTTGACACCTTGTTTGACAATGACTTTAATGAAAAAGAAGAAGGAGTAGAAATAAGAAGAAAAATTCGCCTTCGGATTTATAAACCGACTGATGAATTCGCATCACTTGAGATGAAACAGAAGCAAGGTTCTCAGCAACTAAAAAGATCTTTAAAGATGAGTAAAGAAGATGCTATTCTTCTTACCAAGGGAGTGTACAGTCCTTTACTAAAATACAAGGAATCCTTTGCCAAAGAGATATATGGCGTGATGAATATGCGTTTTTACAGACCTAAAGCAATAGTGGAATACAACAGGAAAGCTTTTATAGCTAAAGAGAACAGTATAAGGATAACATTTGACCATAATATAAGGGCGACAGAAAGCTGCTTTGACATTTTTTCTGATAAGCTGAATTTGTATCCGGTATTTAGTGCAGATGGAGGAGTACTGGAAGTAAAATACAACGGATTTCTGCTTTCATACATTAAGGATATGCTGGACAGGATTGAAAAATCTGAATTATCTGTAAGCAAATATGCATTAAGCAGAACCATCGGTTTGAACTATGTTTTTTAAGAGGAGGGCATATGACACAATATTTATTAAAATTACTTGAGCAGGGAAAAACGCTGACTTTGCAGGACATTCTGTCACATCTTGTTGTAGCGGTCGCTATAGGTATAGTGATATATCTGTCATATATGTACACCCATTCGGGAACCATATATAGCAGAAAATTCAATGTATCGCTACTTATGCTTACATTACTTACAACTATGGTAATGACTGTTATAGGAAACAATATCGCTCTTTCCTTAGGTATGGTAGGCGCATTGTCTATTGTAAGATACAGAACTGCAATAAAAGATTCCAGGGATACCGCATATATCTTCTGGGCTATAATTGTAGGTATATGTTGTGGAGCAGGTGATTATCTGGTTGCTGCTATAGGAAGTGCAATAGTTTTCATACTGCTTCTTGTATTCGGAAAGATTAAGAATGATAACAGGATGCTTGTGATAATAAAAGGAGCAAGAGGTTTGGAAAGGCAGATTGAAGCCATAGTATTTAACTACTATTTCGCTAAAGCGAATCTTCGGGTAAAAAACACCACTGACCTCACTGTGGAATATATATATGAGGTATCTAAAAAGATCATGCGTAAAGCAGCAGTAAACGAAAAAAGCATAACCGATAAGCTATATGAATTACAGCATATAGAGTATGTAAATATTGTAGAGCAGAATGATGAAGTGAACAATTAAAGGAGAAGCCTTTGCGTAGGAAGATTACAAGCATAATAGCTATAATATGCCTTGTTGCGATATCTATAGGATTTACTTTTTTAAATTCTGACAACATAAGATATCATCAGCACCTTATGGCCCAAAGCCATCAAAACTGTAGCCATTCAACAGATGATTTCTGCACGCATATACCTTTAATTAAAATTGATACATCAAGCCAGCAGATACCTGCATTTGAAGATGGAAAGATATTTATAGAATCAGATATCTCCATTTTTGACAAAGAAGATTACAATAATCATTTATATGACCAACCTGATATACAAAGCACTATATTAATAAGAGCTCGCGGTAATTCTTCTTTATTTTTTGATAAAAAATCATATTTCATAAAGCTAATAAACGATGATCATAGTGAAAATAAACAGAAAGTCTTAGGTATGGATAATCATTATGAGTGGGTTCTTCATGGACCTATTCTTGATAAGACTTTAATAAGAAACTACATAAGTATGAATCTTTCAGGTCAGATTATGAAAACCGCTCCTGATGTGCGCTTTTGCGAAGTATTCATAAACGATCAATACATGGGTCTATATGTCATGATGGAATCCATATCACGTGCAGAAGGAAGAGTGGATATAGCCAAGTATAATGAGAATGATCCTTTCACCAGCTATATCATAAGGCTAGACAGAGGTTCAGACCCTGAAGAAGAGATAACCCTGTTTTCCGGTTATACATATAATTCTGACTCAATTGCTAATATTGTTTATCCTCCGAAGCATTATTTAAATGAACAACTTAATAAGTATATAAGTGACAATATATCTCAATTCGAGAAAGCGCTGTATTCGTATGATTATGATGATCCCAAATTAGGATACCGTAAACATATCGATGTAATGTCTTTTGTCGATTATTTAATTATTAATGAATTTACCCAGAACTATGATGCAGGCATATATTCAACATATCTTTTCAGAGATATTAAAGGAAAATTGGAAATAGGGCCAGTATGGGATTTTAATAATGCATATGACAATTACATGGAGACTCCTATAAATACAACCGGATTCTCATTTCAGAATAAAGTATGGTACATAATGCTTATGAAGGATGAATATTTTGTTAATCTAGTTATTCAAAGATACAAACAGTTAAGGAAAACTGTATTAAGCGAAGAATATGTAATCGGATATATAGAAGATACCGTGGAATATTTGGGACCGGCAATTGACAGAAATTTTGAAGTTTGGGGTTATACATTCTTAGCAGATAGAGGAATGCTGTTGCCAAAAGACAGAAATCACAAGAGTTATGAAGCAGCATTGAATCAACTGAAGCAGTTCATAATTGATCGAGGAAACTGGATGGATGATAATATTGATTCCCTCATGCAGTTCTGCCATGATTCAAGGAATAAATCATTTAACGACTAAGGGAGAAGATGAAAAAGTTTTTGATAGGAACAGTCACAATAATTGTATTAGCATTAAGTATAAACTATATACTGTTCTATACAAGCTTCTATATAGATTTTAATCCGAAAGCAACAATAACATCATCCTTTAAAGCTGAAAACGAAAGTATATATATTCTAAAAGATGGTGAGTATGAGAGGTTTGAAATTAGGGGAGTTAATATTGGCAATACAGTACCAGGAAAATTTGGCACAGATTATGCTATCGACAAGTATGATTATTTAAGATGGTTCAAGCAGATACAGGAAATGGGAGCCAATACAATAAGCGTATATCAGATAATGAATGCAGATTTCTATAATGCTCTATATCAGTATAACAAGGATAATGATGACCCGTTATACCTCATACATGGTCTTGCCATTTCTGACTATTCTCAAAATAGCCATATAGATGCGACTGATAAGGATTTTTATGAAGATATTATAAGGCAAATATATATCACAGTGGACATACTGCATGGAAGCAGACAGGTTATACTTAACCAGGCAAGCGGTTTGGGTTTTTATCTTCGTGATGTATCACAGTGGGTGATGGGTTATATATTAGGTTCAGGATGGAACAGTTACACAATAGCTTACACAAATGAATTACACAAAGACCATTACGGTTACAGTGGTAAATATATGTATACAAGCGAAGATGCTACAGCATTTGAATCTGTTTTAGCTATGCTTGGAGATACATTAATAAAGTATGAAACGGAAAGATATAAAGAACAAAGATTAGTTTCCTTCTTTAACTGGCCTTCAACAGACCCTTTTGAGTATCCTGACTACATTACAGAATTCTTTAAGAAGTGCGCTGAAGTGGATGTTGAGAACATAAAGACTACGAATCAATTCATGTCAGGTCAGTTCGCATCATACCATGCATATCCATATTATCCAGGTTATCTGAATTATTACGAAAATAAGGAATTCTGGTTTGCTGATGCACAAGGGGATGTTAATACCTATACAGCTTATCTGAAAATGCTAATGCTTCACCATACTATGCCTGTAGTTATTACAGAGTACGGAGTACCAACAGCAAGAGGCATGGCTCATGAGGACACTAATAAAGGATATAACCAGGGAAGAAATTCCGAATTTGAACAGGGACAGATAATACTAGATACATATAAACAGATTAAAAGCGTAGATTGCGCAGGAAGTCTGCTATTTGTATGGCAGGATGACTGGACAAGAACTACCTGGAATACCCAGCACTCTGTTGATGAAAAAAGATCACCTTACTGGTCAGACGCTCAATCTAGCGATCAGGGGTTCGGCTTGTTAGCCTTCGATCCTGGGAAGAAAGAAGTATTATGTCATGTCGATGGCAATATAGATGAATGGCTCGATATATTACCAGTTGCAAAGACTAAAGATATGTCATTGTTCATGCAGTATGATGAAAAATACATTTATTTTCTTGTACATAAAGAAAATTATAATCACATTAATGATGTCCTATACATACCTATAGACACAACGGATAAATCAGGAAGCAATTATTCTGTTGACCATGATGTAAGATTTGATTCTAATGCTGATTTTCTAATGGTTATAAATGGTAAAGAGGAATCGAGAATTCTGGTGCAGGAAAGATATGACACTTTGAGAGCAATGTACAATCAATATATTGAGGGAGTTAACCCCTATACTGATCCTACTAATGTAAATAGTCCAAAATTTAATAAAATCCAGCTTATACTTCAGTTAGAGGCAGTTGAAAAAATCAATAATCCTGAACTTATGGCATCAACCTATGAGACAGGTCATCTCACATATGGAAACAGTAATCCTCATAGCCAAGATTATAACTCGCTAGCAGATTTCTATATAGAAGGAGATTATATAGAGATAAGGATTCCATGGCAGTTATTGAATTTTTCTGATCCGTCAAAAATGAGAATTCATGATGATTACTACCTTCATTACGGAGTGGAGTTTACGACAATAAATAAACTTCTTGTTGGAATAGGATCTGTTGATTACAAAGGACATATAATTCATATGAATGAGTTCTTGCTCAAAAAATGGGATGAGTCAGTTGCATATCATGAAAGACTAAAGCAGTCATACTATATGATTAAAGAAGCCTGGACAAATGAGATCTTGAAAAAAGAGGTTCAAGGAGCTGTTGATGAGTGATTTAAGAATTGACATAGTGCTTATAATTTACATAATCATATGTGTTCTTATGATACTGTTTAATACTGCCTTTTTAATTTATCTTAGATACAAAGATTATATTTTCAGAAACAAAAGAAAAAGGCTTGAGAATATAATAAAAAGTCAAATTAACAGAATAAGCAAAAACGAAGTAATAGATCCGAAAATTCAAGAGTTTCTTTTTAAAAAACTAATCAGTATTCGATATCTGAAAAGTTTTCATGAGATTATTAAAAATGAAAGTAAAAAAAATGAAACTGATACTTTTAGATACCTTAAGAAATGTAAACCCATATTCGAATACCTTATAGTGGAATTCAGTAACAAGGAAAATGCCAAAAAAGCATACTTGGCATTTTTAATATCTGAGTTCAAACTGTGTGACAACCTCCATTACGACTTTATAGTCTCATCCATGATTTCGTATACCATGAACAAATCCATTTATGTAAGACAGAACGCGTTAAACGCATTGTATATGTCTAATAATAGTGAAGCTATTTTATCTGCAATTATGAGAATGCAGGAGCTTAAAATATCACATAGCAACAAACTTATATCCGATGGTCTTCTTTTGTTTAATGGAGACAGAGCAGAACTTGCATCTTTGCTTTGGAAAGAGTTTGACAAATTTGATTTGAATGTCAGGATAGCAATAGTAAACTTTATAAAGACTGCTTCATTAGATTATGCAGAAGAATTTTATCAAAGATTAACTAACAAATATACTCACAAAGAAGTCAAACTATCATTAGTCCGTTATTTTGGGAAAATGATTTATCAGCCCGCTGGCGACTATTTGATAACTATGATGAAGCAGGATACACCGGAATGGGAGTACAAAGCTATAGCCGCTACTGCTTTGGCAAAATACAAGAGCCAACAGGTTATTGATGTTCTAAAGGAAGCGCTTAAATCCGACAACTGGTATATCCGGTTCAATGCATCAGAAAGCCTTGTCGCTCAAAATATTGGATATATGGAGCTTATAGATATCTACAATGGTACTGACAGATATGCAAGAGAAATACTGGAATACAAAATGGAAACTTCCCGGTTAAAGAAACAAGCGAAAGAAGGAGAGTAAATGTTTATTGAAGCACTAAGAATAGTAATGCTGATTGTAGGAGTTTTTTACTCACTATATCTTCTTGTATATGCGACATTCTTAGTAGTTTCAGTTACAGTAGGCGCTTCTGAGTTATATAAGAACCAGCAGATGAGCAGGCTTCATAATGAGATATCACATGAATACTATTTTCCAGTATCTATAGTTGTTCCTGGGTACAATGAGGAAATAACGATATGTGATACTGTAAATTCATTATTAAATTTGGAATATAAGCTTTATGAAATAGTTATAGTAGATGATGGATCTAAAGATAATACATCCAAAGTTTTGATTGATACTTTTAAAATGAAAAGAGTAAGAAGAAAGATAAAAAAGAGCATAAGATGTCAGGAAGAAGAATTCGTGTATGAATCGTATGGGTATAAAGTTCCTATAGTATTGATAAGAAAGAAAAACGGAGGCAAGGCGGATGCTCTGAATATGGGTATAAATGCATCCCGCTACCCCTATTTTATCTGTATGGATGCTGACTCGATGCTGCAGCATGATGCACTAGAAAGAATAGTAAAACCTGTTCTGACTGATGAGAATCTTATAGCATGCGGAGGGCTTGTGCGCATTGCAAATGGTGTTGTTTTAGAAAATGGAAGAGTCAAGAAATATGGGATGCCAAAAAAAATGGTTACAGCAATGCAGGTTCTGGAATATGAAAGGTCTTTTCTTGCCTCAAGAATATTATTTGATATGTTTAATGGGAATATGATAATTTCCGGAGCTTTTGGATTATTTAAAAAGGATATCGTAATTGCAGTAGGCGGATATGACCATGGGACAATGGGGGAGGATATGGAACTTGTTGTAAGGCTTCATGTTTTCTGCAAAAAAAACAACATACCATATACTATAAAATATGAACCCGAAGCGGTATGCTGGAGTCAGGCTCCAGAAAGTATGTCAGACTTAAAAAAACAGAGAAGAAGATGGCATCTCGGGCTTTTTCAGAGTTTAAGCAAGCATAGTCAGGTTCTTTTAAGTACTAAGTATGGTGCATTAGGTACTGTTTCATATATGTACTTTGTAATTTTTGAACTAATGTCTCCATATATTGAGATTTTCGGGTTATTTTCAGTTATCATAATGTATTTTCTTGGTATGATATCGTTAAGAGTAATAATAATGTTTTCTGTACTTTCAATTCTTTTTGGAGCAGTACTGACTCTGTCAGCATTCTTTTCAAGGATACATACTCAGAATGTAAAGCTTTCCTCAAAAGATGTATGGAAAGCCATATGGGCTTGCATATATGAGAGTGTTTGGTTTAGGGTAATTCTTGCATTCACACGTATGACAGCATTTATAGGATACAAGAAGAAAAAACTGCAATGGGGAAAAATAAAGAGGGTTAAGCTTAATCAATGATGTAAAATATATATAAAGGATATATGGGTAAAGTTATGATTTCATTTAGAGGTATTAAAAAAGAATTATTCGGATATTCGAAAAAAGATGTTATGAACTACATTGAGATGTTAAACGAGGATCTTAATACCAAGCTTTCAGATAAAGACAGACAGGTAAAGGAAGTTATTGAGCAGAATAACATACTACTAAAAAGACTGGAAAAACTGGAAAAGACTCAGGATGAAATTGCATATGCAATCATTCAGGCTAAAAAGTCTGCAGATTTAATAGTAAATGATGCTAACAAGCAGGCTGAAAAAATATTGAAAGATACAAAAGAAAACAAGCAAAAGCAGGAAAGTGAATATAATGAATATATTGAACAAATAATTAAATTTAAAAAACAGATGACAAGAATACTGAAAAGCTTTGTCAAAGAAGCAGAAAATATTAAGAAGGAATGTGACGAAGCTTGCAGAGTATCCTTTGGGAGGGAGCATGAATAGAAGAGCGATAATCATATCTGTTATCATTATACTTCTTCTTAGCGTACATACTTTTTCTGGTATTGCATTAGGAGAAGATTTTGTAATGAGTCAGATAGACAAAGAGACTGTTCAGAATTATCCTGTAATATATGTAGCAATAGAAAAAGCAAGCTTCCCTTTTGAGTTCTATAACAATTATGAAAAACAATACGAAGGGGTAATAGTTCAGATATTGAAAAAAGTCTCCTATCTTACTGGATTTAAATTTGAGTACATATATACTAAAAACTCAAATGAGACCCTGCAATTTGCATATAATATGCAGACTGATATAACTACATCATTTGTAAGACCATATTCTGGATTTAAAGCCGGCAGGGAAATTGCAAGCTTTGATGGTAATATCATTGCAATACAGTACACAAGCAGAATGCCGAATCAAGCAATTGAACTCATGAATAGAGCTATTGATACGATATCACAAGAACAGATAGTATCAATAATTTCAAGCCAAGCAGTACAGTATGAAAAAATGTTTAATGATACCAAACTGAATATAGTTATAGCTACTTCAGTTGCGGTTGTTTCCATAACAGCATTAGTATCAGCATTTACAGCTTATAAAAAGTGCAAAAAACTCAAACAGCAATTCCTTAACACAGACAAGTTGACAGGGTATCCAAACTTAACTGGCTTAAAGTCTATAACAGATATAACTATAAGTTCACTGAATATAAGCTCATATTGTATGGTTAACTTCGTTGTTTCTAGTTTGGATAATATAAGAGAGATTTTCGGATATGATGAAGCAAATAAAGTACAAGTGGATGTAGCTTTAATTATAGATGAGTATATATATAATAACGAAATATTAGCAAGAGCTGATAATGATGATTTCATCTTGTTATTACAGTTTACTGAAAAGCCTGAGATGGCTCTTAGAATTAAGCAGATTATTGACGCCATCAATGATAAGTTTGATATAAAGAAATCAGAGTATCCGGTAGTTTTAAGTATTGGCATATATACCCCTAAGTATGAAGAAGTAAATATGGATATGCTTATGCAGAAATCCTTACAAGCAAGAAGATTTGTAAAAGAAACAGATGAAATAAGATTCCTGTTTTTTGATGAGACTGCTCACATTGTTACCATAGAAGAGAATCTTTTACAGCAGGAATTTACTACAAGCATGGAAAAAGAAGATTTTCTTATTTATATTCAACCCAAGATATCTTTAAGGGATAACAGCATATGTGGAGGAGAGATTTTATCAAGATGGTATAACCCAAGAAGAGGGCTTATACGCCCTGGTGAGTATATACCGGTATTTGAAAAAAGCGGATCAATTATCGCTTTTGATATGTATATGTTTGAAAAAGCCTGCAAGTTAATTGCGAAAAGCATGAAAGAGGGAAAAAGAGTTGTTCCTGTTGCTATAAACTTTGCACGATCTCATTTTGCAGATATAAAATTCTGTGATGATATTCTGGATATTGCACAAAGATATGAAGTGCCTGCTAGTTTGTTAAATATTGAAGTTACTGAAAGTATAATATCAGAAAATAAGAAAATTATGATAGAAATAGTTAAAAGACTTAAAGAATATGGTTTTACCATTTCTCTAGATGATTTCGGGACAGGTTACGCCTCTTTTTCTGACCTCTCAAGTTTTACTATAGATTATTTAAAGCTTGATAAGAGTCTGCTCTATAATCTGGATAATAGTAGA
>ERZ795048.2559-NODE-2559-length-14535-cov-11.036878_pt1 | contig 14535 bp, 10 predicted proteins | sample MGYA00375132_ERZ795048 | MGnify/ENA primary metagenome ERZ795048 (study PRJEB30177, sample SAMN05720225) | activated sludge metagenome | isolation source: Anaerobic digester | place: Hong Kong | collected 2014-12-17 ...
GCGGTCGGGGTGGTCGACGGCGTCGGAGTAACCGAGGGGGTGGGGGTGACGGACGGAGTCGGAGTGGCCGAAGGCGTGGCGGTCGGGGTGGTCGACGGCGTCGGAGTAACCGAGGGGGTGGGGGTGACGGACGCAGTCGGGGTCACCGATGGTGTGGTCGATGGGGTGGGAGTAACGGACGGGGTTGGAGTACCCGAGGGGGAAGGAGTGGCGGACGGAGTCGGGGTCGCCGAAGAGGTCGGAGTAACCGACGGCGTCGGGGTTACGGTGGGGGGCGCGGTAGGGGGAGGAGTAGGGGTGGAGCTGGGGGTCGGGGTGGGCGAGGTCCCCGTGTTCTGGGTTAGTTTGGAGATGAAGGTATCGTAGTAGGTTTGGATGGAAGGCTGATAGGGATTGACCGTGGGGAAATTGTTGGACGCGCACCGGCCGGTGACGGTGACGCTCCCGGGAGCGTTCGGGTGCAGGGCGATGCCGTAGCCCATATCGTCCAGTCCCCCGCCCAGGTAGGTCGAGTAGTAGACGTTCGAACCGGTGGAGTTGAACTTGGTGACGAAAACGTCGGCGCTGCCCGCATCGTTCGAAGCCTGGTAGGGGTAGAACGTGGGAAAGTCGTAGGAGCGGGTATACCCGGTGACGTACACGTTCTGGGACGGATCGATGGTTATCGCCTGCCCGATGTCCTCGTCGTCCCCCCCCAGAAACGTCGAGTAGACCAGGGAGGAACCGGTGGACGAGAGCTTGGTTACGAAGACGTCGTTCGTACCCCCGGTCGGCGCGGTCTGGAACGCTCCGGCGGTGGTGGGGAAGAGCACCGCTCCGTTGGTGCTCTGGGTGTCGCCGACCACGTAGGCCGCCCCGGCCGTGTCGATGGCCAGGCCGTAGCCGGTATCGTCGGCGTCGCCGCCCCAGATGCTCGAATAGATCAGGGAGGACCCGTTGGGGGCGAACTTGAGGGCGTAGATGTCGCTGCCCCCGGCAATGGACGCCTGGTAGGAGTTCAGGGTGGGGAAATCGGTGCTCCGGGTATAGCCGGCCACGTAGATGTTCTCGTCCGCGTCGATTTTGATGCCGTACCCTTCCTCATAAGAATAATACCCCCCGAAATAGGTGGAGAACTCGATGGAGGTACCGGCGGCGCTCATGATGGTGATGAAGATGTCGTAATTCCCGGCCAGGGAAGGCTGATAGGGGTTCACGGTGGGGAAATTGGTGGAGACCGTGTACCCGGAGACATAGGCGCGGTCGTCGGTCCCGATCTCGATGCAGCGGGCCAGCTCGTTCGAGACCCCTCCCAGGTAGGTCGAGTAGACGAGGGAGGAACCGGTGGAGGAGAACTTGGTGACGAAGACGTCGGCGCTCCCGGCGCGGGACGCCTGGTAGGGGTTGACCGTGGGGAAGTCGATCGCCATCGTGTATCCCACGAGGTAGGCGCATCCGGAAGAGTCGATATCCATGCCGTAGCAGTAATCGTTGCTGTTCGTTCCGCCCAGGTAGGTCGAGTAGATGAGACTCGAACCGGAGGAGGAGAGCTTGGCCAGGTAGGCGTCGTAGGTCCCGTTGTAGGAGGATTGGTAGGGGTCCACGGTGGGGAAGTTGGTGGAGTTGGTGTAGCCTCCGATGTAGGCCTCGCCGGACGAATCGACGACGACGGAATATCCGACGTCCTCGTTGCTCGAACCGCCCAGGTAGGTCGAATAGTCAAGAGTGACGTTCTGGGCCGGAAGGGGAGATGGTATGAGGCAGGAAAAGGCGATGCCCGTCAAAATGCATGCCGTCAAGCCGGTCTTGTTCATGTGAACTCCTCGTACGCGGTGCGCGCGCGCAACCAAAAAAAAATACATATAACGCCCCGTATGATTATATTTTATATATGCCTGCCGCAATCAAGTTAAAAAGCGACAAAATGCCCCGGAAAAGAAAAGCCGGAGCCTGCATGAACTCACGCGCCTGTCGCCCCGGCCGGCCCCGAGCACCCGGGGCCGGCCCGGTGGAGAGAAGCGGATCGGATGGGACGGGATGACGGGTCGCGGCAAAACAATCCTGATGCCGGCGGCGATCGTCGTCCTTTCCCTCTGCCTCTATGCCCCCGGCCTCCGCAACGAATTCACCTTCGACGACTTTCCGGAAATCGTCGACAATCCCCTGATCAGGGACCTGGACTGGGGGGCGCTCTGGCAGGCCTATCTCCCCGGTCCGGGAAAGGTCCGCCCGCCGGGGAGATTTTTCCCGCTCCTCACCTTCTCGGTCAACTACGCCGTCGCCGGGACGGAGCCGTTCGGGTACCACCTGGTCAATATCCTGCTCAACGGCGGCGTCTGCCTGCTCGTCTACCTGGTGGGGCTGGAACTGTTCCCGGGTGAATACCGGCTGTCGTTCCTTACGGCTTTATTGTTCGCCTCGCATCCGGTTCACTCCGAAGTAGTGGCGGCGGCGGTGGGGCGGTCCGAACTTCTCTCCAGTTTCTGTTTCCTCTCCGCCGTCCTGTTGTATTGGCGAAACACCAGGGGTGAACGGGCCGGCTGGTCGGCGGGCTATTGGTTTTCGGTCCCGCTTCTGCTGATCGGCATCCTTTCCAAGGCGACGGCCTGGACGCTTCCCCTGGTCGCGGCCGTTTTCGACGCGTACCGTTTCCGGCCCGCTCCGGGCCGGCCCCGGCGGGAGTATCTCCCGGTCTTTGTCTACCGGCTGAAGAAATTCTATCTCCCCTACTGCCTGGTCCCGGCGGTTATTCTCGGTTTGACGGCGGGGATGCTGCCCGCCCGGGAAGAGATGGGCTCCAACTATCTGGTCGTCCTTCCCTTCGGGGGGCGGCTCGCCGCCGCCCTGGGTATCCTGGCCCGTTACCTCTGCCTGCTGGTCTGGCCTTTCCGCTTGAGCGCCGATTACGGCTACAGCCACCTCTCCGCCGCGCCTTCCTGGCTTCGGGCCGCCCTGGCCGCCGGGGGGGCGGCCGCCATCGCGGGAGGGGGAGCCCTGGCCTGGGCTTCGCTGAAACGGAAAGGGCGATATTTCCTGGCGGTCTTCATCTTCGCCGTCAATTACCTGATAATCTCCAACCTTTTCTTCCTCATTAACGTCTCCATGGCGGAGCGGCTGATCTACATGGCTTCGTGGGGGTTCTGCCTGGCCGCGGCCCTGGCCCTGGAGAGCGGATTCCGAAGATTCGGCCGCGGGGGGAGGGCCTGCCTCCTGGTTCTGGTATCCGCCGTTCTCCTCGCCTATTCCCTTCGCGTTCTGACCAGGAACCGGGACTGGCGGGACAACTTCACGCTCTTCGCCGCCGCCCACCGCGTCTGCCCGACCAGCTGCCGGGTCAACTACAACCTGGGGCTGGAATACTCCCGGAGAGGGATGCCGGACCGGGCGATTTTTCATTACGGGGAAGCCGTACGCGTTCTCCCCTGGAACCCGCTCTACCGGCTCAACCTGGGCGAGGCCTACGCCCGGAAGGGGGATATGGGGAAGGCGGTGGAGCAATTCGAAGAAGTCGTACGCCTGGAGCCGGAGGAGCCCGGGGGTTACATCAACCTGGCGGCCGCCTGCAACCGGATGGGCCTGGCGGACCGGGCGATCGGGTCTCTTCTCATCGCCCGGAGACTCGCCCCGGACGACTGGCGCGTCTATTCCAACCTGGGGGACTCCTTCCGACTCCGGCGGGAATTAGCCCGGGCGGAGCGCGCGTACGAAACTTCGCTGCGCGGCCATCCGGACGACTGGCAGGCGTGGAACAAGCTGGGAGCGGTCAAGCTCGGGTTGGAGAAACCGCGGGAGGCGGTCGCCTGCTTCCGCCGGGCGATAGACTGTTTCCCGGAATGCAAAGAAGCCTATAATAATCTCGGGCTTCTGTACGCTCTGTCGGGAGAAGCCGAGGAAGCTGCCCGGGCCTACCGGAAAGCCCTGGCGATAGATCCCGGTTTTGAAAAAGCCAAAAACAACCTGAACCGGCTCCTGGGCCGATGACGCCGGCAGCGCGGCGCGGGACGCTCCCCGGCCCGGGGTGAATTAAATTTTGAGCCGCGTCCGACAGTAGTTGAAAGATGACACGAGACGCTCAAGGTGGACCCGATATCTCCGTGATCGTGGCGGTGGGGAGGGAGGATTTCAGCCGCTGCCTGGCTTCCCTCCTCGATCAGGACTTTTCCCGTGATCGTTACGAGGTCATCCTGGCCTCCGACCGGGGGGCGGGGTTGCCGCCGTCCGCCGGAGCCGTGGTCGTGCCCGTCGCCGGGGAAAATCCCTCCGTGAAGAGGAACGCAGGGGCCCGCCGGGCCCGGGGCAGGATTCTGGCCTTCATCGATGACGATGCCTGGGCCCGGCGGGACTGGCTGGCGAACGGATTCCGGTTTTTAAAAGAGTACCCCGGGGCCGCCGGGGTCGGGGGCCCCCGACTGCTGCCTCCCGGCGCTTCGTTCCGCCAGCGGGCCACCGACATCATCGCCCATTCCCGGTTCTTCGGCAACGGGCACGGAAACTGGCGGGAGATGAACGTCAAAAACAAGGTTCCCCACGGAATGATAAATTCCTGCAATTACTTCATCCGCCGTGAGCTTTTTCTGGAACTGGGGGGGTATAACGAAGCCATCGGATACGGCGGCGAGGACACCGAATTCGTCTACCGGGCGGTTACCGAAGGCGGCTGCCTCTTCGGATACACCTGGGACATCGTCGTCTTTCACCCCCCCCGGGACCTGGGGTGGGAACTGATCAGGCAGCGCTTCCGCTACCGGGTCCAGAACGGGAAGATGCTCTGGGTCCATCCCGGGATCTATCTCTCCCGATGGACCTTCAGCGCCGGGTTTTTCGGCATCAGCCTGTTTCTCGCGGCCTCGGCGCTGAAGCCGATCGTCTTCCCTCTCGGCCTGATCGTCTACTTTTTCTGCGCCGGGCTGGTTTCCCTGAAATACGCCCGCTACGATCCGCGTTTCGTCCTGGTGCTACCCCCCGCGTTTTTCATTCACCACGTCATCTATTACCTCGCCATCTGGAAAGGGATCCTGACCGGGCTCTTCCAGCGTTCATCGATCCGAAAGATCAGGGATTTCAAGCATACCCGGTAGGGTCGCGGGATGAAGAGCGCGGGACACAGTGTGCGGGATTTTCACCCGGCTCCGAGCCGGCGTTCGTCGCGCCCCGCCTTCCGCATCTTCATTCTGGCCGTGGTGCCCGCGCTGGCGTTGGCCTGCGGCCGGCGGCACGGCCGGGAAGAAGATCGGCCCAACCTTCTTCTGATCTCGGTCGATACCCTCCGGGCCGACCGGTTGGGATCCTACGGTTATCGGCGGGATACGTCCCCCCATATCGACGGACTGGCGGCAGAAGGGGTGCTGTTTCTCAACGCCTTCTCCGCCTCTTGCAAGACCACCCCCTCCCACATGACCATTCTGACCGGATTGTTCCCCCGGGTCCACAATGTCTACATGTGGAAGATGGGCGCCGACGGGACCTTTCGGGGCGCTACGCTTTCCGGGAGCATACCCACCCTGGCCGAAATCCTGAAGGGTTACGGCTATAGCAATGTCGCCTTCACCGGGGGCGCCAACGTGGCCGGAAGGATAGGTTTCGATCGCGGTTTCGATATCTACGACGAAAACGGCGATACCGGCGCCGCCTGTCGTTGGCTGGAGAAAAACGCGGGGAAGCAATTCTTCCTCTTCTACCACACCTACTATACTCACGACCCCTATCTCCCTCCGCCTCCCTACGACACCAGGTACGATCCGGGCTATTCCGGGGAGATTCCCTCCCGGCGGGAGATACTGGAACGGACCGGGACCCGGGAAGGAGAAAAGTGGCACGGCATCTGGCAGGCGATGCACGATATGTTCTGGTCGAAGGTGAACCTTGACGACCCCGCCGACCGCCGCCATCTGAGCGCTCTTTATGACGGGGCGATCGATTACGTCGACAACGAGTTGATCCGGGACCTGCTGGGCGCCCTGAAAAAGACCGGAACACTGGACAAGACCCTGATCGTCTTCACTTCCGACCACGGCGAGGAATTTCTGGAACACGGGCGTCTGGAGCATAACAGCCTGTACCGGGAGGTAACCCGGATTCCCCTGATCATGCGCCTTCCCGGCCGGCTTCCGCCCGCCCGGCGGGTCGAGGAACTGGTCCGGACCGTCGATATTCTGCCCACCATTCTCGATATTCTCGACATCCCCCTCGACCGCCCCGTTCAGGGGGCCAGTCTCCTCCCCCTGATGGCCGGAGGGAGGGGACCGGAACTGACGGCCTATGCCGACTTCGACGATTATCCGCCGCCCGTGATCGAGTCGATCCGCTCCGGCCCCTGGTTTTTGCTGATGGACCAGAGGCTTCCGGCCCGGGAGATCCGGGGAGAAGCGGAGGGCCCGGATTTCGTCTCGCTCTACAACATCGAAAACGACCCCCAGGAGACGGACGACGTCTCGGTCCGTTATCCGGAAGTGGCGGAGGAGCTGATGAACCGACTTCGGGCCGTGCGGATGGAAAGTTCCCGCCGGCGCGCCGAGGAAGACCTCCGCCAGGTTCCGGGCGAGATGGATATCGAAAACATGGAGAGACTGAAAGCTCTGGGATATTTGTGATGCCGGATACGGGATGTACGCTTCCGGGGAGTCTCGCGGTATGACTTTGGAGATTTCATCCGAATTCGAGATGCATGCGAAAGGGGCGCGGATCATATGAAAAAATATCTCTGGAAACTGAGGCACGGGGCCGAGGACGACTGCGCCCGGCAGGTCCGCGCTTTTCTGGAGAAGGTCCCCGGGGCCGATTACCTGGACTGCGGCTGCTCCGGAGGCGCCAAAAGCCTCGCGCTGGCCGGAGCGATCGGGACGGACCGCGTCTCCGGGGTGGAGATAGACGGGGAGTCGGCAGCGCGGGCGCAGGCCGCCGGGATCGCCGTCACCCGCTCCGATCTCAACCGGGAGCTTCCCCTCCCCGACGGGGCTTTCGACGCGGTTACCGCCCTGGAGGTGATCGAGCACCTCCACCGCCCCGACTGTTTTCTGAGGGAGCTCCGGCGCCTGTTGCGGCCGGGCGGATACGCGGTTCTCGCCACCGAGAACCTCTCCAGCTGGCACAATATCTTCGCCCTCGTCTTCGGCTGGCAGCCGTTCTCTCTGGCCCAGTTCAGCGAGGTTCGGGCCGCGATCGGCAACCCCTGGGGGCTGGACCGGGGAGAGGATTGGAACCCGGCCCTGACCCGTCCCTCCTACCGGCACTGCCTGGTCCTGAGCTACCGGGGTCTGAAAGAACTTTTTCAGGGGCACGGATTCGAGGTGGAAGGAATCAAGGGGGCCGGCTATTACCCGCTCCCGCCCGCCGCCGGCCGCCGGGCGGCGGCTCTCGACCCCCGCCACAGCGCCTTTCTCACGTTCAAAATCAGAAAAAAACCCGGTGACGAATAAGCTGAAAGTTCTGCGGCTGGCCTACCGTCTGTACTTCCGCACCGCGCCCCCGCTCGCCCGGGCCTCCTGCGGTCTGCGTCTTCTCCGCCACCGCCTGTTCGGGGTTTCGGCGCCGATCTCGATCATGATCGGACTCACCTACCGCTGCCAATGCCGCTGCGCCCACTGCGGCATGGAGCTGTACCGGAACGACGGAGCCGTCGAGCTCTCCCTCGAAGAAGTCGAAACGGTGCTGGCGCAGGCGCGCCGGCTGGGGGTGGTCGAGATCACGCTTTTCGGGGGAGAGCCGCTGCTGCGGGAAGACCTGGAGGAAATCGTCGCCCGGGCCCGGAGCTTGCGGATGCTCCCCTCCCTGGACACCAACGGCCTGCTCCTTTCCCGGGGGAAGATCGAGAGCCTGAAGACCGCCGGCCTGGTCGCGCTCAAAGTCAGCCTCGACAGCCCCGATCCCGCCGAACACGACCGCTTGCGGGGGGTGGAGGGCTGTTTCGAGCAAGCCGCGGCGGGGTTGCGGCAGGCGGTGGAGGCGGGGCTGCCGTGCGTCATCTCCACGTACGCCACCCGGGAGAACCTCCGCTCCGGCGCCCTGCGGAGTCTGATCGGGTTGGGAAAAAACCTGGGGGTGACGGCGGTGCGGATTATCGACACCACGCTTTCCGGCTGTTTTCTCCACGCGCTTCCCCTCCGGCTTACTCCCCCGGAACGGCAGGCGCTGGCGGCCCTGCTGGAACCGGGTTTCGTGTTTCTGGAGAACCTGGCCTCCGGCCGCCCCCGCTCCCACCCCGTCTGCTCGGCCCTGGCCCGGCGGTATGTCTATATTTCCCCCTACGGCGATCTTCAACCCTGCTGTTTCGTGCCCTTCAGCTTCGGCAACGTCCGCCGCGACTCCCTGGGCGAAATTCTGGACCGGCTCTGGAGCAGCTCCCTGATGGAGTACGATTCCGGCCGGTGCTTGATGAACAGCCGCCGGTTCCGGGAAAGACACCTCGCCCGGATCGGCTCGGCCGCGCAACTCCCCCTCGAATTCCAGGAAGAGAAAGACCGGGACCCTAAAGGATGAAGCCGACGGGATCGAGTTATCCTGCCCCTTTGCCGACGCCATGAAAGTCCATATCGCCACCACCTCCAACTGCGTCGGGCGCCAGCTGGACGCGACCCGGCTGAAAGAGTACTTCCGGGCCAACGGTTGGGCCCCGGTCGATTCGGCCTCGTCCGCCGACCTGATCGTCGCCGTCACCTGCGCCTTCACCCCGGAAGCCGCGGCCGCCTCCCTGGAGATGGTGAAGCGTTTCCGCGGCGGGAAGAACAGGCTGATCGTGGCCGGCTGCTTGCCCGAGATCGACCCCGCCGGCCTCTCCGCGGTCTTCTCGGGGAGCACCGTCCCCACGCATTCCCTGGAGAGGTTCGACGATCTTTTCCCGGAATTCGAAATCGGGTTTCGACGGATCCCCGCCGCCAACCGGACGACCGCGTCCGCGCGCTTCCCCTCCGCCGGTCCCGGCCTGTACTGGAGGAAATTCCGCCGCTACCCCGATCTGGCCGTGAAGATGTTCCTGAAAAAAAGGGCGATCGACGGCGAAAGGGAAGGACGGTACCACATCCGCGTCAGCGGGGGGTGCGATCAAGCCTGCAGTTACTGCGTGCTCGCCCCCGCTATCGGAAGACTGAAAAGCAAACCGATCGAATCCTGCCGCCGGGAACTGCTCCGGGGGTTGCGGGAGGGCTTCACCGATTTTGTTTTGGACGCCGACGACCTGGGGGCGTACGGCCCGGACATCGGTTCCGACTTTCCGGAATTGCTCCGGGCCCTGCTTTCAGTCCCGGGCGGCCAGCGGTTGGACCTGCGGGCGCTCAATCCGGTCTGGCTGGTACGTTACCGGGACGACCTCGCCCGGTGGGCGCGGGCGCGCCGGTTGAGCGGGTTGTGCTGCTGCCTCCAGTCCGGCAGCGCCAGGATCTTGAGCTTGATGAACCGCTATCCGGACGTGGGCGAAATACTCTCGGCCCTGGGTCAGATCAGGGTAGCGGACCCGGAAATCTTTCTGTCCGCCTACGTCATCGCCGGTTTCCCTTCCGAAACCGCCGCGGAATTCGAGGAGACGGTCGCGGCGGTGGACCAGGCGGCCTTCGACCGGGTGATCGTCTTCCCTTATCAGGACGACGGGAAATCCGCGGCTTCCGCCCTGGAAGGGAAAGTCGGCCGGCCGGTGATCGCGAAAAGGACGCGCCTGATCTACCGGGCCCTGAAACGCCGGGGGGTGGAGGCGATCTGTGTTTGATTTCGATCCGACAAAGGGGTTGCGCGCGGGGATGGAGGAATACCTCCGGGAAATGAACCGGGCGCGTCTCGGCCCTCCTCCCCGGTCCGCCTTGGCGGCCGGAGCCGGATTGGAATTTTTTTCTCTTCCGGCGCACCTGGCCCTGACGGCCCCCCCCTATGTCGCTCTCGGCGCTTATCTCCGGCGGCGAGGGAACCTTTCCCGGGGTATTCTGGACCTGGGCTGCGGCTGCGGAGGGGGGACGTGCTTTCTGAAAAGGCGGTCGCCCCGAGGAACGTTCGTGGCCGGGTTGGACCTTCTCCGGCCGCTCCTCGCCCGCGCCGCGGGGGCATGCCCCCCGGGGCCGGCGTTTCTGGCCGCGACGGCCGTCGCGCTTCCTTTCCCGGAGGGGGCTTTTTCCCTGGTCTCTTCGGTTTTTTCTCTCGTCCATCATTTGGACGCGCCCGCGCTGAAAGCCGTTTTCCGGGAAGCGGCCCGGGTCCTGGAACCCGGCGGGATCTTCGTCTTCACCACCCCCAACCGCGGTCTCTCCCAGGAACTCTACCACCCCAACCGCGGCGACGCCCCGTCCCTGCGCTTCAGCCGCCTCAACCGCCGCGAGTTCGCCCCGGAAGGGTTGCGGTCGTTTCTCGACGGCCTGGTCGAAAGCCCGGAGGGGCTCTTCGACGGCTATGCCCTGTACGGACTGTTCAATCCGGTGTTTCAACCGGTCTGGGAGGAAACGGTCCGGGAGATGGGAAGGAAGCGTTTCGGCGGGAACCGTTTGACCGCCGCGTCGGCGGCCCTGGCCCGTTATGTGCTCACGCCGAGTTCCCGAACCCGGTATTTTCTGAGCCGTCTGAACGAAAACGCCGCGAAAATGAAGGCGTCGCCGGCCGCGATCGCCTCCTCCGCCGCGTTCGGGCCGGTGGGGGCCGGTGACGGCGCGCTCCATTTCCTGGCGGCGCTGAGGAAGGGGGAGGGGCCGTGACGGTCTGCAAGAAATGCCTGGTCAGTTCCCGCGACTCCGGGGTCGAACTGGACGGGGAGGGGCTCTGCCGGCTCTGCCGGTCGGCCCGTTCCGGTTCCCGGCCTGCGCCCCCCCCCGAACTGGTCGACCGCTGCCTGCGGGATTTCGAAGAGACCGTGGCCGGGGTCAGGGGCCGTTTCGCCTACGATGGGCTGATCTGCCTGAGCGGGGGGAAGGACAGCTCCTACCTGGCCTTTCTCCTCCGGGAAAAGTACGGGCTGAAGCTGCTGGGCTTCAACCTCCGGACCGGCTTCGAGGCCCCCGGGGCCGGGGCCAACCTCGAGCGGGTGATCCGGAAACTGGGCATCGAGCTGGATCGTTTTGTCTGGCCGGCCGATTTCAGCCGCCGCTTCTACCGCTATTTTTTCGGGCGCCCCCTTCGGGAAGGCCTGACCGCCACGGTCTGCCGGGCCTGCCAGCTGGCTTTGCTCGGGGCCGCGGTGCAAGCCGCCCGCCGGCGAAGCATCCCCCTCGTCTTCGTCGGCTATTCGCCCTTCCAGACCGCGGAAAAGTGGTTCTACGAGATCGAAAAAGCCACTCTCGACGCCCACTACCGCGCCTTCGACGGTTTCTGGGAGCAGCCGGGCCTTTCCCCGGGGTTCAAAAAGAATTTTTATCCACTCGGGGATGAGGCGGCAGGGGGGGAAGGGGGCTCCTTTCCCCGGGTCCTGATCCCCCTTCACGTCTGCGGTTGCCCCTCGGAAAAGCGGGTACGGGAAAAACTCGCCGAACTGGGGCTCCTCGCCGCGAAAAAAACCCTCCCCCGCCGTACCAAGTGCCGTCTGGTCTGGCTCTCGGCGTATCTCGATACCGTTCATTTCGACGATTACCCGTTCCGGGAACTGGTCAGCGAAAAGATCCGGGTGGGCGAAGCCTCCCGGCGGAGATACCTGGCGGCCGGCGCGATCTTCACCTGGCTCTGCCGCCACCGTCTCTTCCGGAAGAGGCTGATCCGCAAGACCCTGGCCGAACTGGGGTTGGACGAGGCCGAGGCGCTGGCATGCCTCGGGAAAGCCCGGAAGTCCGATCGCGGGTACCGGGATATCTTCCGGATTCGTCCGGACCGGGAAATCCTCCCCGGTCCGGAAGGGGAGGCGCGGCCGTGAAGCGGGTCCAGTACGACCGGATCGCCGACCGCTACCTCCGGGTCGACCCGGATCCGATTCACCGCTACGCGGTCGTTCCCACGGTTCTCGAAATGGCGGGGGACGTCGCCGGCCGCGCGGCGATCGACCTCGCCTGCGGCAGCGGCATGTTCTGCCGGCTGTTGAAGGAGAGGGGGGCCCGGCGGGTGGTGGGGATCGACATCTCCTCCCGGCAGATCGCCCTGGCCCGGGCGGAGAACCGCGAGCGGGGGATCGAGTACCGGGAAATGTCCGCCGATGCGGCGGATGGGAAATTCGGGCCGGAGTTCGATCTGGCCACCGCCGTGTTCCTGCTCCACTACTCGGAGTCGGAGGCCAAACTGCGCCGGATGGTGGGGGCGATCTTTCGGATCCTGAAACCGGGCGGCCGTTTCGCGGGGATCGTCCAGAACCCCGATTTGCAGTTCTTCGAGGGGGTGCGTTACCGGCGCCGGTTCCGCCGGCCCGGGGGCGGACCGGTCCGGGACGGGGAGAAGGTCTTCCTGGAGATCCACGGGGACAAGGGGAAGCTCTGCGAATTCTACTACTTCCACTGGTCCCGGAAGGTCTACGAGGCCGCGTTCGCCGCCGCCGGGTTTCCCGGCCTCGACTGGGTCCCCCTCCGGGTGGACCCCGCCGGGAACCCCGGGTACGGCCGGGACGTCTTGGAGCCGTTCGAGAAAAATCCCAACCTGATCGGCTTGACGGCGGTGAAGGCCCCGGAGCGCTGAGGGGTGAAAGCCGCGGGCCGCAGGTTTCGGGAGCCGGGCGCCCGGCTTCAGGTCTTCAGGCCGAGGTTGTAGTATTCGCAGAAGGAAACCCGTTTCTCCAGGCCCGGGTTGAAGGAAGGGTAGGGGCAGAACTCCCGCACCATCTCCTCGTCGTAGTTTTCCGGGTAGTACATGCACTGGAACTGGAGCCAGTAATACCCGGGGGGGATGAAGGTGTCGGCCAGCTCTTTCCGTCCCGGGATGAAGCGCCGGGCCAGCGGACGGGAAAATCCCATCCGGAAAAGATCGCCGGCGAACCGCCGGAGGAAGAAGCGCCGGGCCCGGCCGGGATCGCCGGGCAGCATCTCCCGGAAACGCCGGACGATCCCGTCCCATTTTTCCAGGTCGAAACCGTCCTCCCGGCGGTCCGAACGAGGCATCAGGACCGTCTGGGAGTTGAAGCAGTGGTAGATCCGGCGCACGGCCCGGGAGATGAGGTTGATCTTCAGGGCCGTGAACAGTTCGTCCGGGGAGGAGAAGACGGCGCTGGAGGCGACGACCGCGTCCCAGAGTTCGTCGGCCAGGTATTCGTTTTCCCGTCCGAATCCCCGGCTTCCCCGGTGCATATACCCCATGACGTTGATCTTGAAAAGCTCGGGGCGGCTCCGGGTCAAGGCCAGGATGCCGGGGAGCTGGTCGTCGTTGACCCCCCGGGCGCAGACGAAGAAAATGATGAGCTTGAGCCCGGCCCGGCGGACGTTTTCAAGTACTTTCTCCCGCTGCCCCAGCAGCGGTTCGCCCCGCATCGTTTCGTAGATGCCGTCGCTGTCGGTCGTGTCGAACCAGGGGGCGACGGCATAGAGACCGCGGTCCGCCAGCGACTGCAGATATTCGAGGTCGTCCAGGCGCCGGGCGTTGGTGACCATGACCGGGAAATTCCCGGAAGCGCGGATCATGGCGACGATCTCCCCCAGGTCGTCGCGGACGGTCGACTCCCCCCCGGTCAGCTTGAAGTTGATTCCCCGGCCCCGCAGCGGCTTCAGCTTTTCCCGTATTTCCGCCAGGGGCATTTCCGGGGGCATCACCCGTCCCTCGTCCGCGGCGAAGCAGATCGGACAGGACATGTTGCAGCGCAGGGTGGTGGTGAAGGCGCAGGATTCGATCCTGTCCCGCCGATAGGGGAAATGCTCCGCCAAGAGCCGGTACAGTTCCATCAGCTCCCGGTAATACCGGGGGTACTTCCCGATCCGGGAGCGGAAATGCCCGTGTTCGGGGCAGTCCTTTTCCATATAGACGGAGCCGTCCGCTTCGACCACGTCCGCGGGCAGCCGCCGGCGGCAGACGGGGCAGAGGCTGACGGTCTTCCTGATCGGAGTCGAGTTCATCCTCCGGGCAGTATAACCCCGCCGTGCCCCGTTGGGCAAAAATCATGCCCCCGCCTTTTCCTCAATGAGTCCACAGATTCCACAGATGGGGAGGAACGCAAAGAGCAAAGAGCATAGGGCATAGAGTAATCCCCCTGAACCCTGAACCCTGAACCCTTATCGCACCTGATTACTCTGATTAACTCTGAAAGGGAAAGAATTCAGAATACAGAATTCAGTATTCAGGAGCCCCCCGCCTCGGCCCCCTGGAGATCTTTGCACCTGATTACTCTGATTAACTCTGATTGGGGAAGGGGGAGAGGGTTCAGGGTTCAGGCCCCTGCCTTGGCCCTTGGAGATTATTGCACCTGTGAAAAGCATAGGGCATGGAGCATAGAGACAGTATTCAGTATTCAGTAGCCCCCAACCTCACCCCCCAATTAGGTCCACCTACCCGCCGGCCGGCAGGCCTGTGGACTGATCCGCTCCCGTCTTTCCTGAACCCCGAACCCTAAAGGGCCCGTGGCGGAGAGGTTTTCCCTATGCTCTCTGCTCCATGCTCTCTGCTTCCCTCCCCCTCAGGGGTTGGTGACCGGCTGGTCGGTGGAGGCGCCGTAGTAGGGGGCGCTCACCCCCCGGATCAGCCACTTTCCCG
>ERZ795048.2560-NODE-2560-length-14529-cov-11.823615_pt1 | contig 14529 bp, 12 predicted proteins | sample MGYA00375132_ERZ795048 | MGnify/ENA primary metagenome ERZ795048 (study PRJEB30177, sample SAMN05720225) | activated sludge metagenome | isolation source: Anaerobic digester | place: Hong Kong | collected 2014-12-17 ...
TACTTCGACCCGCGCCTGTTGGATCGCACGCAGGAACAGATCATGGCCAAGGAGATGACCGTCCAGAGCTATGAGGAGAAGGTCAATTCCCTCGATGCCCAGATCGACGCGCTCGGTCAGGCCATGCGGATCAAGCTGGAACAGGCGGACAACAAGATCCGCCAGAGCAAGCTGAAGGTGCAGAGCGACAGCATCAAGTTCGTGGCCTCGCAGACCGAGGTGAAGGTGGCCCGCGATCAGCTGCAACGCGGCGAGCAGCAGTTCGAGCAGGGGCTCGTCTCCAAGGTGGAGGTGGAAAAGCGCCGTGTGAACGAGCAGAAGGCCCTGGCCGGCGTGATCGATGCGGAGAACCAGCTGCTCGCCAGCCGCAATGAACTGCTGAACGCCCAGCTCGAGCTCGGCGGCATCCGCAACGACTACCGGGACAAGCTGGCCAAGGCCGAGAGCGAGAAGTTCGCCAGCATGAGCCAGATGTACACCACGGAAGCCGAGGTGACCAAGATGCAGGTGGACCTGGCCAACTACACGGTCCGTGCGGGCAACTACTACATCACCGCGCCACAGACCGGTTACATCACGCAGGCCGTCAAGACCGGACTGGGCGAGCTGATCAAGGAGGGCGAATCCCTGATCAGCATCATGCCCGCCGATTTCGACCTGGCCGTGGAGCTGTACGTACGCCCCATGGACGTGCCTCTCGTGAACAAGGGCCAGAAGGTCCGCTTCATGTTCGATGGCTGGCCCAGCATCGTGTTCAGCGGCTGGCCCAACACCAGCTACGGCACCTTCGGGGGGCAGGTGGTGGCCATCGACAACTTCGTGAGCCCCAACGGCAAGTACCGGATCCTGGTGGCGCCCGACCCGGACGACCAGGAGTGGCCCGTGGCCCTGCGTGTGGGGTCCGGAGCGATCGGATTCGCCCTGCTGAAGGACGTACCCATCTGGTACGAGCTCTGGCGGCAACTCAACGGGTTCCCGCCCGACCTGTACGTGGAGCCGGCCTCCATCCAGGTGAAAGCGGACAAGGGATCGAAGTGAGCACCATGCGCAGCATCCTGCCAGGCATCCTGATCCTGCTCGCCGGGGTCCTTCCGGCCCAGGGAGACACGCTGGGCGTGCTCACCCGACGGGCCGTTCTGCAGCTGGTGTTGGACAACCACCCGGCAGCACGACAGGCCGACCTGCGCACGGACATGGGCGAGGCCCTCGTGCGCTCGGCCCGGGGTGGCTTCGACCCACGCGCCACGGTGGACTACGACCGCAAGGACTTCGACGACAAGGACTACTTCGACCTGTTGGAAGCCGGCCTGGAGGTACCCACCTGGTTCGGCGTGGAACTGTATGGTGCCTACCAGCAGACCGGCGGGCAGTTCCTGGATCCGCAGAACACCACGCCCGAGAACGGACTGCTCAAGGCCGGGGTCTCGGTGCCCATCGGCCAGGGCCTGTTCATCGACAAGCGGCGCGCCGAACTGCGAAAGTCCTTCGCCTACCAGGACATGGCCGAGGCCGAACGCCTGGAGTTGCTGAACCAGGTGTTCTATGAGGCGCTCGCGGACCACGTGGAATGGGTCGCGGCCTACAAGCAGGTGATCGTGGCGCGGGAGGCCGTGGACCTGGCCACCATGCGTTTCCAGGCGGTGCGCGGCAGCTTCATCGGCGGCGACGTTCCGGCGATTGATACGCTCGAGGCCTGGCTGCAGGTGCAGGACCGGCAGATGCGCCGTCAGGAGGCGGAGCTGGGCTTCCGCAACGCCTCGCTCTCCCTGAGCAATCACCTGTGGGATGAGTACCTGCGCCCGCTGGAGATCGCCCGGGGCGTGGTGCCCGATACCCTGGACCTGGTGCCCCCTGCCGATGCGCCCGTGCTGGACACCCTCCTGGCCCGCGCCATGGAAAGGCACCCGAAGCTCCTCGGCGTGGCTGCCAAGGTGGAGCAGTTGGACGTGGACCGGCAGCTGCGCGGGGAAATGCTGAAACCCAAGCTGGACCTGAAGTACAGCCTGCTGGGCAATGCCGGGGCCGTGACCGGTGATGGAGCCGATGGTGACGTGTTCCGCGGTGGCGACCAACAGGTGGGCGTGGGCTTCGAGATGCCCTTATTGCTGCGCCGCGAACGCGGGGAGTTGAGCCTGGCACGGCTGCGACTGAGCGACGCGGAACTCGGTCTGGAACGCGAACGCCTGCGGATCCGCAATACCATCGGCCAGCGCGACAACGAACTGGCCACCCTGAACGGACAGGTGGAGCTCGGGCAGAGCATGGTGAGCAACTACCGCCGCCTGCTGGCCGGCGAGAACAGTCGCTTCGCCCTGGGTGAAAGCTCCCTCTTCCTGCTGAACCGACGGGAAGTGTCGCTGCTGGACAGCCGCATCAAGCTGGTGGACCTGGAGGCCAAGCGCCGCAAGGCAGGCTACACCCTGGACAAGGATGCGGGCGTTCTCTGGGAGAACGTTCTTTCCGAACTCGGCATCAACCCCTAACACGCTTCACACATGGTCCGCATGTCCTTTCTGACCCGCAGCGAAGCGGAAGCCATCCGTTTGGCCGGTCATCTGCACGATCAGCAGCTCCTGCTGTTCATCACCATCGAGGACCACTCCGAACTGCGCTGGGAAGGTGGCGGGACGATCCGCACCGAACTGGTGCACTTGAGCGGCATGACGAAGGCCCTGCTCTATCGCACGGTGGAGCTGCAGGCGCGCGAACTGCTCGGGGACGCACTCGTGCGGACCTGGGCCGAGGCCGTCACCGCGCTGGATGCGGAGAGCACGGCCGCGCTGATGCAGGGCACGCGCGCCGTATAGACCTGTGGAAGGCGAACGGCAGAGGCTTCTGTCGGAGACCCACCCCGGCCGCGGCATGCGAACCGAAGGGCCGATCGCGTGTTCCTTCCACATGCCCCGGCACCGGCCGCCCTCCGAACGTCCGACCAAGGCATGCGCCACCTGCGGCAGGCCGTTCCAGTGGCGGCGAAAATGGTCGGTCAATTGGGAACGGGTGCGCCACTGCAGTGAGCGATGCCGGAGGAGCTGAAGGCACGCGAGCTCCGCTTGGTCCTCGGGGATCAGCTGAACGTAGGCCATCCCTGGTACTCGCAGTGCGATCCCCAGGTGGTGTACGTGCTCATGGAGGTCCGTCAGGAAACGGACTACGCCTGGCACCATGTGCAGAAGGTCCTCGGCTTCTTCGGTGCCATGCGCCGTTTTGCGCAGCAGCTCCGTGAAAAGGGACATCGCGTCCTCTACCTCACCCTGGACGACCCGCGCAACACCCAAGAGATACCTCGCAACCTGCGCTGGCTGCTGGAAGGGTCCGGTGCCGAACGCTTCGCCTACCAACTGCCGGACGAACACCGGCTGGATGACCAGCTGAAGGCCTTCGCCGAAGATCTGGACCTGGCGGTGGAGGTGGCGGATAGCGCTCATTTCCTGACCGAACGGACCGAACTGGCCCGCCTGTTCCAAGGGAAGAAGCAGTACCTGATGGAGCGCTTCTACCGCACCATGCGGGAACGGACCGGTCTGTTGATGGATGGTGACCGGCCGGCAGGTGGCCGCTGGAACTTCGACAAGGAGAACCGCGGCCGGCCGTCCAAAGGCCATCTGGCTCCTCCTCCGCTCCTGTTCGACCATGACCTGAGCGGCCTGTTGGAACTGGTCCGACGCCAGGGCGTGAAGACCATGGGCACGGTGGATGCGCGTCATTTCCCATGGCCCCTCGACCGGTCCGAGGCGCTTCAGTTGCTCGACTACTTCGTGGACCACCTCCTCCCCGACTTCGGGAGGTATCAGGATGCGCTGATGCCCGGCCAATGGGCCCTGTACCACAGCCGCCTGAGCTTCGCACTGAACCTGAAACTGCTGGATCCGCTGGAGGTCTGCAGGGCCGTGGAAGAAGCCTGGCGAAGCGACCCGGAACGCATCGGCATCGCGCAGGCCGAAGGCTTCATCCGGCAGATCATCGGCTGGCGCGAGTACATGCGCGGAATCTACTGGGCGCAGATGCCGGGCTTCGCGGAACGCAACTTCTTCGGCCACGACCGAGAGCTTCCCGGCTGGTACTGGACCGGTGATACCCGCATGGCCTGCCTCCGTGACGCGATCCGGGGAAGCCTGGAGAACGCCTACGCCCACCACATCCAGCGGCTCATGGTCACCGGCAACTTCGCGTTGCTGGCCGGTGTGCATCCCGACGCGGTGGATGCGTGGTACCTCGGGATCTACATCGACGCGATCGAATGGGTGGAGATCACGAACACCCGCGGCATGAGCCAATTCGCCGATGGCGGCATCGTGGGCACCAAACCCTACGTGAGCAGTGGCGCCTACCTGGACCGCATGGGCCACCATTGCAAGGGCTGCCACTACGACGTGAAGGACCGCATCGGCGAGCGGGCCTGTCCATTCAATGCGCTGTACTGGCACTTCCACGAGCGCAACCGGTCGCGGTTGGAGGGCCCGGATGCACGGCCTGGGCTCATGACCCGCATCGGTCGGGTGTACCACACCTGGGACGCCATGGACGCCGATACGCGGGAGGCCCTGCTCAACAAGGCCGAACGAACCCTTCAACAGCTCAATGCCTTGTGAAACGCGCACTGGTCTGGTTCCGGAACGACCTGCGCCTGTCCGATAACCCGGCTCTGGCGGCCGCCGTGCGCCATGCGGAAGAGGTGCTGCCGCTGTTCGTGCTTGACCCACGACAGACCGGTGCGTGCTCGTTCGGTCTCGAACGGCTCGGTCCCTGGAGGCGGGTCTTCCTAAGGGAAGGCTTGGCGGATCTCGATGCCCGGCTGCGTGGCATGGGCAGCGGCCTGAGGGTGGTGGTCGGCCATCCGGACCGGGTGCTGCCGGAACTGGCGCACACCTGGGAGGCCTCCGCCGTGTACGCGCAGGGCCTGAACGCCTGGGAGGAGCGGCAGCAGGAAGAGGCCGTGGCCCGGCACCTGCCGTTGGACCTGCACCCCTCGCACACCCTGCTGCACCCGGATGATCTGCCGTTCCCGATCCACAAGCTGCCGCGGGTGTTCACCGCGTTCCGTCACAAGGTGGAGGCCCGGTGGCAGGTCCGCGAGACCCTGACGGCGCCGGAGGCCCTGGCCACACCGGACGACTGGGCCCCGGGTCCCCTGCAGCTGACCGAACTCCTACCTGGAGAAGCGCCGACCGACCCACGACAGGTGATGTCGTTCCGCGGTGGCCGGGCGGCTGGACTGGAACGCCTGAGGCACTACTTCCAAGGGCACGATGCACCGCTTCGCTACAAGGAGACCCGCAATGCCCTGCTCGGTGCGGACCTCAGCAGCAAGTTCAGTCCCTGGCTGGCGCAGGGAAGCCTCTCCGCACGCGAGGTGTACGAGGCATTGAAAGGCTTCGAGGAGCGGCTTGGCGCGAACGAAGGCACCTATTGGCTGGTGTTCGAACTGCTGTGGCGGGACTTCTTCCAATTCACGTTCGCGAAGCATGGACCCGCACTTTTCCTGCGAAAGGGGCTTACGGACGCGCTCCCGTCCAGCGACCAGGACCAGGGGCGTTTCCAGACCTGGTGTGAAGGCCGCACCGGAGAGCCCTTCATCGATGCCAACATGCGGGAACTGGCCGCCACCGGCTGGATGAGCAACCGTGGGCGCCAGAACGCTGCAAGCTTTCTGATCCACGACCTGGGCCTGGACTGGCGCATGGGCGCCTGCTGGTTCGAACGCCTGCTGATCGATCACGACCCCTGCAGCAACTGGGGCAACTGGGCCTACATCGCCGGCGTGGGCAACGACCCGCGGGGTGGGCGCCGGTTCGACCCGCAGGACCAGGCAGCCCGCTACGATCCCGACGGCACCTATGTCAGGCACTGGTCGTCCGGGGAGGATCGTTGAAAAGCGAGGGGCTCCCGTTCCACGAGCTGCTTTCCCGTGCCGGACCTTTGTCCCATGCGCAATACCGTCATCCTGGTCCTGTTCCTGAGCGCGATGGCTGGCAAGGCCCAGCAGAGCGGATTCGGCCTGGGCATCGTGATCGGCGAACCCACGGGCATCAGCTTCAAGAGCTGGATCGGCGGCAACAAGGCCATCGACGGCGCCGTGGCGTGGTCCCTGCGCAAGCCGGAGTCCTTCCACCTCCACGCCGATATGCTCTGGCACAACTTCGACCTGATGTCCGTGAGCTCGGGCAAGCTGGGCCTCTACTACGGAGTGGGCGGCCGGATACGCTTCCAGAACGACCCCCAACTGGGTGTGCGCATCCCGGTCGGTCTCAACTACCTCTTCGAAGGGGCACCGGTCGATGTGTTCCTGGAGGTGGTGCCCATTCTGGACCTGCTCCCCGCCACGGACGTGGAATTCAATGCGGCCCTGGGCGCCCGCTACTTCTTCTGAGCGAGTAGACCGACGGGACGCCGGTCCAGGCCGGTCCTGTCCATCATCGCCTGCCCGTACAGCCACCGATGCACGGCCCAGGCCGTGACCGTGCCCAGAAACGCTCCAGCGAGGATGTCCTCCGTGAAATGCTGTGAGAGGTATACCCGGCTGAAGGCCATGAAGGCCGCACCCACGGCCAACCAGCCTGCCCAACGCACGCGTCCGCTCAGCACCGCCAGCGCAAGGCACATCGCATAGGCCGCGGTACTGTGCCCGCTGGGAAAGCTGAAGTGGTGGTTCAGTTCCACCCCGTCGATCAAACGCAGTTCCGGCATGGATGCCAGGTGTTCCACGGGCCTGAGCATGTCGCCGAACACATTGCGCTTCAGGAACTGGACCACGAGCGCGCTGATCGCCGTTGAAAGTCCGAGCATCAGGAACCGGCGCCAGGTGCTGGTGAGCAACAGGAGGACCGCGATACCGGTGGGCACCAGTCCATCGGCCAGGTGCGTGCCGTACCGGAACAGGGGATCGCAGACCACGGGCAGCGCGGCGTTGATCGCCGCATGCAGCTCATGCCTTCCGGTGAAGGCGACCGCGAACAACCCCGGGGCGGCGAAGAACGCCGTGACCACCAGGAACCGACGGACCACGCGCGTTTCCCCCATGGCCGGCTAAGGTACCCGGTCATCCTCCACGATCGATCGTGCATGATCGCCCGGGCGGATACCCCGATCGCAGTATGGTGACAGCCGTCGGGATGGTGAACATTCGTCCTGAACGAACACCGCATGCCATGACGACCACGGGAAAGCGCTATCTGAAGCGGAAGCACGAACGGGAGGCCGGACGGATCATCGATGAACGCGCCCGCATGGTGCTGCGCACGGTACTGGCCGAGGAACGCGGCAAGGCCTTGAGCGCCTACCTGCGCGTGTTCGCCAAGGAAGGTTGAGCACCATGCAGGAAGAGGCGGCCAGTGGACCACCTCCTCCCCTCAGGACCTGACGCTCGGTCAGGGTAGCTGTTCGGCGCGGACCGCTGTGGGCACTACACCGCCGATGTTGTTCAGGATGGGATCACGGTCGTTCCCACTTCCCGTGTACTTCGTCTGTCCATCGAGGTCCACGTCCGTATTGAAGTAGCCGAACACGGAGTTCGTCGGCACCACCCCGCCGATGCCGTTCAGAATGGGGTCGCGGTCGTTGCTGGTGCCGGTATACCGGAGCGCACCGTCGGGCGACACGTTGCCGCACCACAGGGCATGAATGCCTGCGGGCAGGAGGACCCTGGCCTCGGTCCCATGGGTGTTCACATCCCCGGACCTCAGGTCCAGCGTGGTGATGTCCTCGTCCAGTTGGACCGGGGCCGCGGCCATGGCCCCCAAGTGGTTCCGATGCCTGACGGCCACGAGGTAACTCCCCGCGGGAACGTTGAACTGCAGGCGTGGTCCACCGTTCACTTCCACCACATCTCCATCGCGCTGGAGCAGGGCGCTCCGTGTGGCAATGATGGAGGAAGCGTTCCCGGGGTCTCGAAGTTCCACCAACACCCAGTCCACAATGGCGTTCAGTCCGGTGTTCGTGAGCACCTGTGGGTCCAGCACCTCACCACCGCCGCCACCTGCATGCTGGAACCCGAGCCCGGTGAACGGTTCCTGGGTCGGGATCAATCCGGCAAGTCTGAGATCATCCCGCATGATGCCTGTCTGTGGATCGGCGGCACCTTGAAGCACCACCTTCACGTTCACGCTGGGCAGGCAGTCCTGCCAGGGGATCAGAGCACTGCCGGGCACGAGCGTACGGGTGGGAATGCCGGGCCCCTCCCAGAACACGGAGAGATGATCGCCACCTCCGCCTTCCTTGTGAAGCATCTCCGTGTAATACGCACGGCCCGCTTCCAACTCCACGTAGGCGCTCGTCTGGGAGGCGTACTTCGTGAATTCCAACGGCTGGGTCCAACCCGGAACACTGGCCGTGAGCCGTTTATGCCGCGGTTCGTGGTTCAGGCTCAGGTAGAACTGCGAGAGATCGTCGGAGGTCACTGTGAACCGGTACTGCCCGCTTTGCGGGGGGACGATGTAGCCCCGCATGCGGGTCCCGTAATTGTCCGCCCAGTTCTGCGGGGCACTGTAAGAGGTCTGCTGGGAGGTGCCGTCCGGCTGGTCCGGGTAGCCGGGATCGCTCAGCAGACCCTGGATCGCGGTGCCTGGTATGCCCGTCCAATACTCCCTGAGGATGGAACCCGATGGCCCCGCGCACTGGGGAACCCCGAGCTCATACACCACGATGGTGCCGAAGGCCGTGCCCACCAGACCATCATCGTCGGTGCACGTGAGCTGCACCACATGATCGCCAACGTCGTTGAACGTATGTGTCACCTGCTCTCCGGAACCCACCGCTCCATCGCCGAAGTCCCATGCGTAGCTGACGATGGTCCCGGGATCGAAGGAAAGCCCCGCGTCGAACGCCACCTGCAACGGGCCCTCGCCGGAGGTCTTGTCCGAGGTCATGAAGGCCACCGGAGCGATCGCGCTGCAGTCCGGGAACAACCACGCCGTATCGGAGGCCGAAAGACCGGCCGCATCGGTCACCGTCAATCGCACCTCGTAGGAGAACTCCTCACCATCGCACCCTTCCCCGGTGATCAGGGCATTGGTCACCGGGTCGTTGTCGATCGGCTCCGGATGCACATGGGTGTTGTGATGAAGCACCGTGCGCCAGGCATAGGCCAGCTGACCGGGCCCGTGCTCGGCATCGGTCACCGTGGCCTGCAACGGGACGTTCGTGGTGACGCCCACCGGGTAGGATGCCCCGTCAACGGGAGCGTCGATGGTCACCTGGGGCGGAGAGTTGTTGACCGAAACGATGAGTTGGACACTGCCTGTATTTCCACCCGGGTCGGTAACGGTCAGCTGGACGGTATGGGTAGTCGGGGTGGCGGGCGCCGCGGTGAACGTGTGCATGGGGTCCGCATCCGTGCTGGTGTTGCCATCCCCGAAGTCCCAGAGGTAGCTCAGGGCCTGCCCCTCCGGATCAGTGGACCCGCTTCCGGTGAACTGAACTTCAAGCGGCGAGGGCCCGAAGACCACGTCCTGGGTGGCCGCCGCGACCGGATCAAGGTCCACCGTGTTGGCATACACGATGCGCCGAACGGCGTTCTGGTTGTAGGCGATGTACCACAGGGCACCGTCGGTTCCTTCCCCCACGTAGACGATCGCACCAAGCGCGGAGGCGAAGTCGCTCACGGATACGGCCTGGTCCGCCGGGTCGAACTCGAACTTCCTGATCCAACCACCTGGATAGTCCGCATGGAAATAGACGTTCTGGTAGCCCTGCGGGAATTGGTCTCCCTGGAACCAGGTCCCGGCGATCGAGGCCCAGCCCCCGAACCGCGGGCCAGGGACCGGCGACGCCGGGTCGTCCAGGTCGTAGGAAACGGCCGTGGTGCCGTTCCAGGCCGCACACCGCGACTGGTTCCCATGCCGGAAGTCGATCGGTGGCCGGGTGTGCATGAAGCGCGGCGTCCACTGCGGGATCTGGTAGTTCGCATCGCAGGGATTCGGGAACGGCTTCGGATGGACCTGGGTCTCCTGGATCAAGAGGTCCTGGAACCGGTAGTGCGGGATCGTGCAATTGACGCCGTCGTACAACGGGTTGGGCGCATCCAGGTTGGCGGTCACGGCGTTCCAATAGCCCGTGTGGGGGTCCATGCCCTCGAAGAGCGGCCATCCGAAATTGAGCCCGCCTTCATTGCACACGTGCAGGTCCTCCCAGGTGCTCCAGCCCACATCGCCGATGTACAGGCTGCCGGGATCGCCCAGCGAGGGGTCGGTGCTGCCTGTGCCGGGTCGCAGCGTCATGCGATAGGGGTTCCGAAGGCCCATGGCCCACACCCGCGATCGGGGTGATCGGGGATCATCGGCGTCATAGAACGGGTTGGAAGGAACACCATCACCGGTCGCCGGGTCCATTCGGACCACCTTTCCATTGAAGCAGTTCACCAATTGCGATCGGAAGGCCCCCACGTTCTCCGCCGGACGGATGATGCCATCGGCCAGGGCCTGTGCCCAGTAGGTCCCGTTGGCACTCCCGGCGTCCACCAGGCTGTAGCTGGCTCCATCGCCGAAAGCGGCGAGCAGGGTGCCGTCCGTTCCGAAGACCAGCTGACCGGTGCTGTGGGATTCATGCAACAGTGGAACACCGGTCTGTGCGGTCTCGCCCAACAACACGGTCCTGCTTCCGGGATCGGTGATGGACAGGCCGGGTCCCGTGGCCGTGAATCGTGCGATCCGCATGATCGTTGCCGCGAAGTACTCGTTCGTGTTGGGGTCGTACTGCGGCGTGCCATGGTTCATCAAATGGTGGCGGTCCACGGCATACAGCACATAACAATGCCCGTTGTTCAGGAAGTCCGGGTCAAGCGCGAATCCCAACATGCCATGATCACGCCAGTTGCCCACCTCGTCGGAGATGTCCAGGAATAACGTGGGAAGCAAGGCCCCCCCCTCGTAGAGCCGCACCGTGCCGCGCTTCTCCCAGATGTACATGCGCCCATTGGCATCATGCGTGAAACCCACGGGGTTCACCAACCCGGTGATCATGGACTGGTCCACGAACCCGGACGGCACGTTCTGGGCTTCGGCGATCACCGGATGGAGCAGGGCAATGACCAGCCAGCCGGCAACTTGCGGAAGGAGGACGGCTCTTGGGGGCAGCTTGGGCAAATGATCCATTCGTCGACGAAATTGTGGCCTTGGTCGACCAAAACTACCGGAACGTCGTACCCACGTCAAGAGTGGCGGAAGTGTGGCCGTGGTAGCTTTGGCACATGGAGCACCGACGCATGGTGGTACGCGGCAGGGTCCAGGGGGTCTGGTACCGGAAGCACACCCGTGAGAAGGCCTTGGAGCTCGGGCTCCGGGGTTGGGTGATGAACCAGCCCGATGGATCGGTGCTGGTCGAGGCTGAGGGAGATCCGTTGGCGCTGGACGCTTTGGAAGCCTGGTGCCGGCAAGGTCCGCCAAAGGCCCGCGTGGACGCGTTGGAGATCACCCGGGGACCAGTGAACGGATACCAGGACTTCGATGTCCGCCGGTGAACGCCTGTTCGTGGCCCAGGCCTTGACAGCGGTGCAACGGAACACCCTGCAACGCGACCTGGCCCTGCCCACGGGATGGCGGCCCGTCCCTCCTGCCAATTGGCACCTCACGCTGTTCTTCGCAGGCACGATGCCGACGGATGGCTGGCGCGACCGTGCCACCGCCCTTGCCACCGTGGCAGCGCAACACATGCCTTTTGAAGTCACCGATGCCGGCTTGGAGGTGGTGATCGGGCGCGACCGGATGGTCTGGTTGCGGTTCGCTCCGCACCCGGCGTTCGATGCCCTTCACCGTGACCTGGCCGCAGCGTTCGAACTACCGCCGGATCCCCGTTCGCCGCACTGGCCCCACGTCACGTTGGCCCGTTCCCGTCAGGAGGCCAAGCCCCCAGTGGCAGGGCCTGACCTGCCAACGTCCATGAGCATCCACGAACTCACGCTCTTCCGATCGGAACCGGGTGATGGCCAGCCCAGGTACGTCCCGCTGGCACGATACCCACTTCAGAAAAGCTCGAGCTGACCTTCCGGCGGTGGTCTGAACTGGTCCATGGCCAACGGAGGCATGCTCCGCCCGCTGAAATGGCGCTCCCGGAACACGGTGAACATCCTGGCGATCGCGTCGGCATGCGCCCCTTCCCCGCGCATCCGGCGGCCGAAGCGGCTGTCGTTCATGCGTCCACCATGCGCATGGGCCGTCTGGGCCATCACTTTCGATGCCCGATCGGGCAGATGGTCCTGCAACCACCTGCGGAAGACCTCGCCCACCGCCCCGTTCGTGCGCAGCATGGTGTAGCCTGCGGAAAGCGCTCCGGCCTCCGCCGCGGCCTTCAATACCGCGGGAACGCCCGCATCGGTCAGGCCGGGAATGATCGGCGCCACCATCACATGCACCGGCACCCCTGCTGCGCTCAGCTCGCGGACCGCACGCAGGCGATTGGCTGCCGTGCTCGTGCGCGGTTCCAGGTCCCGTCGCAGGTCCTCGTCCAACGTGGTGATGCTCAACGCGACCGATGCGAGCCGCCTGGACGCGAGTTCCGAGAGCAGGTCCATGTCCCGCAGCACCAGGGCGTTCTTGGTGATCAAGCGGACGGGATGCCCGAAGGCCAGGAAGACCTCCAGCAGCCTGCGGGTGATCCGCTCCTTCCGCTCCACGGGTTGGTAGGGGTCCGTGGCTCCGCTCAGCATGATGGGGTCGACCTGCCAACCGCGCTTGCGCAGCGTCCGCTCGAGCAGTTCCGGGGCGTTCCGTTTCACCAGCACCACCTGCTCGAAGTCGAGCGCGGCATCGTAGCCCCAGTATTCATGGGTCGGACGGGCGTAGCAGTAGCTGCAGCCGTGTTCGCACCCTTGATAGGGGTTCAGGCTCCAGGTGAAGGGAATGTCGGGGCTGTTCACCCGGTTCAGGATGCTCTTGGGGAACACCTCGACGACCCGGGTGGGGCGATCGAGTTCCTCGGGCTCGTCGATGCCTTCCGGATGCACCGCACCATACTGCCGTTGCAGGAAACGGTTGGACAGCGCTCCTCCCGCTCCCCTTCCCTTGACTAATTCCCCGTCGCCCGCCATGCCGAGAAGATAGCCCAATGTGCTCGTTGCGTTCCCCTGACGATCGCGCCTGCAGGGACCGGTTATCTTCGCCGCCCTTTCCAGGAACATGCTCAGAACCACCCTCCTTGCCACGCCGCTGCTGCTGATCGCCTGCGGTGCTCCGTCCGATCACCAAGGGACCACGGACCGGACGACCGACAGCAGTGCCACGGCGCACGACACCGCTTCGCTGATCCTTCCCGGCGAGGCCCACTTCAAGAGCCTCCGCCAGCTGACCTTCGGCGGCGACAATGCCGAGGCCTATTGGAGCTTCGCCGGCGACAAGCTGGTGATGCAGGCCACCAACCCGGCCTGGGGCGACAGCTGCGACCAGATCTTCGTGTTCGATCCGTTCCAGGACGACCTGGCCGCGGCGAAGCCGAAGCTCATCAGCGTGAACGGCGGCCGCACCACCTGCAGTTACTTCCTGCCGGGCGACAGCCTGCTGCTCTACGCAAGCACCCACCTGGCGGGAAGTGCCTGCCCGCCCGTTCCCGAGCGCCAGCCCGGCGGCAAGTACGTGTGGCCGATCTACGAGACCTTCGACATCTTCGTGAGCGACCTGAAAGGCAACATCCGCAGGCAGCTCACCGACGCCCCGGGCTATGATGCCGAAGCCACGGTAAGCCCCACCGGCGATCGCATCGTGTTCACCAGCATGCGCGATGGCGACCTGGAGCTGTACACGATGAATATCGACGGCAGCGACCTGAAGCGGGTGACCAACACCATCGGCTACGATGGCGGGGCCTTCTTCAGCCCGGACGGCACCAAGCTGGTCTGGCGCGCCTCCCGCCCCGGCACGCCCGAAGAGGTGAAGGAGTACCAGGACCTGCTGGACCAGGGGCTGGTGATGCCGACCAACATGGAGGTGTTCGTGGCCAATGCCGACGGCAGCGACGCCCGGCGGATCACCGACCTGGGAAACGCGAACTGGGCTCCGTTCTGGCACCCCTCCGGCGAGAAGATCGTCTTCGCCAGCAACCACGCCAGCCAGCGGGGCTTTCCCTTCACCCTGTACATGATCGGCATCGACGGCACCGGACTGGAAAAGGTGAGCGACGGTGACACCTTCGATGCCTTCCCGGTCTTCAGCCCGGACGGCCGGCACCTGGTCTTCAGCAGCAACCGGAACAACCACGGCACGCGAGAGACCAACCTGTTCCTGGCCGAATGGCAGGAATGAGGTCCGGCCTCCACGCACGACCTTCGCAGAGCATGGCCTCCGGCAACGATGCGCACACTGGCTGGATGCAGCGTCTGGCCACGCGCTGGGGTGTTTCGCCGGCGCGGGTGCTGGTGATCCTGCTGGTGTTCACCTGCACGGGTTTCACGGTGCTCTTCCTGAAACGGCCCGTGGTGGCCTGGATCACCGGTGGTGAACAGACCCTGGTCTTCTCGGTCCTCTACTACCTGCTGATCCTGCCGGTCTACAACCTGCTGCTGCTCTTCTATGGCGCGGTGTTCGGGCAGTTCCGCTTCTTCTGGGA
>ERZ795048.2561-NODE-2561-length-14529-cov-4.828935_pt1 | contig 14529 bp, 9 predicted proteins | sample MGYA00375132_ERZ795048 | MGnify/ENA primary metagenome ERZ795048 (study PRJEB30177, sample SAMN05720225) | activated sludge metagenome | isolation source: Anaerobic digester | place: Hong Kong | collected 2014-12-17 ...
GCTCTTCCTGCAGAAGACGTTCAAAGAGGTTACCATGAAAGAGCTGGTGGCGGCTTCCGGGTTATCCAAGGGAGCCTTTTACCATTATTTTGAGAGTAAGGAACAGCTTTTCAGGGAGATCCTGGATTTCTTTTTCGACCGAATACTGGAATATGATTTTAACAGCCTGCCCCAGGACTCCCTATACTCATTTTATCATACGTATACAGACCAGCTAAACACCCTGCGCTTTAGTTTTTTTGCCGGGAATGAGGATGAGAAGGAGGATTTCATCAACATGAATTTTTTCGCACTTATGTTTGATGCTTTCAAGATGTTTCCTGAGTTCAGAACGAGGATGGAAGTTTACCACGAAAAGGAAATGCAGGCCTGGAAAAAGATGATCGGAATAGCCAGGGAGAAAGGAGAGGTTTCATCCCCGCTTTCGGATGAACAGATTGCCCAGATCTTCATGTTTACCAGCGACGGACTAACCATGAACCTGACCATGGAGAAAAATACGGCGGACCTGGACCGGAGGCTGATCTCATTGTGGGATAATTTTTACCTGACCATTAAGGCCTAGGTTTTTTTGAGTCACAACATACCGGATGTTCGGTATGAAAAACATACAATGATGGAATACGTAATTGAAACACGGGAGTTGTCCCGGGAATATGGAAAACTGAAGGCAGTGGATTCGCTAAATCTGGCTGTCAGGCCCGGGGAGATATATGGATTCCTGGGTCTGAATGGAGCAGGAAAGACCACTACCATACGCATGTTGCTGGGAATGATCCGGCCTGGTTCCGGCTCCGTTTCTCTTTTCGGACAGGAGGTTCGCTCTGGAAAAGGAGATTTCTGGAACAGGACCGGTCACCTGGTCGAGGTTCCCTATGCCTATCCGGAGTTAACTGTGTTAGAAAACCTCTGGGTTTGCTGTCGGCTTCGCAGTATACCGCTTTCAAGTATCGACGAGGTAATTGGTCAGCTTGATCTGGGCAGGTACAGAAATGTCCGGGCAAGGAATCTTTCTCTTGGAAATGCCCAGCGACTGGGTATTGCCAGGGCCATGATACACAAACCGGGTTTACTGATACTGGATGAACCGGCCAATGGGCTGGATCCTGCCGGCATTGTGCAGATTCGTGAGCTGTTGATGGACCTGGCATTAAATCACGGGGTGACGGTATTTGTTTCAAGTCATATCCTGGGAGAGATAGCCCGATTTGCAACCAGGATCGGTATCATACATGAAGGCTGTATGATCCGGGAGACACATACCGGAGAACTGGATAGTGAGAGGAAGCGTGAGTTGCATCTCCGGGTCCCGGACCAGTCAAAGGCGCTGGAAGTATTATCAACTAAAGGTATTAGCTGTATTGCAAGGGAGAACGGAGATCTTGTAACAACAGAAGAGGCCTGTATTTCTCATCCGGAATCTATAGCGAATTTACTGGTTGAAAATAAGCTGCCTCCCTCAAAACTTGTGGTTCAGGAAGAGGAACTGGAGCCCTATTTCCTGCGATTGATTCACGCTAATTGACATTGATTATGAAAAATATTATTGTTGCTCTCAAAGTAGAACTTATGAAAGCATGGAGATCCAGGGTGTTTTTTGTTTCACTGGTTTTCTTCCTGTTTATTGGAATAATGATGGGATTGCTTGTATACCTCGCCATGCACCCGGAGATTGCAGGGAGATCCTCTGCGCTGGAAATGAAAACCTCCTTCCTGGGTGAGATGAGTTGGATGGGTTTTTATGGTTTGATGGACCAGGTTGTACTTACCATCGTGGTTATCGGTTCCGGGATCATTACCGGCTGGGTTTTTGGCCGGGAATTTTCCGACCGGACCATGAAGGACCTTATTGCTTTGCCCGTTTCACGTTCTGCCATTGTAGGTGCTAAATTGCTGGTTCTCGTTGCCTGGAGTTTAATTTTATCTCTCCTGGTCCTGGCAGCAGCCATGGGTATAGGGTTCCTGATTCATCTTCCGGGATGGGATATAAGTCATTTTATGCCTTTCCTGGGAAGGTACCTGGTCAGTACCGTTTTAAATATCCTTCTGATAACACCCGTTGCACTGGTGGCATGTGTGGGACGTGGATATATACTGCCCATTGCCTTTGTGGTTCTTATCATGATCATGACCCAGTTTATTTTTGTGGCAATACCCCAGTTCACCCCCTGGTTTCCATGGGCACTTCCGGCACTGGTAAGCAGGGTGGCGGGTGCCGGATTACCTTCGCCGGGATTTATTTCTTATATCATTTATTTTGCTACCGTACTTGGTTTCCTGTCCGGTACGATTGTTTGGTGGAGGAGGGCCGATCAACGATAATCAGATTTTGCGCAAAGGATCACTTCTCCTTCATGATTGCTCCGGCGACCGGAGGAAGAAGGTAGCCGTGAATCAAAGTAGTATTATATCAGAATGTCCAGCGCATGGACAGTACGGGGGAATCTGCAGCTACATTGTAAGAAGGATAGATATCAGGGATGACATTGTCCAGACGGGCAGGTTTTCCCATGTCTGAATAATAGGATGAGAGTGCTGCTTTCAGGAATCCGGGAGCGATAACATGATAGGTCAGCGATCCTGTGTAAAAGGAGAGAAGGCCGGTAAGGACAAGGGGAGTCACTGCACTGGAATTTGAAGTTCTCATAGCCAGGAGAATAGCAGTCGGACAATAAACCATCTGCGCGACACCCAGGAAGCGTGTTACGGCGTATTTATTGATCTCTGCAACAGCCTCCGCATTATTTACCAACAGGGGCTTTACCCGTTCACCCAGCATTCCTGCTTTCTGGAATGTTCTCCCAAAATCAGTGGAAAAGGAATAGCTCTTAAAAGCAATCGGAGTTGGAATGATCCATACTGAAGTCTTCTGAAGGTATATCTCCTGGTAAAATTCGGAATGATTTCGTATGACGCGGAAACTTTGGGCTGAAAGAGATGATCCCAGGGATAATATGATCACAACCAAAATTGCAATCGGGAAACTGGAGTTTGCCTTCATAAGAACCGGTCTTTAAGATTATCTTACAAGATAGGAAATTTTACTTTTCTGTATTGAAGTCTGCCTGTCATTGATAATTAGAACCTTTAAGCAATATTCCCAAACATTTACCCGATCCCCAGTGTTTTATATGCAAAGAAAAGCTATCTTTCCTTTACTATGAATCTATTATCTATCCAGGTACCCTTTGTTGATCCGGTGATTATAATCGCCCTGATACTGGTGATCATCCTGTTTGGGCCGGTATTATTCGAGCGAATAAAGATCCCCGCCATCGTCGGGCTTTTGCTCAGTGGTGCCCTGATAGGAGAGAATGGATTCAACCTGGTAACCAACGACCTGGAATTTACCCTGCTGAGTACCATGGGACTGTTATACCTCATGTTTCTCGCAGGTATGGAAATTGACCTGATCGATTTCCTGGAGAACAAGATGACCAGTATTTTCATTGGACTTGCCTCTTATGTGGTTCCATTCATACTCGGATTTATTGTGAGCAGGTATGTGCTGGATTATAGTGCCCAGGCATCGTGGCTGATCGGGGCAATGTTATCTTCCCATACCCTGATCTCCTATCCCCTCATGAATAAGCTGGGGATACTTAACAAATCCATTGTGACCATTATCGTAGGTGCAACCATCATTGCAGATATACTGGCCCTGGTGTCCATGGAACTCATTACGAATTTCGCAGAGGAAGGCGTAGCAACAGATATGATGCTGACACTGGGATTGCATTTTCTCATATTCTTTGCGGTCGTATTAATTATTATTCCACGTATATCGAGGTATTTTCTGAACGCATGGGAAGGAGAACTGGGTGTTCAGTTCGTATTTGTGCTGGTGGTGCTTTTCATTACTGCGGTCATAGCGCATTTCCTGGGTATAGAACCGATCATCGGGGCCTTTTTCAGCGGCCTGGTGTTGAACAGGTATGTCATGCATGATTCGCCGCTGTATAAGCGCATCGAATTTGTAGGAAACAACCTTTTTATTCCCTTCTTCCTGATTTCCATCGGCATGCTTGCCAATTTCAGGGTGTATATCGATGAGCCCCACCAGTTGGGCCTGCTGCTGCTCATGATCGCTGTAGCTATACTTGGGAAATACCTGGCAGCTGGAGCAGCAAAAATCGTGTTTAAACTGTCACTTGCCGAGGCAAACCTGGTATTCGGCATGAGTGTATCGCGTGCTGCATCTGCGGTGGCCATCATTTTAATTGGATTTAACCAGGGAATCGTAAGTGAAGCGATTCTGAACAATACGGTAATTCTCATCCTTGCTACAAGCATATTGAGCACCTATGTAACCCAACGTGCAGGTAAACAGGTCTTATTGAAAGAAAATGATACCATTTCCGGTCCCGAGGAAACGGAACAGAAAATCCTTGTTCCACTGGCAAACCCCGACAATATGGCCAACCTTCTTGAATTCGCCGTCCTTATTAAGCAGGGGGACAAGAAGACTCCTCTTTACCCGCTTACGGTTTTCCTTCAGCAAAAGGAGGAATTTCGCAATAGTATCAATGAAAACAGGGAGCGAATTGAAAAAGTCATTGCCTCCCTGCACTCAGATGTCAAATTTGAAATTGCCTCCAGGATTGATAAAAATGTTACCCGGGGAATTGTCAGGGCAGCGGAGGAAATTGTTGCCACAGCAATCATCCTGGGATGGCATGAGAAAACCACGACCTTCCAGGCTCTATTCGGCGATTTGCTCGATAATGTGCTAAAAAAGACAAACCGGATGGTACTTGTGCTTAAGACGCCTTCCACCCTTAAAAAAGCACAGGCCATCAGGCTTTTTGTACATGAGAATGCCCAGTTTGAAGAAGGATTTTCGCTCTGGATGGATACCTTGATCAACCTGTTGCGCAGGCTACAGGTGCGGATATATATTTATACCGAATCCGAGTATACCGAAAACGCCATTCTCAAGTATGCAGAGATGAAGAATTCCCTGAAATACTTCGAAGTGGAGAAAGACTTTGCCGGTGAATTGAAAGGTGAGAATGTAAATAAATCTCAGTCTGACCTGATGATATTCGTCCATTCGAGGAAAAACTCCGTCTGGTTCAGCAGGAGATTTTCCCTTTTCCTGAATTCCTGTCTGGAAAAATATGACACCAATAACATGGTGGTGATCTACCCGGAAGAGAATTAACCGTTTTGATCTGCCTGCTCTCCTAATTCCAGCCAACAATACCGGACAACGGCCAATTTTTTATATATTTGGACTCTTATTTGTGGGAAAATGAGATTTCGCAGGAACATAGCACTTATTTTACTAATGAGCTTTTCAATCGTAATGGCTCATAGTATGATCCCGCATCATCACAATTTTGCCGTACTTCATTCAGAGCATGAAACCACTTGCCCGGTTCAGGATCATCAGCATGAAAGTCCTGTACCGCACCACTGTCATGCCTTCAATGCACTGGATCTTATTAAGGCAACTCCGGTTAAAGACTCAAAACCGGTTGTTCTTTCACAGCTGTTTCCGGGGAGGATGGAGATGACCGCTTATTCGGCAAACCACATTTTCTCAGGTATTTCTTTTATTCCGGAGGAAATTTCACTTCCTGAATCAGATCCTGCATTTACAAATCCGCACAGGGGCCCTCCCGCGATCGCATAAGTACGTGTTGTGATTTCAACGGGCGAATCTGTCTGCCCTATTTTCTGTCTGTAATTATTGTATTATCATGAAAAGAATAGTATTGCTGTCGTTGATGGCAGTAATGGTTTCATGTACCGGGAAGAAGGAAAACGGTCCGGTACATGAACATGAAACGGTAGAGGCTGCCTCCTTTACCCTGTTTACCGATCAGGTTGAGTTTTATACTGAATATAGCGAAACCGAAGAAGGCACCTACGAGTTCCTTGTACACGTCACTGACCTGAGCGACTACAGCCCGGTTGAATCGGGCATTATGACCCTCAGTGCCGGAGACAGGCAGGTGACAGAGGATTCTCCCGGGATACCGGGCATATACCATATAGCTTTCAGTTCTTTCCCTGAAAACGGATGTGAACTCATCCTGAATCTGGGCGCCAGCTCCGGACTTCCGGAGCAGGAAGTCAGCATCCACATTGAAGCCGTTCATGAAGAGGAGGAGCACGGGGAGGTGGCCACGGAAGAAGAGCATCACGAACATGCTCATCCTGAAGCCGGGGAGGTTGTATTCACTAAGGAGCAGGCATGGAAAAGTGATTTCATGGTTACGCGGATTGAGCCGGTTTCATTTGCAGGCGTCTTCAGGGCCAGCGGGCAGCTCCTTGCCATGCCGGGCAAGAAGCGGCATATCCCGGCACGGGCCGACGGCATTGTGCAATTTGCCAACAAGAACCTGGTGCAGGGGACGTGGGTGGAAGCCGGTGATCTGCTTTTCGTTATTTCTGCTCGTTCACTCACCGGGGATAACCTGGAGCTGAGATTCGGAGAATATGAAGCAGCGCTGGAGAAAAGCAGGAGCGAGTACCTGCGTTACCAGAAACTGTTCAGGGAAAAGGTGATCCCCGAAAAGCAACTTGTTGAAGCACGATCCCTGTATATTAGTGATTCATTGCGCTTTCAGAGCCTGGCGTCAAATGCATCAAAGGATGGATTGAAGATCACAGCCCCTGTTTCCGGCTATATTCACGAATTAAACTTTGCAGAGGGACAGTACGTCGCTTCAGGTGAGCAACTGGCTACCATATCTTCCGATAAGCAACTGTTGCTACGCGTGGATGTTCCCATGCAATTCTATCCACTTCTTTCACGGGTGGAAACAGCACATTTCAGGACGGCTTATTCCGAACGAATCTATACCGTGGAGGAGCTGAATGGCCGCCTGCTGGCAAGGGGCTCTTCAGTAGCTGAGAACGACCATTTCATTCCCCTGTATTTTGAACTGCAAAATGATAAGAGCCTGCTGGAAGGATCGTTCATGGATTGTTATCTTCTTACTTCAGAGAAGGAAGAAAAAACAGTTGTATCTGTATCAGCCCTGCTTGAGGAGCAGGGAAATTTCTATGTATACCGGCAGGTTACCGGGGAATCTTATACCAAAGTTAAAGTGGTAAAGGGTGAATCGGATGGCATGCAATGCGAGATATTGCAAGGTGTTGCGGTTGGTGATCGTATCGTAACACATGGAGCCATGCTTGTAAAGGCAGCCTCCATGGTGGTTGGAGATGGTGGTCATGGTCATTCACATTAAAAGCTTCCGGATATGTTAAACAGGATTATAAAATACTCCCTGGAGAACCGGATGATGGTGATCTTTTTATCAGTGCTGCTGCTGGTCGCAGGACTCCTCACTATCCGGGATATGGAAATCGATGTATTTCCCGACCTTACGGCTCCCACCGTGGTTGTTCTAACCGATGCCCATGGAATGGCAGCAGAAGAGGTAGAAACACTTGTTTCCTTCCCCATTGAATCTTCGCTGAACGGAGCTACCGATGTGAGAAGGGTTCGTTCCAGTTCATCCTATGGTTTTTCCATTGTATGGGTAGAATTTAACTGGAATACCGATATCTACAGGGCCAGGCAAATTGTAAGCGAAAAACTTCCAACCATAGCTGCCAGGCTGCCGGAGGAGATAGAAGCTCCCATACTTGCTCCACAGACCTCTGTTATGGGAGAAATCATGCTTATAGCACTGACCTCCGATTCATTATCCATGTCTGAACTCAGGACTGCTGCAGATAAGGTAGTGAAGCAGCGCCTGTTGTCGGTGACCGGGGTAGCACAGGTGGTTGTTTTGGGAGGAGAGCCCAGGCAATACCAGGTCCTTGCTGATCCGTTTAAGATGCGGTATCATAATGTCACCCTGGACGAACTTGCCGCAGTGGCTGAACAGACCAATTCCAATGCCAGCGGAGGATTCATTAACGAGTACGGGCAGGAATATATCGTAAGGGCCACCGGCCGATCCGTGAATCCGGGAGATATAGCTTCATCCGTGGTAAAGATTAGCCGGGGGAAACCCATTACCATTGCAGATATAGCCTCGGTTAAAACAGGCTCTCCCGACAAGGTTGGGGATGCCTTCCTGGATACAAAACCTGCGGTTATACTGACAGTACTGAAACAGCCGGATATCAACACGCTGAAACTTACTGAAGAGGTGGAAACTGCCCTGGATGACCTAATACCCTCCCTCCCGGAGGGAATCCAGGTTAATGATGATATTTTCCGGCAGGCAGATTTCATCGAAACTTCAGTGGACAATGTTTTCCATGTGCTGATAGAAGGTGGAATCTATGTAACACTGATCCTCTTTCTATTCCTGCTGAACTGGAGAACCACCATGATTTCCCTGGTTGCCATCCCGCTATCCTTGATCCTGTCGGTGATCACGCTTCGCATCCTGGGCCTGACCATTAATACCATGTCGCTGGGAGGAATGGCCATTGCTATAGGTGCCCTGGTGGATGATGCTATCATCGATGTGGAAAATGTACTGAAGCGACTGAAGCAGAACCATCGCAAGCCCCCGGAAGAGAGGGAGAAGAGCCTGTCCGTCATTTACCAGGCATCCCTTGAAATCCGCTCTTCCATTGTTCAGGCAACCCTGATCATTATTGTGGCATTTATCCCCCTGTTTTTCCTGGGTGGTATGGAAGGTAGAATGCTGAAACCCCTGGGCATCACCTTCATCGTTTCATTGCTTGCCTCCCTGCTGGTTGCGCTGACACTGACACCATCCCTTTCCAGTTACCTGCTCACCAGCGAGTCGCAGCTTGAAAAGGATGAACGGGGAGGAAACCGATTTATCCGGATGTTGAATGACTGGTATGCCCGATCGCTGGCAGGTTTGCTGAATTACAGGAAAATCGTGATCATTTCAGCCCTGGTGCTCTTCGGTATAGCCCTGGTGCTTTTTTCCGGGTTCGGGAAGGCATTTCTACCTGAGTTTCATGAGGGTACCATTACCATGACTACCTCCACTCTTCCGGGGATGTCACTCGAAGAAAGCAGCAGGCTGACAGCGCTGGTTGACAGGGAGATGATGGAAATTCCGGAAGTGAACTATGTCAGCAGGAGAACAGGGAGGGCGGAGCTGAACGAACACAGTCACGGCGGATCAAACACTTCCGAGATAGACGTCCCCTATACCCTGGGCGACAGGGATTACGAAGATTTTATGCAGGAAGTCCGTCACCGGCTGGAGGGAATAAAAGGATTGAGTATCAATGTCGGTCAGCCTCTTGGGCATCGGATTGACCACATGCTGTCGGGGACCCGTGCGGGTATAGCCATAAAGCTTTTTGGCCCGGACCTGGGAACTATGTACCGGCTGGCAAACCAGATCAAGTTGGAGATTGCTGAAGTACCTGGCCTGGTCGACCTCAACGTGGAGCAGCTGGTGGAGATCCCGCAGGTTCAGATCCGGCCCCGAAGGGAGATGCTGGCCAGGTACGGGATACCTGCCAATGAATTTGCTGATATCGTGGAGACAGCCATTGCAGGGAAGAAAGTTTCGGAGGTATATGAAAATAACCTGAATTACGACCTTGTTTTGCGTTACGATGCATCTTTTCGGAACAGTATCGATGCCATCCGTAATATGTTGATTGATACCTGGGAAGGCAAAAAGATCCCGTTGAGTTTTGTTGCTGATGTGGTATCTGTCTCAGGCCCGAATACCGTTAACAGGGAGAATGTCAGGCGCAAGCTCGTGGTATCAGCCAATACCTCCGGTAGGGATGTGGGAAGCGTGGTGAGTGATGTTCAGAAGAGAATTGATGCGGGGATTGATCTGCCGGAAGGTTACCGGATAGAGTATGGAGGACAGTTCAAAAGCGCTCAACAGGCATCCAGGACCTTACTGATAGCTTCCATCATTGCGATATTCGTTATTTTCCTCATCCTCTTCCAGGAGTTCAGAAGCATCAAACTGGCCGGGATCGTACTGATTAATCTGCCCCTTGCACTGATTGGCGGAATCGCTGCCATTCAATTGAGTTCCGGGGTACTCAGTATACCTTCCATCATCGGCTTCATTACCCTGTTTGGTATAGCCACACGAAACGGAATTCTCCTGATTTCAAGGTATCAGCATCTGCAGAATGAAAACATGACTTTGCGGGAAGTGATCGTGGCAGGCTCGGCCGACAGGCTGAATCCCATACTGATGACAGCCCTGGCGTCGGCCCTGGCGCTGATTCCCCTGGCGATGTCCGGGGACAAGCCGGGGAACGAAATCCAGAGCCCCATGGCAATCGTGATCCTGGGGGGATTGCTGTCCTCTACCTTGCTTAATCTCTATGTAATACCGGCCGTGTATTTTTCCATTGAAAGAAAAAGGAACATTCAAGATGAAAACAATGAAATTCAGAATTAAAATTAGTTACTTCATCCTGCTGGCAATTTTCTATGGAGCTGATTGCCAGGTACCTGAAATGCCGGCCTCCCTGCGTGATGCAGTACTGGACAATAACCTCGTGCTGAAAACCATGGAGGCAGCCGTGGAGATGACAGGTTTTGAATCCAGGACCGGGTTGTCACCCACGGATCCGTATATCGGGCTAGGCTACCTGGATGGATCTCCGGCGAGCATCGGTAATCGCGTAGATTTCAGTGTGGAACAGGAATTTGATTTCCCCGGGGTATACATGAACAGGTCCAAAGCCGGAAAACTGAAACGTGACATGGGTATGCTGGAATACCTGCAGGAGAGGCAGGTCCAGCTTACCAGAGCCCGGGCGTTGTGGATACAGAGAACCGGACTGGAACTATCCATTGCGCTTATCCAGGCGAGGTTGAATGATGCTCAGCAATTGAAAAGCCACTATGAAAAGATGGTTCAAGAGGGCGAAGCCAGTCAGCTGGCATTGAGCCAGGTCAGTCTTCAACTGGTCGACCTCCAATCGTCCCTGGATGATGCCCGGTCCGGTCTTACCCAGGCTGAACTGGGACTTGCTGAAGTTTGCGGAGGTGAAGTTCCTGTATTGGGACATACTCCACTTCCGTCATCCCGCGAATTCAATTCGGATTCCTTGCTGGCCAGGTACATGGCAGCACCGGCGATTAAAATGAAAGAAAACCAGGTCCGGCAGCGTGAAATGGAACGGAAAATAGCTGCCGGGAAAGCCCTGCCAAGATTCTCAGCCGGCTATTATTCTGAAAGTGTGGTTAATGAACGATTCAGGGGAGTGAATGTGGGCATGAGCATCCCCTTATGGGAAAGCAGGAATACGGTAAAATACAGTACTGCTGCTATCTCGGTGGCTTCTGCGGAGCTTGACAGGATACGTGTTGAACAACGAACCCGCTTACTTGGTAAGCTGGACCAGCGGGAGAAGCTCCTGCAAACAATAGCTGCCATGGAAAATGCCCTGGAGGCAGTCAATGGCGAAGAACTGCTTGCCAACGCCCTGGAAGCGGGGGAAATATCCCTGTCGGAATACATCCTTACATCGGAATATTATTTTTCAGGAATGTTGAAGCTGATCCGGTATCGTACAGACCTGTTGCTGGTGGAAAATGATTTGCAGAAGGTATACTGGTGAGCCGGGGTTTGATATTCAGTGTAAAATCCAATTTCTGTTAAAAGAATAACCTTTTTACCTTCATATTGTTATACCTTTACACCGGCAGTATTCAAATGAGGAAGATATTAAATAGCGCGATTGCATTGTTGATCCTGGTGGCTTCATCAGGATTCAGTGTGAACATGCATTTCTGTCACGATACGCTGGTTGATACGGCATTGAACAAGCCTGCAAAATCATGCTGTGAGGTTAGTTCCGGTGATCAGCCATGTACCGGTTCCTGCGATATTCAGAGAAAATGTCCCTGTGAGAACCGCCATATTGCCATTGATACGGATGATTTCCTCACCACCTCATTTGACTTCCATTTTGAGAACAGTCCTCAACTGCCTGTGCCCTGGCTGACTGATTACACCTTATTTCACACAGAGCTTTCAGGGGAACTCCATTCTCTTCCCCCTGATTTCAGGAAACCACCTCCGGTTGCCGGGGTGACCCTGCCTGAAATCCAATCTTTCCTGTTGTAGCTGAAATTTCCGGCTCCTGTCGATTCTTCCGGGTCATACCGCGGAAGACAACTTGTTATTGAGCAAGCTTAGCCCTGATCTGTTGCGGAGCAGGCAAGCGGGTGATATCCGGGCAAATACGGGAGTCCTTCCGGCAATTTCATAACAACAGTAAGATTAAAACACATGATACTCAATAGAATTATAAAGTTCTTTCTTGAGAACAGGCTGGTATCCATCCTTGCCCTGGTACTCTTTGTTGCCTGGGGTATTGTAACCTCGCCTTTCGGCTGGAAGACCGGAATTCTTCCTTCCGATCCGGTCCCTGTGGATGCCATTCCCGATATCGGGGAGAACCAGCAAATCGTATATACCGAATGGCCGGGCCGTTCGCCGCAGGATATAGAAGACCAGGTCTCCTATCCTTTAACAACCGCACTCCTGGGTATCCCGGGAGTAAAGACCATTCGTAGCAATTCCATTTTCGGACTGTCCAGCATCTATGTCATATTTGATGACAAGGTGGATTTTTACTGGAGCAGATCCCGTATTCTCGAAAAACTTAACGCCCTGCCCCAGGGGACACTACCCGAAGGTGCTTCACCGGCACTGGGACCGGATGCCACTGCCCTGGGCCAGGTCTTCTGGTACACACTGGAAGGAAGGGATGAAAAAGGACGTCCTGCCGGCGGCTGGGATCCCCAGGAGCTTCGGAGCATTCAGGATTTCCAGGTTAAGTATGCACTTGCAGCAGTCGAAGGCGTCTCTGAGGTTGCAACGGTGGGAGGTTACCTGAAGGAATACCAGGTGGATATTGATCCGGCTGCCATGCGTGCATACGGGGTAAATGTTTCCCAGGTAATGGCTGCCGTAAAAAACAGTAACCTGGATATAGGAGCCCGGACCCTGGAATACAACCGGGCGGAATACCTGGTCAGGGCCCTGGGATATGTCAAGAGCATTGAGGACCTGGAAAGCAGCGTGGTGCTGGTGCGGAACAATGTCCCGGTTCGTATTAAGGATGTTGCCAGGGTAAGCTACGGACCGGCGGGACGAAGAGGCGGATTGGATAAAGGCGGAGCGGAAGCCGTAGGCGGTGTGGTGGTGGCACGTTACGGGGCGAATCCACTGGAGACCATCGACCATGTTAAAAAGAAGATCGATGAAATAGCACCCGGCCTGCCTTCCAGGACACTGGAGGATGGAACCCGTTCAAAGGTCACCATTGTTCCATTCTATGACCGAACCGGATTGATCCATGAGACACTGGGCACCCTGGAAGAGGCAATTTCACTGGAATTGCTGATCAGTTTCCTGGTGGTGATCGTCCTGGTACTGAACCTCAGGGCTTCATTCCTGATCTCCAGCCTGCTGCCCATCGGTGTGCTCATAACCTTTATTTCCATGCGCTATTTCGGGGTGGATGCCAATATTGTGGCCCTGTCCGGTATCGCCATTTCTATCGGTGTGATGGTGGACGTGGGAGTGGTCTTTACGGAAAATATACTCCGCCACCTGGATGACCCTGTTAATAAGGGCGCCAGGGGGAGCAGGCTGTCCGGCATAATTTATACTGCCAGCAGCGAGGTGGCCGGTGCAGTTTTTACCGCAATAGCCACCACTATTATCAGCTTCCTTCCAGTTTTTGCCATGGAGGCGGCAGAAGGAAAGCTCTTTAAACCGCTGGCATTTACCAAGACATTCACCATGTTATCGGCACTGCTGATCGGGTTGACTATCCTTCCCACCCTGGCATACATGATCTTCTCCATCAGGGGAACAAAACCCCTGTTCCGAAAGACCGCCGGCATTGTTCTGATCATTGCAGGTATCGTGCTCCTAATCGTAAGCGGTCATATCATATCCCTGGTCCTTACCCTGTTTGGCCTGAATATGTTCCTGAAGGATCGCTACGGCAGGGAGAACCTTTTCAACCGGTTAAATATCCTGGTATCTGCATTAGCCATACTGATCTTCCTGTCCAATGCATGGCTTCCGCTTGGTGCCGACAGGAGCCTGGCGCTGAATTTTCTGCTCACGACTGCGATCATAGGTGTTTTACTGGGATTCCTGGCCATGGTGGTGCGTTTTTATCCGCGCATCCTGGGATGGGCACTGGAAAACAAGCTGAAGTTCCTGTTGTTCCCCTTGTTCTTCCTTCTTTTTGGAACCACTGCCTGGCTTGGCTTCGATCGTTTATTCGGCTTTATTCCCGGATTTGCTAAGAATAATGCCGTGTATACTTCCCTCGACAGAACCTTCCCGGGTATTGGCCGTGAATTCATGCCTTCGCTGGATGAGGGATCTTTTCTCCTGATGCCAACCACGATGCCTCATTCGGGTATTGCTGAGAACCTGGAAGTGATCCGTTTGCTGGATCAGCGGGTGAATGCCATACCCGAGGTTGAAGAGGTTGTTGGGAAATGGGGAAGGGTGAATTCGGCTCTTGACCCGGCACCCATTTCCATGTATGAAAATGTGATCAACTATAAGTCGGAGTATGTGCTCAATGAAAAAGGCCACCGGGTACGCTTTC
>ERZ795048.2562-NODE-2562-length-14518-cov-9.943788_pt1 | contig 14518 bp, 10 predicted proteins | sample MGYA00375132_ERZ795048 | MGnify/ENA primary metagenome ERZ795048 (study PRJEB30177, sample SAMN05720225) | activated sludge metagenome | isolation source: Anaerobic digester | place: Hong Kong | collected 2014-12-17 ...
CCTCGTCTCGTGAGGGATGTTGGAGACTCCGCCGACCTCCATCCCGCTCCAGTCCCTCACGATCCTGTTGGCGAGGGTGGTCTTTCCGGCGTTGGGCGGCCCGTATATGCCAATTCTGGCCCTTTTTTTGCGGAAGATCCCCCTTATCCAGACGGCAAAGTTCATCCTTAGACTTCTGATGACTCTCATGCCCAATCCTCTTGATGGAAGATGATCATGTATGTACTAATAATTTTCCACCGCTTTTTTTATAGTCATCGATCCTATGTTATTGACTCGATCCTGCGGAATTTCGATAGCTTCTGATCTTCCTGACCGGTTTTCGCCCCGGAAGATGGACGAAGATGCCCATGGTCTCGACTTTTGAGATGAGATGGATAGGCGACCGCCCGAATGCTCAGACTGCTCCATGAGAAAGCGATGCTCTGAATGCCGGGGAACGGATATCTCCGGCGAGGGATGGGCCGAAAGAGAAAGAGTCCCGGTTCGGAAAGGGGAGGCCGTCGCCCCTCTCTACGAGGGCCTCCCTCCACTTGCCTCAAGGCTGGAACCCGCCCTCAAGGGCTGAGGTGCTGAGCTTGGGCCGGACAGTCAGACCTAAGAGCCTCAAACTCCCCTGAACTTCGGATATCCTTCCAAATCTCCTTCAGAGACCGCTCGCGAACGTCTCCAACGACCTCGCCGATGTAGGGGCAGGCCCTCACCTTGCCGTCTACGCCCACGTGAAGCCAGCGGCGTCCCGCCATGCATCCCAGCATCTGACCCTCGAAATAGGTGCTGGCAAAGACCCTGGGTCCGCCCGGAGTGCGGTTCACCTTCTTGTAGAAGCGGAGTATCGTCTCCCGGTCTATGGTGGTGAGCTGCTCCTCGGGAGATCTGGGCATCCCCTCCCAGATCGAAAACTCATGGACTCCAAGCTCAGCCGCCAGGTCGTAGAGGTCGAAGATCTCCGAGACCCCGTCCCCCTTGACGTGGGTGGACATGGTGACCAGAAGGCCCGAGTCCAGAGCCATCTTGATGGCAGCGATCGCCTTCTCGTGAGCTCCAGAAACGCCTCGGATCCGGTCGTGGACCGCGGGATCGGTGCTGTAGACCCCGATGAGGATGTTGTACAGGCCGGCTTCCTTCAGCTTTCGAGCCGTCTCCGGGGTCATCTCCAGTCCCGGGGTGAAGAGGTTGACCACCGCTCGCTCCGAATCGACGTGACGGATCAGCTCGAAGACGTCCTCCCGGAGGAGGGGGTCCCCCTCGGTGAAGGTGATGATGCAGGCTCCGAGGTCCAGGGCCTCGTCGACGATCTTCTCCATCTCAGCGGTTGAAAGCTCGCCCTCGCCTTCTTTGATCAGGCAGTGGTCGCAATCGCAGCCGCATTTCCTGGTGACCTCGATGCTCACGGTCTGGGGGACGAACCTGCCGATGGCGATCTTGGCCTCGCTCAAGACGAGCCTCTTGAAGGGGCCGCTGGGGATGGGCGGAAGCCAGGTGGACGCGACTACGTCGTTCTCCCTCACCAGGGCGGGCTTCTCCTCGGCCAGCCTCTGATTGATCCTGTTCAGAGCCGGCTGGACCAGCACCGAGATCGCTCCTCGGGCCAGGAGCATTCTCCGATCCTGGTCGTAGTCCACCGTCAGGGCGGTGGTCTTCAGTAGAGGGGTCATCAAAAGGCCAATCTCGGCCGAGAAGTTATAGAGTTATCGATCGTCCGAGCCATAGAGTTAAAATAACTGATCGCCGAGTAGGCCCCGGTGATATTGAATTGTCGGATGTTGTAGTCCTCGCCTACTCCGGAGGCCTCGATACGTCGGTCTGCATCCCCCTCCTCCGGGAGCATTACGGCTTTGATAAGGTGATAACGGTCCTGACGGACGTGGGCCAGCCCAAGGAGGATATCGAGAGGGGAAACAGGAGGGCTGATAAGTTGAGCGACGAGCATTTCGTCATCGACGCCAAGGACGAGTTCGTCAGAGATTACATCTTCCCCGCCATCAAGGCCAACGGCTCCTACGAGGGGTACGTCCTGGGCACCGCCATCGCCCGGCCCCTCATAGCGAGAAAGACGGTGGAGATCGCAAGAGAGCTCGGCGCCGACGCCCTGGGCCATGGGTGCACCGGGAGGGGAAACGACCAGCTGAGGTTTGAGGCGATCTTCAGGGCGACGGATATGAGGGTGGTGGCCCCCATGCGCGACATGGACCTGAGCCGGGAGTGGGAGATCGATTACGCTCGAGAGCACGGGATAGATGTCTCCGTCACCAGGGAGAGGCCCTGGTCCATCGACGAGAACCTCTGGTCCAGGAGCATCGAGGGCGGTCGTCTGGAGGATCCCTTCTTCGAGCCCCCCGAGGAGATCTACGCCTGGACCAGGTCCCCGGAGGGAGGGCTCGCCCCCCGGAAGGTGGAGATAGAGTTCTCGGAGGGGGTTCCGGTGGCCCTGGACGGGGTGAGGATGAACGGGGTCGAGCTGATCTCAAATCTGAACAGGATCGCGGGAGAGCACGGGGTCGGCAGGACCGACATGGTGGAGGACCGGGTCCTGGGGCTGAAGGCGAGAGAGAACTACGAGCACCCTGCGGCGACGGTCCTTCTCAACGCCCATCAGGACCTGGAACGGCTGGTCTTATCTCGGGCGGAGCTGCGGTTCAAGGCCATGGTGGATGAGGCCTGGTCGGAGCTGGCCTACATGGGCCTGGTGAACGACCCCCTCTACGCGGACCTCTCCGCCTTCGTCGACGCGAGCTCGAAGAGGGTGAACGGCACGGTCAAGATGAAGCTCTCCTGCGGAAGGACCTTCTCCGTTGGAAGGCGCTCGCCGGACGCCATATACGACCAGGAGATGGTCTCCTTCGACAGCCGGACCCTGAGCCAGAGGGATGCAGAGGGGTTTGCCAAGTACCACGGCTTTCAGGCCCGGTTCCTGGCGAAGCGCTGAGATTGCGCAGCTCTTGGGTTTGTGAAGCTCCGAGGTCGCGAAAGCGCCGAGGGGCAGACTATATCAACAACCAGAGCCTGAGACTCAATCATGGCTGAGCTGGTAATTTCGGAGAAGTCGGAGTCGAAAGACCTCGCCCCCATCGCCCTGGCCGTGAACCAGATCCTGGGCCTTCCCGTCACCATGAGGAGCCTGGGCTCCCCCGGGGTGAGGGTGGAGGAGGGCAAGGTCCTCGACCAGGAGTATTCGGGACCGGTCCTCGAAGAGGTGATGGCTTCGGGGAAGGCATCGCGGACGGTGCCCAAGAGCGGGGTTTATAAGGGAATTCCCGTATCCGTCGCCCCCATAAAGGATGGGGAGGGAAAGGTGATCGCGGCCATGGGGATCGTGGACGTGGTGGGCACCGTCGACATCCCGGCCGTCTTCGGGGCCTACACCGAGGTGGTCAAAGAGGTCTCAAGAAAGAGCTGAAGGCGCCGGGGAAGAGCTGAAGGTGTTGGGAAGATATGAGGATCAGGAGATGAGGATCAGGAGGGCGGAGGCCGGGGATCTCCCCTCGATCCTGGCCGCGGAGAGGGCCTGCTTCTCTCCCGACCTCGCCTTCCCTCCCCAGACCTTCTCCCTCCTCGTCGCGGAGGCGACGACCCTGGTGGCCGAGGACGGCGCTCTTGCCGGCTTCGTGAGTGGGTTCGTCAGCGGCGGGTGGGGGAAGGTGGTGACCTTGAACGTCCTCCCCCAGCGTCGGGGAGAGGGGGTAGGCAGAAGGCTGATGGAGGCCCTGGAGATGGAGTTCGCCTCTCAGGGGGCCGGGGCCGCCCTCCTGGAGGTCTCGGTGGAGAACCGGGAGGCAGTCGCCCTCTACGAGAAGCTGGGCTACGAGAAGGTCGCCCTCCTCGAGGGATACTACGGCCCCGGGAAGGCCGCCCTTCTGATGAAGAAGACGCTTTCCCCGTCCTCCCCGGCCGGAAAGTGACCCCGGCGGGCTTCCCGGCCTCTACGCGTTCCATGCATGATTATCTTCTCAGCTTTTCCGGGAGCTTCCTGGAGGCGGCTATAGCTTCCTCGATTCCTCGGGCGGTTTCTCGGCTCCCGAGGGCCTCCTCGCCCATCCTCTGTCTACAGGTTGTGCGGTTGGAGCTGAGCGGGCTGACGCTATCCTTCTTTCAAACCACAAAATATATCGATACATAGAGCGATATAATCGGTCATGAAGCTCTGGGCCCTTTCAGCTCTGGTCATCCTGGTGATCTGTCCACCTCCGGCCGCCGGAGACGACCAGTCTGGAGGATGGCTGGGCAAGGCCATTGGCTTCTACAACAACCAATCTTACGATCTAGCTCTCCTTTATGTGAACAAGTCTCTGGACATCGATCCTGGCTATCCGGACGCCCTGAACCTCAAGGGGTACATCCTCAGCGATCTCGGGAGGTTCGAGGAGGCGGGGGAGTGTTTCGATCGGTCCCTGGCGATCGACCCCTCAGACCCCTATATCTGGTACAGCGAGGGCTTCGTCCAGCAGGCCCTGGGGAGGTACGATCGGGCCCTGGAATCCTACGACCGCGCCATCGAGCTCAACTCCACCGACCCGGACTTCTGGCGGGCGCGGGGGCTCGTCCTCAGCGATCTCGGCAGGTACGAGGAGGCGGTTTCGACCTACGATGAGGCTCTGGTGATCGATCCCGTCCAGGGCAAGGTCTGGTACCAGAAGGGGCTCGCCCTCAGCGGCCTGGAGAGGTACGAGGAGGCGATCGAATGCTACGACTTCGCCATCACCATCGACGGATCGGACCCCGCCCCCTGGCACGGCAAGGGCTTCGCCCTGGCGAGCCTGGGACGGCCCGAGGAGGCCCTGGAATGCTACGATCGAGCCATAGCCATCGACCCCTCCAGCACCGACGTCTGGTATAACAAGGGGATCGTCCTGGCAAGCCTGGGAAGGTACGAGGAGGCGGACCGATGCTACGATGCCGCCGTAGAGATCGACCCCCAGTATTATCCGGCCTGGTACAACAAGGGTCTCTCTCTCTTCGGCCTGGGCAGATACAACGAGTCGATCGCATGTTACGACCAGGCTCTGAAGATCGACCCGTCCCTGGTCGCGGTCTGGAACAACAAGGGGAACGCCCTCTTCAGCCTGGATAGATTGGATGATGCCCTGGTCTGCTATCGGAGGGCGGTGGAGATCGATCCAGGTTACTCCAACGCCCTGTACAACCAGGGGGTCGTCCTGCAGCGGCTGGGAAGGGGCGAGGAGGCGGTGGAGGCTTACGACCGTCTGATCGAGATAGATCCCGGCTACAGGGACGTCTGGTACAACCGGGGGCTCGCCCTCTTCGACCTGGGGAGGTTTGAGGAGGCGATCGTCTCCTTGGACCGGGTTATTGAGACCGACCCGGCTGACGGCGACGCCTGGTACAATCAGGGGCTTGCCTTGAGCAGGCTCGGGCGGTACGAGGAGGCTCTGGGATGCTACGAAAAGGCTCTGGAGGCGGACCCCCGCCGGACGGACGTCCTGAACAACAAGTGCAACACCCTCTATGGCCTGGCCCGGTACAATGAGTCGGTGAGCTGCTACGAGCAGGTCATCGGGATCGATCCCGGCTACGAGAACGCCTGGTACAACAAGGGGGTGGCCCTCTACCGGCTGGGGAGCTTTGGGGAGGCGGTCACCTGCTACGACCAGGCGATCGCCATCAACTCCTCCCGGGTCGACGCCTGGCGGGGCAGAGCCGACGCTTTTTCCGGCTTGGGGTTGTACGAGGACGCGGTCGAATCCTACGACGGGGCCATCGCCCTCGATCCCGACGACCCGGACATCTGGTACAACCGGGGTCTTCTCCTCTACAACACCAGCAGGCTGGAGGAGGCCGTCGACGGATTCGATCGGGTCATCGAGGTCGACCCCTCTTATCCCGAGGTATGGCGGCTGAAGGGGCTCGCCCTCTACGACCTGGGGAGGTTTGAGGAGTCGATCGAATGTTACGACCAGGCCCTGGTGATCAGCCCCTCGGACGTCTCCCTCTGGTACAACAAGGGGGTGGTCCTCTCCAGCCTGGGAAGGTACGAGGACGCCATATACTGCTACGACCGGGTGATCGAGATCGATCGTTACGGCAAGGGGGACGCCCTCTACAGCCTGGGCAGGTACGACGAGGCCATAGACTGCTATGAGAAGGTGATAGAGGTGAGCCCCTTCGCGGCGAAGGCCTGGTACCAGAAGGGGTTGGCCCACCAGATGCTCGGCGATTTCGTCAACGCCTCCGAGTGTTACGACCAGGTCATCGAGATCGATCCCTCGTATGAAGGGGTCTGGCGGAGCCGGGGTCGGGTCCAACTCATGCTGGGAGACTACCACGGCGCCGTCTCCTCCTACGATACAGTCCTGAAGGACGATCCGACTGACCTGGAGGCCATGCAGGGGAAGGGCGATTCCCTCCGCCGCCTGGAGAGGTTCCAGGAGGCCCTGGCCTGTTACGATGAGATCCTGAAGATCGACCCGGTGGACCTGAAGGCAGTGCAGGGCAAGGCCCTCGCCCTCGCCGCCCTGGAGAGGTTCGAGGAGGCGATAGTCTGTTACGATCAGGCCATCGGGATGAATTCCTCGGAGAAGGAGCTCTGGATCGGTAGGGGCGGCGTCATGGCAGAGGCCGGAATGACGGCCGAAGCCATCGAGTCGTACGACCGGGCCATCGCCCTCGATCCCCTGGATGTCCGGGCACGGTATGAGAGGGGCCTCGCCCTCATCAGGGCCGGAAGGTTCGAGGACGCGATCGCCTCCTTCGACGAGGCGATCTCCACGGACCCAACCCTGGCGGAGGCCTGGCAGGCCAAAGGAGCCGCCCTCGAGGGTCTGGGGCGGGGAGAGGAGGCCCTCGCCTGCTACGACGGAGCTCTCCAGGCAGATCCCTCGAACCCGGCCTCCTGGCTCCGGAAGGGCTCGGTCCTGGAGGGGATGGAAAGGAGCGAGGAGGCCCTCGCCTGCTACGAGAGGGCGGCGGAGGTAGATCCGACCTCGGCCCAGGCCTGGGCGAGGAGCGGGCACCTGCTCTTGGGCATGAATCGGCAAGCCCAAGCCCTGGAATCATTCGACCGGGCGGTGGAGATCGATCCGTCCAATGCGACGGTCTGGTACGAGAGGGGCCAGACCCTGCAGACCCTGGGAAGGCTGGAAGAGTCGGTGGAGAGCTACAACCGGTCGACGGAGATCAGTCCAGACTCCGCCGAGGTCTGGTACACCAGGGGAACGGCCCTCGAAGGCTTGGGTCGATATGAAGAGGCTGTAGAAAGCTACGATCGAGCCCTGGCCCTCGATCCCGACGACGCGAGGATCTGGAACCGGAAGGGGGACGACCTCTACAAGCTGGGCCGGCACCGGGAGGCGGTCGAGTCCTACGACAGGTTCATCGAGCTCAGCTCGTCGTAGAATAAAGAAGCCCGCCCGCCATCTCCCTTGTCTCCGGCCGGGCCTAGCGGAGGTGCGGCCAAGTGGTGCCACCAAGGGAATGCGCCACCAAGAGTTATGATGCCACCAAAAGATATATCGAAGACCAGAGGGATCAGGCCTCTGATGAGAGTCTTCGCCCTTCTCCTGCTCATCCTCGCCCTCGCCCTGGCCCTTCCCGCAGAATGCGATGAGCCTTCGGCTCTGGACCATCTCCAGGAGGCGAACCGCTCTTATGGGGAGGGCAGAATCGACCTGGCCCTCCAGTCCCTGAACCGATCTCTGGAGATCGATTCGGACCTGGCCGAAGCGTGGATCTTGCGGGGGGAGATCGCCCTCTACAACCTCAGCGATCGAGAGCTTGCGGCAGAATCCTTCGATCAGGCCCTCGAGATCGATCCGGAGAACGGGAAGGCCTGGTATGAGCTGGGAAACGCCCTCTCCTTTCTCGGCGAGATCGATGAGGCCCTCCAGGCTTACGACCGGTCGCTGGCCATAGAACCCAAAAACCAGAAAGCATGGAACAACAAGGGGCTGATCCTGGGGGTTTTGGGCAGGTACCAGGAGGCTGCGGACTGTTTCGGCCGGGCCCTCAGCTACGACCCGAACCTCGCCGAGGCCTGGCAGAATAAGGGCAGCGCCCTCCGGGGACTGGGAAAGAACGAAGAGGCCCTGGAATGCTTCGATTCCGCCCTGAGGATAAACTCGAACCTCACGGGGTCCTGGAAGGGAGCGGCGGAAGCCCTCCGGTCCCTGGGCAGAACCGAGGAGGCGGTCGAGCGCTTCGATGGGGCTCTGTCCGTCGATCCTCAGGACAAAGCCGCCTGGAACGAGAGGGGTCTTCTTCTCGGCGTCCTGGGAAGGTACGAGGAGGCGGTCGAGAGCTTCGACTCGGCGATCGCCGTCGATCCGGATTATGCTCTGGCCTGGAACAACAGGGGGCTCGCCCTCCACGACCTGGGGAGGGTTGAGGAGGCCCTGGAATGCTACAACCGGGCCCTGGAGATCGACCCCCCCCTCGTCCTCGCCCTGTACAACCGGGGCAGGGCACTTCGCGACCTGGGAAGGCTGGAAGAGGCGGTGGAAGCCTACAACTCCACCCTGGAGGTCGATCCATCGTTCTACCTCGCCTGGAATAACCTGGGGGTGGCCCTCGTCGATCTGGGGAGGATGGACGTGGCCCTCGCCAGCTATGACCGGGCGATCGAGATAAATCCCGACTACGGGATCGCCTGGTACAACCTGGGGTCCGCCCAATACCTGAGGGGCGAGTTCTTCGAGGCGATCAAGTGCTACGACGAGGTGATCAGGATCGACCCGTCCAGCGCCGACGCCTGGCACAGCAAGGGCCACGCCCTCTACAGGATGCATCGTCCCGCCGAGGCTATCTGGTGCTACGACCAGGCCCTGGAGATTGATCCCGAGAGGGCCGAGACCTGGCTTGACAAAGGGATCGCCCTCTCCGACGTGAACAAGAGGGCCGAGGCGGGCGAGGCTTTCGACCGAGCCATGGCCATCGATCCGGAGTATGAGCCCGCCTGGTATCGGAAAGGGATTCTGGCCTACGGCTCCGGTCGGGTAGAAGAGGCCCTGGACCTCTTCTCTCAGGCCACCGTCCTCGACCCCCAACATGCCGAAGCCTGGAACAACAGAGGATGGCTCCTCCACACCCAGGGCAGAGACGACGAGGCCCTCGATTCCCTCGACCGGGCCCTGGAGGCGAACTCCTCCCTCGTGGACGCCTGGAACAACAAGGGCGTGGTCCTCTCGGCCCTGGACAGGAATGAAGAGGCACTGGCCTGCTACAACAGAACGATAGAGCTGGACTCCGATCACGTCAACGCCTGGAACAACAGGGGGGCCGCCCTCTACAACCTGGGACGTTACGAGGAGGCGCTCGGCTGCTACAATCGGGCTCTGGAAATAAACCCGGGCTTCGTTGACGCCAAATCGAACAGGGCGGCGGTCCTCCGGAGATTGCATCAAGGGTGAAGGCCGATGCCGGGAGAATATCCCGAAAGACCGCCAAATGGACGGGCGCCCCAAAGATCGCAGCAGAGGTGAAGTCGATGCTGGGAGAAGATCCCGAAGGGCTGATACCTAAGATTGCGGCACCCTTCATCTCGAAACGGATTTTAGTGGGAATAATACGCAAAGTATTTCAGGCATAGGGCGAAAGTGAGTCGTTACTATGATGAATGGAATCAGGACTACCCTACTTTTGGCCAGCCTCACCGGGCTGATGCTTCTGATCGGGGGAGCCCTGGGGGGGAGGGGCGGCATGATCATAGCCCTCCTCTTCTCCCTGGTGATGAACATGGGGACGTACTGGTACAGCGACAAGATCGTCTTGAAGATGTACCACGCGAGGGAGGTGACCCCCGCCGAGTCGCCGGAGCTGTACGGGATCGTCCGGAGTCTCGTCGATCGGGCGAAGATGCCCATGCCCAGGGTCTACATTGTGGACACCCCCATGGCCAACGCCTTTGCCACCGGCAGGAACCCCGACCATGCCGCCGTGGCCGTCACCACCGGCATAATGAGGATTCTGGATAGAAATGAGTTGGAGGCGGTCGTAGCCCACGAGCTATCCCACGTCAGGAACAGGGACACCCTGATCAGCTCCGTGGCCGCCACCATCGCCGGCGTAATCACCTTCATCGCCAATATGGCCCAGTGGTCTCTCATCTTCGGGGGCGGAAACGACGAGGACGGGGGCAACATCGTCGGAGTCCTGGCCATGGCCATCCTGGCGCCGATAGCGGCCCTCATCATCCAGATGGCGATATCCCGGTCCCGGGAGTTCGGGGCCGACGCCGGGGGGGCGGATCTCTCGGGCCATCCCCTGGCTCTGGCCAGCGCCCTCTCCAAGCTGGAGACGGCATCTGGAAGGGTCGCTGCCGACGTCAACCCCACCACCGCTCACATGTTCATCGTCAACCCCCTCAAGGGCAAGAAGCTCGCCTCCCTCTTCTCCACCCATCCCAGCACCGAAGAGAGGATCGCGCGGCTCTCTGCGATGCATTAGAGCTCTCTGATGATCTCTGCCCGACTTCATGAGGGCAGAGATCCTTGGCCCATTCCGGGGTCATGAGGGCAGAGGCAATTTCGTATTTTGAGATCCGAGGAATACGGAAATCCGATGATGACGCAAAAATAATTGAAACGTTAAGAAGAGAGAAATCCTCGATGACCCCTGAGATAATAATTATATTTTTGCTTGTAATCGCCAACGGCATCTTCGCCCTCTCCGAGATAGCTGTCGTCTCCTCCCGGAAGGCCAAACTACAGCAGATGAGAGAGGAGGGGAACTCGGGATCCAAAACCGCTCTCGATCTCGCAAATGAGCCCACCCCCTTCCTCTCGACGATCCAGATCGGGATAACTCTGGTAGGAACTCTGGCAGGGGCCTTTGGAGGCGCCACCATCGCCGAGGAGCTGGCCCTGGTGATGGAGGGGATTCCGGCCCTGGCACCCCACAGCCAGATCTTCAGCATCGGGATCGTGGTGGTGGGGATCACATATCTGACCCTGGTCCTGGGAGAGCTGGTTCCCAAGAGGGTGGCCTTGAGCAACCCCGAGAAGATCGCCTCTGTAGTCGCCTCGCCCATGAGCCTCCTCTCCAGGATCGCCGCCCCCCTGGTCTTCGTGCTGAGCGCCTCGACCAACCTGGTGATAAAGCTCCTTGGGGTGAGACCGAGCGATGAGCCACCGGTAACCGAGGAGGAGATAAAGATCCTGATAGACCTGGGCACCGGGGCCGGGATCTTCGAGGAGGCGGAGAAGGAGATGGTGAAGAGGGTCTTCCGGCTCGATGATCGAAGAGTTGCAACCTTGATGACCCCGAGGTCGAAGATAGTATGGCTGGAAGTCGATGACACGCCGAAGACGGTCCGGGAGAAGGTATCTGGCAGGCCCTACTCCTTATTTCCCGTATGCGAGAACGACCTGGACAACGTCATCGGGGTGGTCCAGGCAAAAGACCTGATCTTGTGCGCCGAGAAAGAAGAGAAATTCGATCTCGCAGGAGCCGTCCTTCCACCGCTCTTCGTTCCCGAGAGCATGAGAGTCTTGAAGGTTCTGGAGCGGTTTAAGAAGACCGGAATACACCTGGCCATCGTGGTGGACGAGTATGGAGCGGTGCAGGGGATTGTGGCGCTCATAGACATTCTCGAGGCCATAGTGGGGGACATCCCGGACATCGAAGAGCTGACAGAGCCCTCGATAAAGCAGAGGGAGGACGGCTCCTGGCTCGTAGACGGCATGCTGCCGATAGACGAGTTCAAGGAGGCCTTCGGGATAGACAAGCTGCCCGAGGAGGAGGGCGGCCTCTATCAAACCATTGGAGGATTTGTAATCATACACTTCGAGCGCATCCCCTCCTCCGGGGACCACTTCGACTGGGGGGATCTCCGCTTCGAGGTGGTGGACATGGACTACAACCGGGTGGATAAGCTCCTGGTAGTGCCCTTGAATGATGGGAAGCAGGGATCTTGAAGAGATGGCAGGATGATGAGCAGGGATCTTGAATAGATGCTAAAAAACCATCGGCCTCGATAGAGGGAGATGGTCAGGGCTGGGCGACGATCAAAAGGAGGCGAGGTGGGATCGATTCGCCCAATCCCGGTGATCTTCACCATTTGACCATCGACGAAAACCTTTATATAATTACCTGTGGTTACTAACTATCAATTACCTTTTGAGTGATCAGTTTGGATCCCATGGAGATTCTGGACATACTGGGGAACGAGAACCGCAGAAGGATCCTCCAGCTTCTATCCTTCCGCCCCTTCTACTTCAACGAGATGGCAAAGAGGCTCGACCTGGGCCCCAAGGCGGTGATAGACCATCTGGAGATGCTGGAGCGGGCGGGGCTCGTAGAGTGCTACCGGGACGAGCGGAGGCGGAAGTACTTCAGGATAGCCGACAACGTCGTCCTGGAGGTGGCCTTCTCTCCCCACTCCTACGGGATCAGGACCTATCGACCCGAGGACCCTCAGAGGTCCGCGGCACCGGGAGCCAGGGTAGATGAGGTGGGGGATCAGGTCATGCCCAAAAGATCGAGGGCCAGCTCGCCGGGAGCTGGTTCGCCGAGACCAGGTCCTCCGGGACCCAGCTCGTCGGGACTCAGTTCGTCCAGATATGGTTCTCCGAAACCCGGTTCTTCGGGAGCCAGTACATCGGGAGCCGGTTCCCCCTCCCGGGACCGGAGCCGACCCGAGGAGCTGGACGGGATCTGCTCCCGGCTCCGGGAGCTGGAAGATGAGAGGCTCCGGCTGAGAGGGCTCATGGAGAAGATCGCCTCTGAGGAGATCTTGATCAGGAGGCTGGCCTTCGGGCTCATCGAGGAGTGCGCCTCCGATCAGCTGGAGGCTGAAATCCTCATCGCCCTCGTATCCGGCGTCTCCGGGGCCGAGTCCCTGGCCAGGAGACTGGGGATCCCTCAGGCCGTGGTGGAGGAGAAGCTGCAGGGGCTTCTGGCCCAGGGAAAGGTTCAAAAGCGGGACGGCGGTTGGGCCATATGAGCGACTTACCAGGGGCATCGGATCTCGATGGGCATGAATAAGACCATCACTCTCAAGGTGGCGGAAGCCTACCACAGGGACGTGGGCAGGGGCATCGCAAGGCTGGCCCAGGATCTCATCGGCGAGATGGATCTCGAGGGGGGCGCGGTGGTGGAGATCCAGGGGAAGAAGACCACCGCCTACGCCGTGGTCTGGCAGAGCTCTTCCAAGGAAGCGAAGGACGTCATCAGGATTGACGGAAACCTCAGAGGCTACCTGGGCGTCGGGATAGACGACAGGGTCGCCGTAAGAAAGAGCGAGGCTCGGCCCGCCAAGAGGGTCGTCGTCGCCCCCACCACCAGAACGAGGCTCATCGGGGGGCCCCAGTACCTCCTCCGAACCCTCCTGGGCCGGCCCGTGGTCAAAGGCGAGCAGCTGAGGATCGAGATGATCTCCTCGTCCCTGGGCTTCGTGGTGGTGAGCACCGCCCCCAAGGGGCCGGTGGTGGTCGCCGCCGAGACCGAGATCAAGATCCTGAAGGAGACCCTGGAGGAGATGGCGGTGAGGGAGATCTCTTACGAGGACATAGGGGGCCTCACCATGGAGATCAGGATGGTGAGGGAGATGATCGAGCTTCCCCTCCGCCACCCCGAGATATTTCAGAAGTTGGGAATAACCCCACCTCAGGGCCTCCTCCTCCACGGCCCCCCCGGGACCGGCAAGACCCTCATCGCCCGGGCCGTGGCCAGCGAGACCGAGGCGAACTTCATCAGCATCAGCGGCCCGGAGATCACCTCCAGGTTCTATGGAGAGTCTGAGAAGAGGCTCCGGGAGATCTTCGAGGAGGCGGAGAGGTCCGCCCCCTCCATCGTGTTCATCGACGAGATCGACTCCATCGCCCCCAAGAGGGAGGAGGTGGCAGGCGACCTGGAACGGCGGGTGGTGGCCCAGCTCTTATCCCTGATGGACGGCCTCGCCTCCCGGGGCGAGGTGATCGTCATCGCCGCCACCAACAGGCCGAACACCCTCGACCCCGCCATCCGCCGCGGCGGCAGGTTCGACCGGGAGATCGAGATCGGAATCCCCGACAAGAACGGAAGGCTCGAGATCCTCTACGTCCACACCAGGGGGATGCCCCTGGCCGACGGCGTGGACCTGGAGGCGATCGCCGAGATGACCCACGGCTTTGTGGGGGCGGACCTCGCCTCCCTCTGCAAGGAGGCGGCGATGCACACCATAAACAGGCTGATCCCGGACCTGGATTCGGAGGAGGCGATACCAGGCGGGATCCTCGAAGATCTTCTGGTGACCGAGGACGACTTCAGATTCGCCCTCAAGATGATCGAGCCCTCGGCCATGAGAGAGGTCTTCGTGGAGGTGGCGGAGGTCCGCTGGGACCAGGTGGGGGGCCTGGACCGGGCGAAGCAGGAGCTGGTGGAGGCGGTGGAGTGGCCCCTCAGCTATCCGGACGCCTTCGAGTCGATCGGGATCAGGCCTCCCCGGGGGGTCCTCCTCCTGGGCCCGCCCGGCACTGGGAAGACCCTCCTGGCCAAGGCCGTGGCCACCGAGAGCGGGGTCAACTTCATCTCGGTGAAGGGGCCGGAGCTCCTCTCCAAATGGGTCGGCGAGTCGGAACGGGCGGTG
>ERZ795048.2567-NODE-2567-length-14500-cov-7.345171_pt1 | contig 14500 bp, 11 predicted proteins | sample MGYA00375132_ERZ795048 | MGnify/ENA primary metagenome ERZ795048 (study PRJEB30177, sample SAMN05720225) | activated sludge metagenome | isolation source: Anaerobic digester | place: Hong Kong | collected 2014-12-17 ...
AGCTCATTAATTTTACGGAATGTTTTTTGTATTTCCCAGGCTTTCACTGCTTCCGGGCTTCCTTTTAACGGGGACTGGGAATCACTGCCGAAGGCATTGGTTATGTCATTGCAGGATATAAGCGAAATTGATGAAAAGGCTGTGATTGTTGCACATAGCAATGCTGATAATAATAGATACCTTTTCCGCGTATTTCGTTTCATGACTACAAACCTCCAGAAATTGTTCATATATTCTATTTACTACAACTGGGATATAAAAACATTATAACAATAATATTTCTATATTTTACAAGATTAATGATCACTGCGTCAAATCTCTTTTGTAATTAGTAACTTTTTTTAGGACATTTGTTACATAGATACACTTATATCTGTTCATAAAGAACAGGGCCGTATATGTTGCGTAGTACACATACGGCCCTGTCGAAGACAATTATGAACAAGCTATATTCATATTGCTTTGTCTATAACGACATTTATTTTTTTTACGAAATCAGCAGGGTTTTCAAGTTTCATCCCTTCGATCAGCATCGCCTGTTCAAGGAGCAATGTACTGACATTTTCAAGTAATGCTTCATCCTCAGTTTTTTCCAGTTTTAAAATAATTGGATGATGCGGATTGATTTCAAGAATCGGTTTGAAATCAGGCAGATTTGTATTTCCCATTGCCTTTAGAATTGATTGCATTTGAACAGTCGGATCATTCTGGTCCACTACAATACATGAAGGGGAACCGCTTAGCCGTGTGCTTGCTTTCACATCTTTTACCCTGTCTTTTAATGCATTCTTAATTTTTTCTATTAGTGGCTCAATTTCCTTTTCCTTTTCCCGGTCATCATCTGTTTTTAAATCTTCAGCAGCATCACTTCTGTTAACTGACTTGAATTCATGGTCTTTATATTTAAAGACTGCAGGCATCACTATCTCATCAAGTTCATCGTCAAGAATCAGTACCTCAATTTCCTTATTATTGTACATTTCAAGGAGCGGAGATTGCCTCAGGGTTTCTTCTTTTTCACCTGTTATATAGTATATGGCATTCTGATCAGGCTGCATGCGGCCCACATAATCAGCAAGACTTGTAAATCCTTCAGATTTTGTCGATTTAAAACGGACAAGTTCCAAAAGCATGTCTCTGTTTTCATGGTCCTGATACAGACCTTCTTTTATCGGCTTTCCGTATTCCTTCCAGAACTCAATATACTTTTCATTATCTTTTGATAGTTGCTCGAATTCACCAAGAATTTTCTTAACAGAGGAGGTTCTGATTTTTGCCAGTACCCTGTTCTGCTGAAGAATCTCACGGCTCACATTTAATGGAAGATCCTCTGAATCTATAACACCCCTTATAAACCGGAGATATATCGGCATAAGCTCTTTTTCATCATCTGTTATAAATACACGTTTGACATAAAGCTTTACTCCCGCTTTATAATCAGAATAATACATATCAAAGGGTGCTTTTTTCGGCACATAAAATAATGTTGTATAATCAAGTGTGCCTTCAGCCTGCGTGTGAACATATATCATCGGGTCTTCAGTATCGTGTGCAATTGACTTGTAAAATTCGTTGTAATCTTCTTCTGAAAGTTCATTTTTTGAACGCTTCCATAGGGCCGAGGCGCTGTTGACCTGGTCAATCTTCGGTTCCTTTATTTCTTTTCTTTTATCTCCCTCTCCTTCAAACGTGCTTCCTGTATAGTGAAGATAAATCGGGAATGGAATATGGTTAGAGTATTTTTTTATTATGCTTTCGATACTCCACCTGCTTGCAAATTCCTTACCTTCGTCATTAAGATGGAGTGTAACAGTTGTTCCCGCTGTATCACGGGTCGTTTCACTTATCTCATATTCGCCTTTTCCATTACTCACCCATCGATACGCTTTCTCTTCTCCGGCTTTTCTGCTTATTACTTCAACAGAATCAGCAACCATAAATGAAGAATAAAAGCCAACACCGAATTGACCAATAAGATTGGAATCTCTCTTTGCGTCTCCAGTGAGTTTTTCAATAAAATTTTTCGTTCCGGAACGGGCTATTGTGCCAAGGTTTTCAACAAGGTCCTCCTCGTTCATTCCGAGTCCTGTATCCGCAATAGTAAGAGTTTTCTTCCCTTCTTCGTCGAATGATATATCAATCCGTGGAGAAAAATCAAATTCCTTAAAGGAATCATCCGTAAAAGTAAGATATTTAAGTTTATCAAGGGCATCAGAAGAGTTTGATATTAATTCTCTTAGAAAAATCTCCTTATGAGAATAAAGAGAATGTATAATAAGCTGTAGTAATTGGGATACTTCAGTTTGAAACTTGTGTGTTGACATGAAAAAGCTCCTTGTTATTATTTATTATTACAATACTATTGACAATTTATTATTAGCACTCGGCACGAATGAGTGCTAACTGTAATAATATAAACAAGTTTTATATAATCGTCAACATTCAATATGAAAAAAATAAAAAATAGTATCAGTTTTATACGAAAATACACATCATCGTGGAAAATATTTTTCCATTCCATGCAGATATAACACCAAAAATCGTTGTGAAAATTGAATATTAATTATACTATGTATTGACATGAATGTAATAATGAAATAAATAAATCCATCGAATACAATGACAAGTACTCGTTTATTCATTTTTTTTGTTTGACATTGCTGTAACCTGTCATACGTACATTTTGCCTGATACGTAAACCTATCCAACGGGAGAAGCACATGAATTCTATACCTGTAAAAAAAAGCTATGATGAAATAAATGATAAAATAAAAAAAGGAAAAGCAGTTGTTGTTACTGCCGACGAAATGACATCAATTGTATCAGACCAGGGGCACAGGGAGGCATTTAAAAAAGTTGATGTGGTTACCACGGGAACCTTCGGGGCTATGTGTTCTTCCGGTGCGTTTATCAATATTGGACACACGAAACCAAAAATAAAAGCGACAAAAGTATGGTTTAACGATGTTGAGGCATACGGGAGTCTTGCAGCTGTTGATGTCTATCTGGGCGCAACAGCAGTACAGGAAGATGATCCCCTGAACAAAGTGCACCCCGGGAAGTTCATGTATGGCGGCGGGCATGTCATTGAAGACCTTATCGCGGGTAAGCAGGTTAAACTGAAAGCGGTTGGATACGGTACCGACTGTTACCCGCTGCGTGAATATGCAGATACAATAACGATACATGATCTTCGTAATGCGTTCCTGTATAACCCCCGCAATTCATATCAGAATTACAATTGTGCTGTTAATCTGACAAAAAAAACAATTTATACCTACATGGGAATACTGCGGCCTAATATGGGAAACGCGACCTATTCGAGCGCCGGGCAGCTCAGCCCTCTGTTAAACGATCCGTATTACTGGACAATTGGGACAGGCACAAAAATATTTCTGGCCGGCGCCCCCGGCGTTGTCACCTGGCAGGGAACACAGCATTCGCCGGATTCACTCAGAGGAGATAATGGAGTTGTCAAAGAAGGAGCCGGAACAATCGCAGTAACAGGCGACATGAAACAAATGTCGACTGATTTTATTAGAGGCGCATCATTCACCGGGTACGGCTGCTCTCTTATGGTTGGCCTTGGTATACCAATTCCTATTCTCAATGATGACCTGGCATACTTTACCGGAGTATCTGATAAAGATATATATTGTCAGGTTGTTGACTATGGAGCAGATTACCCCAATAACATACCCCGAACACTTGGCGAAGTAAGCTACGCGGAACTCAAATCAGGGAAAATTGAATTAATGGGGAAAACGATACTATCTGCACCATTATCGAGCTACCCCGTAGCAAAAAAAGTAGCGGTTGAATTGAAACGATGGATTACAGAAAACAATTTCACACTGGGAATCCCACAACACCCAATACCGTCAGTGGATTACACGTCTTCTCATGAATAGATTCAGTTTTCCATTTTATCGGGACTCAGTAGATACACTTCGCTGGAAAACCGCAAGGGTGCAGGTTGAATCAAGCGACCTGTATATTCGGTCAACATCAGATATATATACATACGCTGAACATGCCTGCCGGTCATTGCGTGAAATAATCCGGAATCATATTAATATTCAGCCTGATTTTTTATCAACCCTGACGCCGTTAAAAAGAATACATGATGTACCCGATATTATTTCCAGGATGTACAGTGCAAGTGAAGCAGCACAGGTCGGCCCCATGGCATCAGTGGCAGGAGCTATTGCCGAGTTTACCGGAAGAATCTGTAAAGTCCATTCTGAAGAAATAATTATTGAAAACGGAGGTGACATCTGGCTTTCGATTAAGGAACCGGTACTTATTTCAATTTATTCAGGAAGATCTGATTTTAACAACGGAATATTCCTGAAGATACTTCCTGAAGATACTCCTATGGGGCTTTGCACATCTTCCGGGACTGTCGGGCACTCATTGAGTTTTGGAAAAGCTGATTCAGTGACAATACTGTCCCGCGATGCATCGCTTGCCGATGCGGTTGCAACTGCTGCAGGCAATATGGTTCATACAGACGATGACATTCAACGGGCAGTTGAGTATTCGTTATCTGTAGAGGGTATTACAGGTGCCGTTATTATCAAAGGGAATAAACTTGCCGCGATGGGAAATGTTGAATTCGTTGATCACACTGATAACAGTATAATCAACAATTATTAATAATAAAGACCGCAAGGAGTATTTCATGGAAAAAAGAAACGTACTCATGATATTTACCCAGGAAATAATGTATAAGCCGATAATATATCGCTTATCCCGGGAATATGATATTATATTTAACGTACTGGAAGCTAAAATACTTCCCAAACAGGAAGGCCGTATCATTCTTGAATTTAAAGGTACACCTGATAAAATTGAGGAATCAATTAATTATCTTAAAAGTGAAGGTGTACAGATTGAAATCCTCGCCACAAAAATTAAACGTGATGAAAACCGCTGCATCCATTGCGGTGCATGTACCGGAGTATGCAGAACAGATGCTCTTATGATTGAACGACCTTCCATGGTGGTATTATTCAATCCTGAAAAATGTATTGCATGCGGATTGTGCAAACTTGCCTGCCCCACGAAGGCAATGTCAGGGTTTCCCCTTGATAAAGATATTGACATTTTATCATAATTATTGACAACTGTTAAAGTCGTTTTAAATATAATCTGTAGTACAAACTTCTCTTTAAGCTTTACCTTTATTATATGTGTTGCGTTATATTACCAGACTATTATCAGGTTTAGCTATGACACCAGACAACCACAATAATGATGATTTTGATCTCGAGTCTGCTTTTGAAAATGACGAGAACATTGATACTATTTTCAATGAACAGAATACTACAGGAATCATCAATGAGTTGAACAATATTGATACCCCGCCGATTGAAGATTTTCCAATCATTGACGATATTACCGCTGATGAGCCTGCAGGTGAAAAGAAGAGGAGCTCAAAAGATTTTGAGCTTAACATGGATGCAATACTGTTAACCGCACAATCGGCAATGATCATTGAAGGTATAAAACATTATGCTGATAAGGAGTTCGGCCCGCACACCCTGCCGGTTTACAAGGAAGCTCTTAGCGGTATTGATCTTTATATCAAGCTCATCGACCGGAATCCCGGAAACTATATAAAATTAAAAAGAATAATTGATACAGACTACGACTGCCAGAAAGTTGAGAATACAGTCTTTAACCTCTATAAAAAAATATTCCGCCAGCTGCCTGAATCAAACCAGGAAAAGGTTGTTGCGTTTGAAAAATTCCGCCAGCTTTTTGCAAACGCTGTAGAAAAGGCAACCATAAGTGTCTCAACAAAAATTTTAAAAAAGTATTATCTTCTTTCAGGGGGACTTGACGAGAAAAAAATATTTTCACTGATACAAAATAATAATATGGAAATAAAGAGTGACGTAAATTCGCTGCATCAGAATATTAAAACCGCCATCGATATGGTAAACAAAGGGAATTTCGAAATTGTAAAAGGACTTCGCGGCAAAGACCTCAATGCGTATATCATAAACGCATCTCATTTCCTGAATTTCTATTTTAAAAATATCCGCAATGAGCAGGTAGCAAACTACTACGCACGAATTTATGATAATTTTAAGCGGTACTTTATAACAAAGTAGTCTATAAAAGCGGCTCCGTCAGATGATATACAATAGTATCCAGCAGAAATAGTCCATCCATTGTCAGCGAATATTGTTTTTGAGAATTCATTCCTGATATTGTAACAAGTTTTTGAGATGAAAGCGTATCAAATCTCTCTGCGACCTTTTCAGGTATTGCTTCCCGAAAAACCTCATAAAATTCCTGATCTGAAAAACCATCAATGAGACGAAGCGCTGTCATCAGGTATTCGGCCATCATCTGATTTTTCGAACGCTCATCAATTATCACACATGGAATATCAGAGGCGATATATTCTTCAAGTGTGTGATTATTGCAACTTCGAACTCCATTGTAAAAAGTATGCGCCGACGCCCCAAATCCGATATACGGCATAAATTTCCAGTATTTCAAATTGTGCTTTGATTCATGGCCGGGAAGCGCAAAATTCGATATTTCATAATGACAATATCCCATGGCAATACATTGTTCAATAAAATAAAAATAATTGTCTCTTTGTATGGGCTCATCTTCTGGAGTTGAATTCATCCGTGTAGAAAGCGGGGTACCCTTCTCTATTGACAACATATATGCTGATATATGTTCCGGGCGATATCGCTCTATGAACCGAATGTCCTCTTCCAGCTCATGCCGCTGCTGCAAAGGAATACCTGTTATCAAATCAATGCAGTGATCAACATTTTTCAGGTCCATAAACACCTGCATTATCTCCGGAGTAACAACAGGCCCCCTCCTCCCGATACGTGAATGCATTTGTGTTGAAACTGACTGAACACCGAGAGTGAGTCGATTAACTCCGGAATCTATATATTGATGAATTCTTTCCGTATCGATATCTTCCGGGTTGCACTCAATTGTAATCTCTGCATTTTGATGCACTGCAAAGGTTTCCTTCAACACGCAAATAAGCGTACTGAGCGATGGAGGCGGGATGAGGGATGGTGTTCCACCGCCAATATACACAGTATCCACATCTATGCCATGATATTCGATGCGGTTGTGTAGTTCATTGAGCAACGCGTTAATATAACCATCTATACAATGGTTTCGCGCATCATCACTCATTGCCGCAGTGGGAACACTATAGAAACTGCAGTAATCACACTTCGTTCTGCAGAAAGGGATATGTATATATATCCCTGTATTCATCATGCTACTCGGAATAACCAAGACTGAATTTAATAGATTGTCGTGGCGTAAAATCTCCAGCTATGCATTCAGCGATTTGTTTCATCGACTCACCGGTATTAGAGAATGAATATATTACAGGAGGAAGAGGTGTTAGCCGTGATAACGGGAAAGGGTTTCCGGTTGACAGCAGACACAACGAGGCATCGTATTTTTTGGCAATCGATACAGCGTATCTGATGCGTGAAATGTTTGCCGTATGGATATGATAGAATATTGCGAGTTTCTGATTTGCCGCAATGCGTTTGTTTACTGAAGCAACAGACGAACGTAAATTGCTTTCGTTTGCAACAACACATGAATTACCTATACGCCGTCTGCACTCCGAGGCAATAACCGGGTTATCTGTAATTATGACTTTCATGGTTCCCGGTGCCGTCATAGTTTTTAAAAGGTCACCCTGGAAATTTTGTGCATATATTGATTTCCTGGTCACCTCTCTGTTCACTGCATCAGCAGTACGAAGAAAACTCTTATCCTCTTCAGAATATTCAGGATAAGATGAAATAATCTTATTTTCTTTCAAATCCATTATATGATATCGGAGCTTTGTTTCGATAATTCTTGTTACTGAAGCATCAATCCTTCCGGTCGTCAACTCCCCATGTTGTACTGCCCCTTTTATTGCATTAACAATTGCACTGATACTTCTTCCATTGCTTGATATGAGAACAATATCGGTTCCGGCTTTAATTGATGTTACAGCGGCGTTTCCTATTCCATAGTTCTTTGAGATTGCATGCATTTCCATATCATCAGTAATGATAATTCCTTTGAATTTCATTCGATTCCGCAATATGTCGGTAAGAAACAGTTTTGACAAAGTCGCAGGACTATTATCATGTATAATATTTGGATAAGAAATATGAGCAGTCATTATTGACTCAACACCGCCTTTCACAGCTTTCGCGAAAGGAAACAGTTCGATTTTTTTCAGCCTCTCCATATCATACGGAATAACAGGAAGAGTCAAATGTGAATCCGCATTTGTGTCACCATGACCGGGGAAGTGTTTACCAACAGCAATACACCAGGATTCCTGAAGCCCGAGAATGTACGATATTCCAAGCATTGCTACTTCAAGGGGATTCGAGCCGAAAGACCGTGTATTAATTACAGGATTGTCCGGGTTATTATTAACATCAAGTACCGGAGCAAGATTCATGTTGACTCCTATCATCCGGAGCTGCATGCCAAGAATTCTCCCGACACGGTATGTCAGTGTTCTGTCGCTGGCTGCTCCCAGTGCCATGTTTCCGGGAAACAATGTTACGCCTTCCCGTATCCTCCAGACTCGACCACCTTCCTGATCAATTGAAACAAGCATGGGCATGCCGTTTGTTTCCATGGAATAATTCTGCATATCGGATATAAAACTTCTGGTTTGCTCCATGTTCCGAATATTAAATCCAAACAGTATTATGCCGCCGGGTTTATATCGCTCAATAATGCTTTTTGTATCATTATTGAGTTTTGTCCCGGGAACACCAACCATAATGAGCTGACCGATTTTTTGATCAAGTGTCATTCCTGCAACAATCTTCCTGGCATCATCAGTTCTTCTTTTCGGCCTGCACGACGCGGAGGATACAATAAAGAATGTAAGCAGCAGAACACTGCAGATTTTCCATGTAGCATTAATCATAGAGAAGCACCTTTATTAAGGAATAATGTTTCTACCAATATTTCAAATATATCAAACTTCCGACACGGTATAAGGGACATGTCAACCGCATTTTGATAAAAAAATATTGTTGAAAAAAGTTTTTGAATATAATAATGAAATGAAAGCTCTATTCAGCTATCATACATTCTTTATATAGAATGTATAGAAAATCTTTTCAGGAGAAATATTATGGGATGTCTTTTCTGCAATATAATCGAAGGGAAAATACCATCCTCAAAGGTTTTTGAGAACGATAAAGTAATTGCTTTTGACGATATTAATCCCGTTGCCCCGGTACATATCCTTGTTGTTCACAAAACGCACATAAAGAATATTAATGAGCTCGATGCCGGTAATAGTGCAATAATGTCTGATTTATTTCTCGCGGTAAAGGAAGTTGCAGCTATTAAAGGTATCGACACAGAGGGATATAGGATAATCATTAACAATGGGAAAGCCGCCGGTCAGGTAATATGGCATCTACATATTCATATTATAGGGGGCAGGGAAAACCTGGGGCCCATGATAAGTGCTTAATACAAATACGCTCCGATAATACAGGTTTCACATAATCAGATACCAGGTCACACTACTTTCTCTTCGTTATGACAGGGTTTAGGGTAAGAATTACTTTTTCTACGGAACGTAAATTTGATTCCTCTACAACAAGGGTGAATCCGTCTGATTTCAAACGGTCACCCTTCACAGGTATTCTTCCCAAATGATAGCTCATGTACCCTGCTATTGTTTCAAAACCTTTCTTTTGAACGGAAAACCCGAATTCCCTGTTGAAAAAATCTATATCGACACTGCCGCGGAGAATAAATTTTCTTTTGTTTATTTTTTCAATCAATACATGATCGGGATGGTCCCGTGTATGTATCTCACCTACTATTTCTTCGACAATATCTTCTATTGTGACAAGACCTTCAACTCCACCGAATTCATTAACTACAAAAACCATGGGCAGCTTTTCCTTCTGCATTTCAAGAAAAAGATCATCAATTCGTTTTGTCGCGGGTACAAAATATGGTTTGTATAGAATTGCCTCAATTGAGTTTATACGCTTTCTGTTCATTATATCACGGTAATACACATATCCGGCAATATCATCCACACGATTAATATACACAGGAATTCTGGAAAATCGTGTGTTTTCAATTATCGTCACAAGCTGTCGAATTGAGCTTCTAATTTCAATTGAAACAATTTCAACTATAGGCGTCATAACCTCAATTACTGTTATTTCATGTAGCCTCAGTATATCCCGGATAAATTCATTATGACTCTGGTCAATAACACCTTCACTTACACCAAGCTTGAATAACGTACCAATTTCATCCCTTGAACGGACAAAGGATGTTTCAGAACTTTTAATATGTAGTGAATTTTTTATTATTCCTGTTACTCCAAGGGATAACTTAATTGCAGGCATAAAGAGCCACATTAAAAGCTCAACAGGCCTTGAGATAAACATTAAAATTGCATCTGCTTTTGAACGGGCAATCAGCTTTGGAAGAATTTCGCAAAAAACAAGAAAAAATATAGTCTGAATGATAGTTATAATATAAAGGCTCGTTTCATCAACCAGGTACATTTTCGTGGCAACAAACGTCACAAATGCTGCCGAGGCAACATTTACAATATTGTTGCCCACAAGGGTCATACCAACAGCATTCTCAATACTGTTTAAAATATTAATAACCCTTGCGGCCCTCACATCGCCCTTATCTGCAAGAAACTTGAGCTTCATCCGGTTTACAGATATTATTGCAGTTTCTGTACCCGAGAAAAATGCTGAAAGCAGAATAAAAACAAATATGAATATTTCATATGAAAGATAAAACATGCTGTATCAGGACCTCTTTACTATTTCAACTGATTCAATCCGGTTTTTCCGTATGACTTTCACGCGGAGTATATATTTCCCCTGGAGTATCTCGGTATTTTTTTCCGGAAAACATCCAAGAACTTCTGTTATATATCCCCCTATTGTCTCAGTTTCTTTGGTCTGAATATTTTCTTCGAAATGCTCGTTAAAATCATCTATCTGCAAATTGCCTGTAACCGCCCATGATCTGTCATCTATTTTCCTGATTGCCGGTTTTTTGACCTTCTCCCAAACTTCATTTTTCCCAAGAAGCTCTGCAACTATGGAAGCCAGAGTAACAACACCCTCTGTGCCGCCGTATTCATCAACGACAATTGCAATCTGAATTTTTTTGCGGAGAAAATCTGAAAGGAGCTCATCAAGTCCTTTTGTTGCCGGGTAATGGGTCATATCGTGAATAAGACCTTCAATCGTTTTAGCTTTTTTATATCCCCGGATGTAGGGGATTAATTCACGTGAATCAAGTACTCCCACAACGGTATCAATATCATCCTTGTACACTGGCGCACGCACCGCGCCGGTTTCTTTAAAAATTCTGATGGCCTTGTTGATAGTGCAGTCAAGGGGAATAAATACCGCTTTTGTACGTGGAATCATGACATTCATGGCTTCTTTCTGGGAGAACTTCAGAACATTCTTCATGAAATTACTCTCTTCGGTGTTAAGGATACCTTCATCCTTTCCAAGGGTTATTACCATATCCAGCTCTTCTTTGGTTATACCTGCCGATTCATCGATTTTTAAATTGAAGATACGAATCACAGCATTAGAAAAGCCAACCAGAATATATCGTATTGGAAAAAGAAAACGATGTATAAACGATAAAGGACCAACGACACTCTTTGTAACAGCAATGCTGCTGTTGATCGCTATTATTTTTGGAAATATTTCACAGAGTATGATTATTATCGGAGTCAGTATTGCGATTGAAATGAAGTGACCATATTGCCTGAAAAAACCAAGAAGGATCCGCGTCAGCATAGCTGATGATATAAGGTTTACAAAAAGATTACCAATGAGAATTGTAATAAGAATATTTTCAGGATTTTTCATTAATCCTGAAATTGCTTTTTCATTGCGGTGTTTGGAAATTGAAAAACGATGAAGGTCGGATTTTTTTAATGAAAAAAACGCAGTTTCAGACCCTGAGAAGAAACCGGATAATAACAGAAAAAATATCAGAACCAGAAGATCAAAAATGTTATTACCCATCATGCAGCAGATTGATCATAATATGGTGTGTTCATTATCAATAGAAAAAAAGATTCCCTATCCATCACAATATCAGGTTTACTCACGTACATCAAGATTGATAGTAAAAAGAATTTCATCAGTTACTTCATTACCGGCAAAATCCTCTGCAATTACTTTAAGTTTATTCTCGCCATCATTGTAGATAATATTCTTAAGCTTATAAAATCCCTTACTATCATATATATCATCAAAAGGCATTCCCTTGATTGTCAATTCATTTTTTGCAAACACTATATTAGAAAAGTCAACACTTAATATATTTTTTCCATTAAATTCATACGTAAGTTTATACACACCAAGCCTTTCACGACCTTCAATACTGTCATGTATTTTTACAAGTAACGGATAATGCCGGGTAAGCCTGAGTTTAGATCCTTTTCTTATATAAAAATATTTTTCTCCTATACGGATAGCATATTCTGATATTACAGGTTTTTTTGCATCACTTTTAGAAGGTAGAAGCTTGAAAGGATTAATTGATATGTTGGCGGAGATATCAATTATTCCGAAATGAAGATGTTTTCCGAAAGAGTGCCCGGTATTACCAATATAACCAAGAATATCATTTTTCCTATAACTTTTTTTCACCGACATGCTGTCATCGAGGTGCATATAGATACTGTAATATTTTTTACCATGGCTCAGAACTTTATAATTTCCACCACCGGGATAGTTTTCCAGGGGAAATAACGACCTGTCCCAAAAATAAATCGTTTCCCCTCTGGCTACAGGATAGATTTTCATAGTACTGCTGATTACATCCACGCCGTCATGAAAATGATCCCATCGTGACTCGCCGAATGTTGAGGTAACTTTTGCATTAATAACCGGCCATTGAAATGAAACAGATGTGAATATAACAAGTATTGTTAAAAACAGTAACGGTATCCGGATGCTTGTAAAATGTAATTGTTTAATTGTAAACATTGTAATCCTGTCAAAAATTATTTATTTTGAACTGTATCGGTTTTTATTTCTGTTTCCGAAGCTTGTTTCGGCGCATGGAGTGTACAGTATTCACCAGGTTCAGTCCCCGAATAATACAGCTGGTCATGCACTATTTTGGGGCATGTACCGTTTTCCGGTGGAACAAGTCCGGATTCCAAACATATAGACTGCCGTGAGACACCCTGAACCGGAACTTTAAAATTCCCAGGTTTTTCGTCTCGGTACGCCTCCCTGAGAAATCTTATCCACACCGGAGCTGCAAGGACAGCCGCAGCGCGGCCGCTTCCAAGGGATATCGCACCCTTTTTATTACCAATCCAGACCGAGGTAACCATATTCGCAGTATAGCCCGCAAGCCAGGCATCACTGAAATTTGAAGTTGTACCTGTTTTCCCGGCAATAGGAAATCCGAGAGGCCTCCTGCTGACATTGAAATACGCGGTACCCCCATCCATGAATACTGCCTGCATAAGGTTTACCATAATCGCCGCAGCAACGGGATCAATAATTTTCCCAAGTCGTTGCCTTTTGTCTTCAACATAACGATGAATATCTTCCTCATTGTTCCATATTATATTACCGGAATAATCTTTAACAAACTTTATTCCATATGGTTTAATAAAATCTCCGCCATTGCATATTACAGAGTGAAGTACAGAGCTTTCCATTGGTGATACTTCGTATGTTCCAAGTGCAATTGACAGTGTCCGGCCGAAACGCTCACTCATCTCTGAATCTGAAAGATCAAGACTCTTCTGAATGATAGTAAACAATCGGTCATACCCGGTTTTCTGAAGAATTTTTACCGCAATCACATTGAGGGAACGGGCAAGTGCATATCGGACAATTACATTTCCATGATATCTTTCACCATAATTTCCGGGCCTGTAATTACCGGGGAATGTGGTAGGCTCATCCTTAAAGACAGTGGAGGGTGTGATATCTTTCGCTTCAATTGCAGAAACGTATATGAGGGGCTTGAATGACGAACCCGGCTGACGGCGGATTTGTGAAACATGATCATGCTGATTTTTTGAAGTGAATTTATATCCACCAACATAGGCGATAATTTCACCTGTATACGGATCCAGGGCAATCAAAGCACCTTGTATATTGTCGATATCTTTTTCAATCTTTTTACCATAACGGCGAACCATATATTGTCGCTGATTTTCAATACCGGCCCTCAGTGCTTTTAGCGCGGCATCCTGTTTCCGACCGTCGATGGTTGTGTATATCTTGAGCCCCCCCCTCTTCACCACGTCTTCACCGAATTTATCAACCATAATTCGCCGGATATGTTCGTTAAAAAAAGGCGCCCGGTTAATACGGTATGAACTGTACAGGAATGTTCCGATAAGTGATGTTTCCGCCCGCCCTTCGCTGTTGTATGCCACATCCCATTTTTTGATAAACTTTTTATATTTGTA
>ERZ795048.2572-NODE-2572-length-14492-cov-9.931980_pt1 | contig 14492 bp, 17 predicted proteins | sample MGYA00375132_ERZ795048 | MGnify/ENA primary metagenome ERZ795048 (study PRJEB30177, sample SAMN05720225) | activated sludge metagenome | isolation source: Anaerobic digester | place: Hong Kong | collected 2014-12-17 ...
ATATGATTACATTTTCCGGAACTTGCGTTTCAATTGGAAAGAAATTTGAACTAGACTTCAAACTTTTAAACACTGCATATGAAAGCTGGATGACTTTAGATGAAGGGGATAAAGTTAAAACATCATTTGAAATAACAGAAGGAAGTGTCGATATATATGTCAGACATGAAGATAACAGTATAATCTACCAAGGAAATGATGTGGAAAGCGGAGATTTTATTATTGAGATAAGTAAATCAGACAAATACTATTTTGAAGTTATTGGCTCTCATGCTGCAGGATATGTACATTTCAATAAATTACCTTAGTATTTCATTCAATCAACAATATCTGTTTTATCTAATTGTCCCATTTCAGGATTATATACAGTAATTCTATTTCTTCCATTTTTCTTAGAAACATACAATGCAGTATCTGCTTTATCTATCAAAACTTTCAAATCTTCTTTTCCAGAAAAACAATAAATACCTGCTGAAAAAGTAACTCTTCCTATTGTTGGAAAATCATATTTCTCAGTTTCTTTTCGTAAATATTAAATCCGCAATTGATATCAAAAGATGCAATAAGCAGTTTCTGTATTTCTTTTTAGATAATTATGAAATGACCATTTATTGCTTTCCCATAATTTCCCAAACAATCAAACTCCCAGTAATAGAAATATTTTACCCATTTAACAATCCTGGTCAGTTCTTAAGACTTTTATCTTAATACAACCTAACTTTTTGAAGCTGACTGATTACAATACTTTGTATAAGAGATTCAAACTGCTCTGTTTTACCAGATCTTACTTTAAATATCTTTACTTCCGAGATAGTATCTTTTATTTGTCACATTAATTATAATGTTATATAAAAATACACCATCTGACGCCGTACTTGTCAATAAGATCGGTCATTAATGGACTATACTCACACTCTGATAACGGATAAATAATTTGTGCATCATCTTTCAACACTTCATATGCTCTTCTGACTTTATCCTCATTACCTTGTCCGTAATGTAAACAAAACTGCATGGTGTTACCAGTTATTGCTTCTTTACTGTTCTGTGAGTTTTCATCATTTCGTTCTGAAACCGCCAGAACCTGTCCTTCAATATCCAGTTCGGAATGCATATATGTACCATCGTCATAAGAATATGCGCATAGAAGCGTTGCATCAAAGGCCTTTTGATAAAAGACAACTGCTTTGTCACTGCTGTTAACATATACCTGCATTAGTGATCTTTTCATAATTGGTCTCCTTACTCAATTGTATATGCTTATATTACAAATTATTTTATTCTGTAATAACAAAAAACTTATACTTTGAACTATTTAGTCATTTTTTCGTTTAGCTCTTTTCTCCAGATACATCTCCCTATCTGCATATTTAATTAAGTCATCTGCATCCTGTCCGTCACTTGGATAGTGTGCAAAACCTAAACTTATTCCATAATAGGGCTTCTCCATTACCATTTCATTGGAAACAGATTTTTTGAAATCTTCACTATCAAAACCATCTGATATATTTGTAATCAAACAAATGAACTCATCTCCTGCAAATCGATAAACATCACCTTGCTTGCCAACAGCGTTTTGAAGAGCTTTAGCAAATTGCTTTAAATATGTATCACCTGTTGAATGGTCATAAGTATCATTAATCATTTTTAGGTTGTCCAAATCTATGAAAACAACCAAAAATTCTTGTTTGTTATTAATATATTCATTCAGCTGTTTATACAAAGAATAGCGGTTGTTAAGACCCGTTAAAGAATCCTTATAAGCAATTGTTGAAATTGCTGCAGTTTCTTTTTCAAGTGATGTAACTTGTGTTGATAGTAATTGTTTATCTCGTTCAACCTTTGTTTTAGTCTGAATTTCTAGAAATAAATAGAAAATTATCGCATATATAAGCAGTGACAGAATTGTACCTATATATGCATGATAAAAGTATACTGGTCGATAAAATACCGCATAGGGAACAAACAAAATGAAATAGGAAAGAGCATATGACATAATAAGTACGCTATTTAACATCCACCATCCTTTTTTTAGCACTTCAGTCATTTTTAAATAAGTAGGACGTATTAATTTTATTACTACTGGTAAAAAGATAAGATAGGTCAAAACGCGAGCAGCAGTATCTATCAATGGATTATTTTCTCCATAAAATATATAAGAAGCTAAAAGACCATTTATGATCGCAACAGTCCCAAAAAGCTGTGTTGTCAGAATAATAAAGATAAATTTAGCTGCCTTAAAAGCAGAAAAATATAATCCCAATAAGATATATGGTAATGTGAGAGTTAGAAAATAGAATCGAATATAAAACGAAATACCAATAAATTGGATTAGTACTGCATTTATGCCTGTAATAATAATCGATCCCAAAATAGCAAATATTAAGCTTCTGCGTTTAGGTTTCTTTAAAGGCAGCATAATTAATATATATAACACAGTAAATGCTTGAGATACAAAAAGTCTTAATATTGTGCCGTCATTTAACATTATTATACCCCCTCCAAAAGTAATAATGAGTTAACATATATAAATTAACTATACCATAAATAAACTATTTTAGTATCTGTGAAAAGATATTAGTTTAGCTATTTAATTATTAATGCATGTTGTATTTTTTGCTGTCTTTTACATGAAAACTGTAAAAGAATCATTCATTTTATAATTTTTCCGAGTATTGTTAGGATACCATTCAAAATCAGATATACAGAAACAAGAATAGAGCCAATCAAATCAACGTAATAAGTTAAACTCCCGCTTGGAGCTATAACAATTATTACAAGAGTTACTGTTACACATAAATCCACAAGCAGTTTAGCAAAATACAGTTTGCTTTGTACTGATAAAATGGCATCCGGATTCTCCCTGTTAAGTTTGCTGTATCTAATCCAGAACAAAAAATTAACGACAACTCCTAATAATGCAATAATTAAACCTGGAACAACATTACCTTTTTCAGCATTCGAACGAAATAATGCAACAAAAATCATTGCAATACCTGAAACACACATTGCAATTCCAACAGATAAATTTGCAGTATGTTCAAGTTTCTCTTTACGTTTGATATCCGTTCCTTCATTTTTACTTAAATAACGGAATACAACCCATGATACAATTATTGCAGCTAATTCCGCAGTTCGTCTTATAAAGTCTACAAACTGAGTAGAAGAACGTCCTAATAGCAGTCCTAAACCCACCACAATGGGACCTGGAGAACTTAGAATAACAGAAGCTAGAAGTGTACGTTCACCAGATTTCTTTTTCATAAATAAATCACGCTTCCCTGCAAATACAGCAAAAGAATCATTGTAAAAGCAGCTGCCAAGGGGCATGTCAAAGTATCCATTCCACCTTTTGTATATAGTTCAACAACGGCACTAACAGCTGCTGTAATTATGGCAATCAGCAAATAGCTATACCAATTTAATGAACTATAAGCTATGAGAATTATAAAAACTGAAATGAAAGAAACGACAAACATTGCAAATGTACCCTCAAGGCTCTTCTTTCCTTCAACCAGTTTGCCTTCTATGTAGTATTGTCCAAAACGTTTTCCGACTAAAGCCGCAGCTGCATCACCAAAGCCCCAGGCAAAGACTGATGCAATAACCAGATATTTCAAATTTAGCAATCCCCAGCATACGCTAATCAATATTGAAAACATTAGAAATACTATAAGAAGGCTCTTTTTGATTTCACCCTTCTTTCGTTCTGTAAGAAGATTAGAATATCCAGGTATTCTTTCTGCAAATAACAAAATTGGAAATACAATTAGTGCAAATAACACTGATGCTGCTACAGAAATCCACCATGTACTGAATGCATATGTTAACACGAATATAGAACATATTAATATCATATGAAGTAATTTACGAAATACTTCATTTGGCATTTTAACAAATCGCTTACAAATTAGTGCAATTGTTGCACAAACTATAAAATATCCTAAAAGAATACCAAAACCTATAAAAAATTCAGTCATTGCAGTCTCCACAATGTTGAAGGTTTTTTGAGATACGTGATAAAAGTGTCTCTATATTAATAAAATCATCATCTGCAATACCTTTTCTTGCAAGGCTATATAAATTATCATAAACTTCTGTAATGCTTTTACTGATTTTTAATGCTTTATCAGTGAGAATAATGGTATATGCTCTTCTATCTGTATTACTTCTTGTACGAGAAACATAACCTTTAAATACAAGAGAATCAACTGCACGTGATACCACAGCTTTTCCTATATCCAGCTGCTCTGCAAGTTGCTCCTGTTGCAGATTGTCACTTCCTGTTACAAGCAAAAACAATAAATCACCTTCGGTTCCTGTTAAACCAAATGGTTCCAGTTGAGCATTTATAATCTTTCTTGCAGCTCGTATTACGCCTTTCATATCAAGCCACATTTTTCGTATCAAAAGCATTTAAATTTCTCCATCGAGAGTGATTATATCCATTTTTTAGTTGACTAGTCAACTAAAAGGTATTACAAGTGAGAGCAAATTAAAATGTGAATTGAGAAATTAAAATTGTGAATTAAAATTAAAATAAAGAGAAAACATATATCCATTTACGTTTTCTCTTTTTATGAAGATATCCATTATTAATTAATACGGTCTGTTAGTTTGATTCTTTGAATTTTTCTTATTTACCGATATTACTACCACAATACTTGCTAAAACAACAACTGCTCCTGCAATAAACAAAATTGTTGTAATATCAATGCCAGTTTTTTTTGATCCCTTCATAGCCGAAACAGTTATCTCATTTACATTATTATCCCATATATCAAGTTCAGCATTAACATCAAACTTCTGTATATCACTAGATTTTCCTTCGATTGCGCTTAACAAATTACCAGCTGATATTATAGAAGTTGAATTATCACTGTATTGAAGCATCTCCACTTCTCCCTCAAACACTTTCACTGTCGAAGTCTGCATATCTTCCTCAAGTACAAAGGTTGTACCTTTTATAGTAACAGTTGCTTGTGACATTTTAATGCTAATATGCGAATTACTTGCTATCTGTCTAATATTGAACCATGCTTTCCCATTAATTAAAGTAAGTAAATTTACGGTATGAGATTGGCCTGACAGGGTAATCATTGAATTTGAAGATAGAATAAGCGTATTCATATTATTCATCAGTACGACAGCCTCACTGTCATAATCTGTCTGTACAATAGCATTCAGAGGTAACTGTTCAAGACCAGGTTTCCATGAATACCAATACCCATCCTTTCCTGACAAAATATATTCCTCATCATGCTCTTGCCAATAATATGGATTTGATCTTTCTACCCAGATCCAAACGGTAACATTACCTGAATAATCTGCTATTTCTGCTCCTGTAAAATCACCTGCGGGTTTTGGATTTACAGGTAAAACGCCATTTTTAGGAGTTTGATTATACATTCCATCACGATTCACTACTGGTTGCGTAGGTTGTATCTGATTACTTAATTTCTGCCATTGGTAAACATAATTAGTTCCCATAGAAATTCCCCGATAAAAATGATATCTTAATGCTATAAGCTCTCCCTCTTCCTTACCTGAACCGAGTTTGCCACTTACTGTAGCAGTTACATCCATATAACCTTCTTGAAGAGTAATCTCAAAGTGGTGCTGACCATCCTTGTCTTTAAAAAGTATTGCTCCTTGGGTTCTTGAACCTGGTCCGAGATCATATCTGTCAAAGTCTACTGTCGCACTTGCACTAAAACCAAAATATGATAATGAATTTTCTGATGCAGTCATATTAATAGTAATGGTTACTTCCTCACCAGGTATTATTTTTTCTGGAACTCCAGTAAAATCAGCACTAAGCCTTATAGCTTCACCATATATCTTTGGTGGATTTCTCCAGTCCTCAGTCCTTCCTGTATAAATAGTCTTGACAGAATATTGACCTGTAGAACATGAGTATTCATTATTATATGATTCATTTTCATTAGCAACTGCCCACTTATCCTCATTATCATAATTAACACTATTTATAAGAATCCAGGCATACTGATCTTCCTGTGAATTTACTGAAATATACGGAATCATTAATATCATTACCAATAATATTGTTATAAACTTTACGATTTTTGTATTCATAATTATCCTCCTCTAATTCATTAACGGACATTTACAGCGGTAACATAAATCATCAGACATATTATTTTTGCTTGAGCAGGCAATACAATATACTATTGTTTCATTAGATTTATCATATTTCTCTAAAATATGAGATGCAGGCATTTTTCCATGATGTCTTACTCTCTCTCCAATTTTGTAGTAATCAAATAGCTGCTCTGTATATACCATGCTTTCAACTTTTCCATCATCCCTTTGAATATCAATGTAATACTGATTCTGTAGATGACCCTGCTTTCTTTCTGCATAAGTAGGTTTTTTTATTCTTTTATCTATAATAGTTCCATCCCAAGTGATATCTTTTTTGCTTTTCCTAAGCTGAAAAAGTGCTAATATTACTAACAGGCCCGCAAATGCAAGTCCTATGTATAAAGATGATGGAAATTCGAAACCTCCAACTTCTGCCAATCCCAGTATTGTAAACACTATTAGTGCAATAACAGAGAGTATCAGAGTGAAAACTGTTCCCGAACTTTTCATCTTTTTTACTATCTGATGAACTCTGGGATCGTTTATCCTGTCTGAAAACCCTATTCTGTTTCCGCTAGAATAGCCTGGTTCTGATCCGCTACCTATATTCAACTCTGCACCGCAATTAACACAGAACCTCATATCATTTTCTATTTTTGTATTACAGTTTTGACAATACATTACATCCTCCTCTGTTTATATTATTCGTCTTTCACAACTATATTGAATACCAGCGATAACATATAATCATAATCTATATCTATAGTATCAGTCTGACTATTATCATCATATGTGCTTTTTCCATTTGCTTTTAAAAGGTCCACGCTGGTAATCCTTATTCTTTGGCCATCTCTTTCACTGAAAATCTGCATATCACCTTCTACGGTTACATCATAATCTTCTACTAAAGGTCTTGGCCAATCCTTCTGGTGAATTACATAATTCAAATTCACATTTAAGGTTCCCTGTCCAATTAACGTACCTGTTGTTACTCCCGCAAGTTGTTGTATGTCCTGTATAGTACCAAAGATATTTAGTTCTTTTACATTTACTTTAGCTACTTCATTTTCAAAAAGTAAACCTGAAAACTCTATAGAAAAATTGCCATTTTCAGAAACAGGTATCTCTCCTAGCTCCTTAATCATTGTTGAAAATGCCAAATGCGGAGTATAAACATTATCCCAGCTTACTGTATCCCATGAATTTTTTGTTATGTATATATAATAATTCTGATGCTTAACTTGCTCTTCACCTTCTTGTTGATGTGTTGATTGTGGTGTTTGTGAAGTTAAACTAGAGCTTAGTGTTTTTACTGGTTTTTCAGTACAGCCAGCAAGAACAGTTAGTGCAATTATGATTGTTAAAGCTATGATAAAATATTTTTTCATTTCAATCCTCCTGGTATAATATTTTTGGAACAATTCCTGTTTCAAAATGAAATTTCTTTGAAATATCATTTATTTGATTTTGGTCAATTTTTTTATATAAAAGCCTGATTTGATTTTCTTTTTTGTTTGAGCCATATGTTATGCTTATATAGTCATGATACAACTCGACAGTTTTAAGATGCACTTTACCTTGATTAAATCTAATAACTTTTGTATTAAGGAGTATGCCAAAACATGATATAGTCATATCTATACTCTGCTCATCTGACTGTCCATCCTGAGTCTTTATTAATACAGGCTGAATACTCATAATCTTGTTTTCAATAATTAACTTAGCTTGCTTTAGGTTTTGAAATTGCTTTATTGTTAAAACAAGAGATATTACTGCCAGAAAACTTAAAGTCATCAGTATTATCGTCTTAAATTGCGAACTGCTTTCAAATTTAGTAATTATGAAAAACAGAAAGAATATAATAGGTGCCAATATACTGATACATATAAACAGTCTGACTTTTATCCGTTTCACATCATAAGCTCCCTTCATCAATGTTTTCTTATGTACTGCTTTTAATTTTATATATACTGAATATAAATAACTATCACCCAAAAGGGTGATTTTTATGCAAATCAATTAATATTGAACTAGTTAGATATCAATGTTAATTAGTCAGTATTTCATTTGATATCAGAACATTCATCAGATCTGATCGGCTTTTTATATTCAACTTCGAATAAATATTTTTGATATGTGTCTTAACTGTATTCTCACTTATACTCAGTTCATGTGAGATCATCCTGTAAGTTTTACCTTTTATAAGCAATGATGCGATTTCGCATTCTCTTGCAGTAAGATGTCCCATTTCCATGAATCTTTTAACTATTTTATTCTGTTCATCATCAGGCATACCTAAAAGCTTATTCAGATATGCATGTTCATTTAAAAGTACTAATAGATGCTTATTTAAAATCGGTAGCAAGATAATTGATATACAAACTACTACAAATACTACCATTACTGTGTTCACCTTATGAAATTCAGAAAATATCATTATTCGACCTACAACCCCACCGACCAACAATCCAAGTACATTTGAAGATAACCCTATTCCTAAAATTCTTGAAGGATTTCTATGCCAGTCAAGCATCTCTCCTAATATGCTCCACCAAAATAAATCATATATACCACATGCTCCCAGCATGAGAGTATTAACAATGAAATAACTGATGACATTATGTTCAAATATCATAAAGGCTATGTATGATAACCCAATCATGGCAATTGCAACATAAAGAATGTATGTCCTATTAAATTTTTTAGGAAGATTTCTCATTACTAAAAGCGCTATTATGTATGGTATTGCCCAATACCAGCTCGTTAAACCTCTTAAATGTGAATATGCAGGTCCTTGAACCTGATACATAAGACCTGAGCTTATAGTCAATATAACTATAAAAAGACACAGAAGAGCTAAAGGTTTGATTACATTAGACTGTCCAGGTATCGAAATATCCTCATTGTCCTTTTTCTCATCATCCTTTTTTGGAAGCATTGATGCAAAAAGCAAAGCTAATATTAACACTCCTATTGAAAATATTAACCCTGTTTGAACTGAAACATGCACAGCTGTCATGTTTATTAGTATCATTAATACATTTGAACCTATTAAGCTATCAGCAATAATCTTTATTCTTTCACTTCTATGAGTAGAATTTTTTAGAAAAAAAGCCCAACCTGCAACACAGCTTCCAGTTAGAAAGGAACCAGATAAGACAGCTATTATCCATAAAACCGACGGAGTCATAAAAAATACTGTAGTTGCAATCATACAGTAAATTATTGAGATAAGCATTAGCAATCTTGCTCTGCTTTTTGTTTTTATTATTAGACTACTAACTATAAGCCCAATAAAATGGAAAAATATTGACCCAAATATTAAAAAGGTTCCATATGAAATTTTCGTAATTTCAATTAAGGTATAGAGTATTTCACCTTCAAAAGGTATGGAAAGCAGCCAAGCGAAAAATAGTGAGAAAACAAGAATGGTTAATCTTCTTTCGTTTATTACAGGCTTGATTATCTTCATCCAGTCACTTACTCCCTCTCTACTGATTAATTAATAAGTACCACAGCTTATGCATATTTTTTATACAAAAAAGCATAATTCGTTTTTTGAGTGCTAATTATACTATATTTTTTATACATATGTAAAATCTGACTAATGGTGAACAAAAGAAAGATAAATATTTCTCAGTAAATTTCAACAAAAATGGTATAAGTTTATGTAATAAACAAGAATAAATATGGAAATATAACTTTCAACACTAAATTCACTTCATGCTACTTTCCTATTAATAATATATCTTCGTAAATAAGATAGGGCTATAGATAACAATATTACAGTTATAAATGTTATTAAATTCGTCAGTATCTTGACTCTCGTAATACTAAAGATTATATTAACAAGTTCGCTACCTATAAGCATTTGAATACAATACAACTCTAAGGTTGCATTACCTAATATGTCAACAACCTTTACTGAAACGCCCTGAAACGCAACATCAAGCAAGAAAATCAAACCTAGTATACAAGGCAGTGCTACTATGTAGAATATACTGTCAAATGGGATTGTTAGTTTATCTAAATACCCAAATTGGTATACTAGCACAATACCTGGTAAAAATAATGTCGCTGCTAATATAAGACGTCGTTTTTTGGACCATAATCCTTCATATTCTGCAAGAAATATTCCTAGAAGAATAACAGGAATGCGCATTAGAAAAATACTAATATCAACTATTCCACTTAAACCATATTCAACTGCGAAGGATAAAGTTACCCACACTATAATAGATATGGCCAATCTTTTTAAAGGACTGTATTTTGATAAAATGGATTTGCAATATGGAAATGCTACGTACATTAAGAGCAGTGCGGGAATAAACCAAAGAAACGACCCGCCACCATTTTTAAAAAAATCCAAAAAAATAGCAGTTGAGAAAAATTGAGATAAAGACATTTTTCCAATAATTAGAGCGATAACGCAAAATATTAAAAACACAGGATAAACTTTTTTGAATCGTTTAAAAATAAACTTCCATTTAGAAGTCATATCGGACAGTGTCAGTGTATAGGCTGACAGAAAAAAGAACAGATCAACACCAATATATCCAATACTAACAAAAAAGTTCTCAAATCGTCCGGCCAGACTAGCAGATGAGAAAACTGGTATCCATAGGTGGTACACTGCAATAAAAATTGCAGCGACCGCCATGATTTGCTTTTTTGTTTTTAGTATTTGCATAACTAATCAGCGATAAACTCGCTATTAATAGCTAATAAATCGACTGAAACGCTATCTAGAATCGTTGCATCTCCATCATTTACAGCACTTTGAAAGTTATCAATCAACCCTTCAACTATCTCTGCTGAAGACATAACTAGTATTACATAATGCTCTGTATATGCAGTCTGAGTTACCTCTGCAGAAACACAAATCCACTTAAAAGGATTAGCATTATCCAGGATCTTCTGTGCAAGATCAGCAGTATTTCCGTTCTCGCTGTGTATTAACACTAAAGAGTGAGCAGTTGCATTAATTAAAGCATCAGCTTTGTATCCAGTCAGACCTTCTTCATATGGAATAAAAGCAGAATACTCAAAATTCTCATCGGTTAGCTCTGCCGCTTCATATGCTGGAACTTCTACATCCTGGCATATCAAATCAATAATCTGTGCCATTGTTAAATCTGATGGCACATTGGTATCTGATGGTGCAGGAGTTTCTGATGGTATTGTAACATCAGGTCCTTCATTGAAGCACCCTGTTAGCAAAACAAGTAATAGTAGTATAGGTAGTAATTTCTTCATTTTTTTGTTTCCTTTCTTAAGCCAAACTCTTTCTTAGACCGTCATATTGAGATAAAGTTCCAATAAATATATTCTTAATAGAAAACTTTTGTATACTAATTATCAAGTAATCTTTCTACTATAATTTAATTATGATGATTAAATCAACTTTTTACGCAAATTAAAAATGCAGTTAATAGCAACTGCATTTGAAATGAATAAGAATATACTTCTAAGGCTATCTATACTCCCATAAGCAATACAACAAAGAGTAAGTAATCTTATCAGTAAAAATTATTACCAAAACTATTTAACTTCCTGTAATTAATCTTATGGCTGCATTACTCCAAACAGCACAAGCCATGCAAGCACTGTCTTAGCACATAAGCTCAGTATAATATATCCTCTCTCGCCGTGAAGATAATCAGCCCATTTGCCTTTTTTCCTGTATTGTAAAATCATATTAATAGGAAACAGGTTGAAGAACAAGAAATATGTTCCAACTATAGCATACACAAACCATGGTACTTCAGCAGGGTCAGCATTTCCAAATCCGTAAAGAGCTATTACTATCCACGGCCCTAATCCCGCTACAGATCCGAATATAAATGCTGTCCAGTCGGTCTTTTCCCTATTCTGATTCATCTTCTCCATTAAAAGACCAAAAAGGTTCATTGAAGCATTAAGAAGGAATATCGCTATCAATGCTCCAATATCAAATACTCCAAAAAGTACAGCAATCAGTACAATCATAAGTGAGGATGATAAAGCATACTCATACCATCTGAACTGGTTGATATTTTTCTTAAGATCTCTGTTATAAATGTCATTTGTTTTCTTTGGCACGCTTATTATAAAATGCGCTAGTGCCGAAAGAAAAAGAAATGCAGACACTAAAATTCCAAATGGCAGTTTGAAAAGTTGATCTGTAGCTGTTACAAGCCTCATTGCCTGAGTGTCAAATTTCAAAAAATACGAATAGATGATTGGTGTAAATTCTTTAATATTTGACCAGGTCAGAGACAGTATCAACATCATTAATCCTTGCACAAAATGCAAACATCCCATAAAAAGATTGAATCTTCTAAGCTTTACAAAAACTGAATTTTCCATATTTTATTACCCCCGTTGATGTAATTATATCTTATTTAAAAAACAAATAAACAAGATTGTGTATTAATAAATTATTCTTGCCATTATTTAGATATAACTTTCCCTATAGGATTTTTCTCATTATCAACAGAAACTCTAACAAGAGCATCTTTCATTCTGATGCATTCATCTTTTATATATTCGTCAATCTTTGCTTTTGAGGCATCATATCCTAGTTTATCATATGCTATCGCCAAAGAACCATACATTACTAAACCCATACAGTGTCTGGCAGAATGGATTGTTGATGCGCATTGTGCTATAGCTCTTGCTGAAATAAATGCCACGTGATTGTGTGCCACTTCACGTGCTGCTGCATGACAATCAAGTATTTTTCCCTTAACATATTGCAGTTTTACTTCACCTGTCAACCACCTTCTGGCTGCAGTTATTGCCTCATTTGGCCTAGAATCACAAGGATAGTACTTCTGCCATATCCTCAAAATTACATCTTCTGAGTAATCAATAGCCCAGTTAGCAAGAGTAATCTTGCTTTGTGTTTGAACAATGCTCACAATGTCAGCAATATATGAAACATTGTAGTCTGTCAGAATTTTTCTTTTCATTCACGATAACCTCTAGTGATGATTTCCAGTTTCATAACACCACTTAGCAATATCAGATATCAGATCAAGCGGTATAGCTTCATCATATCGAAACTGAATTGCTCCTTTGCTGGTTTTGTATTTTTTTAATCTCTCAGCAAAATATATTATTGCATCAACTCCTGGATAAATCCCAATATGTTTTTTGTGTGCAGCAAAATGAATTATGTTATGTTTATCCCAGTATGTAGGCATTTTCCATGATATTTTTTCTTTAGCATTGGGTAATGATTTTTGTATTGTGTTTCTTACTTCAATTATATATGCTTTAATATCGTCTGGCAGTAACTGTATATACTCATCTACTGTCTCATAAGGTTTTTCTGCTTCTTTCATAATCTATTCTCTCTTTCAATAATAACCGCCTTAATACTATCTTTGGATTGTTTTTTGCTTTTTTACTGGCATCTTTTCTAATTCCGATTATATTTTAAACTGTTTCCATTTTAACAATCTGCCCATCTTATGAATAACCGTCAACATCAGAAACTTTTAAGATAAACTTCAGAATATGCAATAATATTAGTAACATGCTTCCTGTATGTTTATATCAACCAGTCATTTTGAAGTTTATTAGCAAATTTCTCTGCCATTAGCAAATCAGATTCATTTGGTCTTCCTTTATTGAACCCTCCGATATACTTTAGAAAACTATTTTTGTTTAATCCCGGGCAATTAAACTCCCCTACAATCTCATAACCTTTGTCCTTAAGTTTTTCTCTCAACACAGCATGATCCTTATTCATTTTATCTTTTAACCACAATTCACTTTTAAATATGAAACGAGGAGCACCATCAGTGGAAAATATAAAGGCTTTCATATTCTTTCTAACCGGAAGCTTATCAACAAGACTTAATATATTTATATGATGTTTTGCATCATAAATCCCTGACCCAAATCCAATCATTTCAAAATCTGACATTTTATCAGCATTTACTTTTTTTGCTGAAACTATATTTGCATTTAATACTCTTGCTATCCTCATAGCGATTTTTTCCGTATTCATCTGATGGTATGAACTGACTATAACAAGTGTATTCATTTTATGTGTTGGCATCATATTCGAAAACCTCCCCTATCTCAACATTGAAAATACTGGCTATTTTGAAGGCGAGCTCTAATGATGGTGAATACTTACCCGCTTCAATGGCTATTATGGTCTGTCTGGAAACACCTGCGTTTTTTGCTAGTTGCTGCTGAGTCATTTCGTTAGCAAAAAAACGTAATTTTCGTATATTATTTTTAATTGGCAAGTGGTTTTTCATTATTTAATATCCAAATTTAAAAGATTTTCATTAGTGCACTAATAGGATTTTAAATACCTATTTTAATGTAAAGTATTATAGACATATAGTATATATATATTTACCTCTTGTCAAGTATATTTAACATTT
>ERZ795048.2575-NODE-2575-length-14483-cov-9.497158_pt1 | contig 14483 bp, 5 predicted proteins | sample MGYA00375132_ERZ795048 | MGnify/ENA primary metagenome ERZ795048 (study PRJEB30177, sample SAMN05720225) | activated sludge metagenome | isolation source: Anaerobic digester | place: Hong Kong | collected 2014-12-17 ...
TGGCTATCCGTGGCAGATTATTTGTTATTGTCTGTTGATGACCGGGCTTACGCCTGAAACTGTGAGTGAGCGTTATTCTGATTGGACTATTTCGAATCTTCTGGATGAATCGTTTAAATTATATTCATCGGCATCTGAAAGAGAAGATGATATTCTGAGGGGGTTTTTTGAACCCTTGTACGATGCCATGGAAATGAATTTGACGGATGTGTTGTCGAAGAGGGATCAGCACAGCAGGAGAAAACTCTCAGATCATCTCGGGTGCAAACTTTCTGAACTGACATTATCCATGTTTTATGCAAAGGATTCGGCAAAATCCATCAGTGAATGGAAATACAGAGTTTCTAAAAAGATTCTAAAAGAATTGATTAAAGAATGATACGAAAAGCCACATTTTTAGGACTATTAGTTTATGAAAGCAGAAAAGGTGGTGAAAGAAATGAATGAAAGGCATTTATCTAAAGATGAAGTGATTAAATACATAGATTATATTAATAACCCTGAAAAGGCTTCTTTTGATGAAAAAGAGATGGATAGGATTGTTGACCATTTGTTTGATTGTCAGGAGTGTCTGGATAAGACGAGGGAATATTCAAGGCTATATGAAGAGATTTCCTGTTTCAATGTTGGGTTGGATAACGCAGTATATGAGAAAAGCAGAGAATTTCAGGGAGTTGCTGCCTGTAATCCTGAAATGAATTCTGTGACAGTAGTGGATGAAAAGAGAATATTAAAGATTATCTCAGATAATTCAAAGCGGTTTTTCTCATTGATGATGAATTTTGCCGGAAATGGGAAACGGAAGATAACAAAGTTCCTGATTGATTCGGAAAAAGAAACAGCATACGGGAGTTTTGAGTATTCAACCGCAGTGAGTGCAATGAGAGGTACTGAAATGAGAACGAGAACGAATTATAAGGAGATTGGTTTAAGGACTTCAGAAAATGGTTTGATTCGGGATATGAATTTTATTGCTGATGGAAAAACAAACAGTATGAAGATTAAATTCAAGGAATCAGAGGAATGTAACGGGACGTTATTTGTTCTTGTTGATAAGCTTGATCCTGAACGGATTTATTATAAAGAGGGGCATCTTTCAGATGATTCCGGCTATTCAGAAGTGGTATTTGACCATGTTGAGCATGGCGAATATTTTGTTTATTTCGATGTTTTTTGATATTTAACAAATTTGATTCAATATTATGCAACTCCCATCCCCCCCTTTCAGGAACCTTGGTCCTGAGAGGGGTTTTTGAGCGTTTTATTTTATATTTGAAAGGTGTTGTTTATGCTGTTTGAGGAGAAGAAGAAATATCTTGAAGATTTGAAGGCTTCAGGAAATAGAAAAGCGGTTAATGATTTTCTTGAGGGATTGCTTGAAGGTCCTGATGCTAAAGAGATGGCAGATGAGGAATTTCAATTTTTCTTAAACGAATTTGGCGAACATATTTTTGGGCTGGGAGAATTTGAAAAGGCGATAGCTGTTTTTTCAGATTGTCTTGTAAAACGGATTGAATTGTTTGGCAGTCAATCGCTTGAGGTGTCTGAGATTTATAACAACCTTGGTGTGTGTTATAAGACAATCGGGAAGTTTCAGCCGGCGGAGGAACACTATTTGAAGAGTCTTGAGATCAGAAGGCTTTTTAAAGAGGAGAGACCTGATCTTTTCGCGCAATCGTTGAATAATATTGGGCTTTTTTTTAAGATAACGGGTGCTTTTGAGAAATCGGAAGAATATCTTTTACAGGCTTTTCAGTTGAAGCAGGAATTTATCGATGAAACACATCCTGAATTTTCAGACAGCACAAATAATCTTGGGTTGTTGTACATGGAAATGGGATATTATAAGAAAGCGGAATATTATCTGAAGTATACTGAAAGGCTAAGGATGACTTTATATGGGGATGAATCTCCTTATTACGCACAGGTTTTAAACAATTTGTGTGGCTTGTATCAGAATCTTCAAAATTATGAGGAAGCAGGGGTGTGCAGCGGGAAATCTTATGAGATCTGCCATGGAACTTTTGGCGATAATCACCCGTTTACGACTATCATTCACATTAACGATATTTATATACAGCTATTAATGAAATCCTTTTCAGATGATTTACTCCCTGTTATTGATGAGGCAATAGAGAGAGCTCGCACAATTTTTGGGGAAGGGCATCATATTTATTCCAGGGTTCTTTTAAACAAGGCCTTATTTTATATTGAAAAACGTGAATTCGATGCTGCCGAGCTGTATCTTGATGACATGCTTCAGATAGAATCGGAAAAACTTGGGAATGAACATTTGAATATCGCCTCAATTTACAAGAATTATGCGTATCTTTTTTATTTAAAAGGAGATTATAAAAAGGCATTTGAAAAGATCAGGCAATGTATGGATATTGAAACTACGATTTTAATAAAGTTTTGTACATGGTTTCCGGAGGAGTTTATCTGGAATTACAAAAAGACACTGGACAGTAGTAACGATATCCTTTTTTCAATCCTTGAGGCATTAAACGATGAAGCTTGTTTGGATAAGAATGATGAAATCCTTCAGTGTGCCTACAATGCTATTTTTGTGAGGAAAAACATCACTCTTGAAATCATCAGTCGACAGCGGAAGCTGGTTCAGCAATCTCAATCCAAATCGGATGAAAAACATTATGAGCTGTTGAAACAGAACAGGAATCAAATTATGAGACTTTTGATGAATCCGGAAGAGATAAGCGGTGGAGCTGTTTTTGAAGCAATTCAGGAGCTTGAAGCCGAAGCAGAGCAGATTGAAAAGAATCTTTCAAGGATTATTTCATATGATGATATGAAAGAGTATCTGGTGAATTTTGATCTGAATAATTTATTTGATTCACTCAACAGTGACGAAGCTTTTTTTGATTTTTATGTTTATAAGAGTCTAAAAGACTCAAAACTCCAATATAATCTTTTTTTCTGCACGGATGAGCATATTTCTTATCTTAATACAGGTGATTTAAATCAATTAAATATACTGATTGGAGATCATATTAAGTCAATTAAGGCTCAGGATGATTGCGACGTAATATTTGAAACCGGCAGGGATTTGTTTGCGCAGATTGTTCACCCTGCTTTGATGTCGGCAGAATCTTCTTTTAAGAAGTTGTATTTTTCACCTGTTTCTGAGTTGTCAAAGTTGCCTTTTGAAACAGTTTCCTCTGATGGTGAGACTTTTCTCGTTGAGGAATATCTGATCAGCTATCTCAACAGTGGAAGGGATATTTTAAAGCGTATGAACAAGAAAAGGCAGAATCTGAGTGGTTCGGTTTCAATTTTTTGTGATCCTGCTTTCACGACCTGTTTTGATGAACAAATTGTAGAAAAAGATAATGAACTGCCAGAATTGATAAAACTTATTTCAGAAGAGGCGAAGTCTTTTGAAAGACTGGTTTATTCTCGTGAGGAAGGGCATATGATAACAGAAACTTTTAAGAAGTCAGGTGATTTTGAGTCTGTGGAAATGTTTATGGATTCGGATTTCACTAAGTTGCGTTTTTTGTCTGTTGAAAATCCCAAATGTCTGCATGTGGCAACACACGGTTTTTATCTTGGAGAAAACCGGTTTGTTGGTGATTTTAAATTTCTGCCTTTTTTAAATTCCGGTTTTGTTGTATCCGGCTTTAACGATATCGTTAAAGGATTCAAAATGGCTGAGGAATTTGGGAATTCCATCATTACCGCTTATGATGTTTTAAATATGAATCTTGAAAAGACCTATCTTGTAGTGCTTTCCATTTGTAACAGTGCGTTGGGAACTCTGACGGACAATGAGCGAATGATAGGGCTCAGAAGGGCATTTACACTTTCCGGAGCGGAGAATATCGTGAATTCACTCTGGAATGTTCCGGATGATACGTCTCGAACACTTTTTCAAAAATTTTATTCGTTTATGCTGAATGATGCCTGTGATGTTTCCGAGGCTTTAAACAAGGCTCAGAATGAGTTAATAGAAGAACTTTTTGATGAATATGGAGATGCCCATCCGGTTGACTGGGCGGGATTTGTCCATTACGGTATTTAATTTTAAGTTGGGGGGATAAATATGTTTATGGGTAAAAGATTTTTCAGTCTGTTTATACTGTTCACCGCATTGTTTGTAACACTTTTTTCTTCGAATCCAAGAGTTTATAATAATTTTAACGATGGACTCTATGTCTTTGAAAATGAGGTGGATTTCAGGGTTTCAGAGGAGAAGGAAAGAGTTACCAACTTTTACAGCAACACCTATTTTGAAGGGCTTTTAACGGGAAAGAAAAATGATGTAATCAGCAAGGTGCTGTTTGCCGATGCGGATAAAAGCTGGTTTGTTACCGGAGACTATTACGGCTTTTTTGACCAGTTCAAGCAGGGTCAGGCAAACTGGCCTGTAAATGGAGAAGCTTTTCAATTCATAGACAGGGTTGTTTATGATGTGGCAGAAGAGAAATATTATGATACGGTTCTGGGAGAACATATCGAAGAGGTCATTGATGAAGACGAACGAGAGGAATATGTTCTTGGCAATATCATTGTTGAGACGGTGAAGATTATTGAACATCATACGGGGATTTATGTACTGTCCAATCGGAAAGATTCTGAATCGGGTGATTACAGTATTCATCTGACAAAAATTCTGGAAGATAACACGATTGAAGAGATAGCAGTTATCGATGGGGATGGAAACGATTGTGCTGTTGATATGATTTATTGGTTTGATGGGATGCAGTTTTTAATCCTAGCGAATACCGATTCTGGTTCTTTATCTGTTAATTCCCTGGGGGATTATGAGACATACGGGGATTCGGATATTGCTCTTATTAAGATTAATATTGACGATGGTTCTTTTGATTCAATTAAGTTTTTGGGTGGTTCCGGTATGGATAAGGCGAATGCTTTTAAAGACATAAACTGGGAAATGGTGACAATATTTGGAGAAACGAATTCTACCGATCAAGATTTGCAAAACACTGAAGCTAAGGGACAGATGGATGGTTGGGTATTTGAAATTTTTGATCATTATAATGGAGAGGTAACCATTAGCAATCAACACAGAATCGGTGGTGAAGGAAATGATTCCGCCTTTGATGGTTTATACAATAATTCACAGCTTCATGTTATTGTGGGAAATACCGATTCAAACTTTACAGGAGCTCAATCTGGAACTGATATTCTTTTTGTAAAAGTGATTGAGGCATATCAGCCAACCTATTCGATTTCATACGAATACAGCTGTGTTGGTGGTTTGGGGGATGATCAATTCAATATTGGCTTTGAACAGTATCTTTCAGATCATTTTTATTATCAGCTGTTTATCAGTTCAAATTCTGAATCTCTGGATACTTCAGCTCTCTCTGCTGCAAGACTTGATGAAACAGCCAACATCTTCTTCATGGATGTGAATTATTATCCGGAAACGGAAACGTTTTATATTTATCATCTATATGAAGATCCCATCAAGATAGAAAATCCTTTCTACAATGATTTTGTGTTTGACGGTTTTCTTCTGGATACGAATACTTTTTATCTCGGTGTTAATTCAAAAAGTATAATCGAGACAAAGCAGAATCAGAACTTCATGTTTAAGTTCTTCCTTGATAATTCAGAAGAATGGGCGTATGAGATTATTCCTTTAAGCTATTCTTTTGCATCTGAAAGTGACCAAATTGTTTTGGATGAAACGTACCGTGCCTTTTTCAAACAGTATAATTCCAACGAATTCACAGCCATATCTGATATTCTCTATGGTGAGAGCACCAATCCCGAAAGATCATTGAGTGACAGCGGATGGTGGGTACACAGGTTTACGGCTTTTTCTCATTAGCGTCTACTGAATAACTAAAAAGGTCCCCGCTTAGCTGTTGTAAAGTTTCTTTGGAGCTTGCAACAACTAAGCGGGGATTTTTGCAAATGTATGTTTTTTCAGTTTTCTTTGTTAGCAATACTTATTGAGTATCAACGGTAAATGCCCAGGTATGACTTTTCGTTGCCTCTCCGGTATTGTCTATCGCATTTGGTGGTAAATTATGAGATGGATCTGTTGTTTTCAGGAATACCGGCCATTGGAATTGTTCGAAGAGTAAACGAGGGTCATAATGGGAAGAAACTCTTGCTGCAACGGTAAATGTTGCTTCTACATCCATCAGATTATGACCATTGACATCTGACCAGTCATCTATTTCCCATTCCCAAAAGCCGCTTTGTTTATCCGTATCATCGGCAACCATTGTGACTGATGCGATGACAGTTGGGCTGATATCCAGATTTCCGTGATGCTGTTCCACATCAGAAATGTACCAGTGTTCTCCTTCAACGAGGTAAAGATTGACTTTAGTGATATCCTCATGTGTTCTAATCCTGAATGTTGTGCTGTTTTCGCCTCCGATAATTGGAACGTATTCGTGGAGGTCGTTTGTTCCGGCATTTGGTTCAACAGCGTTATGGACGTTGTAAGGTTCATCCCGATACCCAAATGGATCAATCCGTCCCATGGGGTATATTTCTCTATTTCCTTCTTTATACATTTCATAATATTTGTAAACCGGATACATTGCTCGTGGTAACCGGCGTTCATCCACTTTCAGATCACTGTTGTTGAATTCTTCAGGAACCTGCCAGGGATGATAACTGTGGGCATACCAAATCGGGAAGTCTGAGTTGTCTGTTGTTAAAGAGGCTTCAAGACTTGCATCATGAATATCCAGCCGCATAATGTCCCAACTGTGCGGTTTGACGCTAATTCTGAGAAGAACAACCATGTCTGCATCGTCTTCTGACATTGAGCTGTCATAATATTCTATATCGTAATTGGGGTAACCGTTATCATTGATGACATCTCCAAATATCTCATTCTGATATCCCTTGAGGACAACCGGTTCGAATTCTCCGAGTGAGTGTTCAGAAAAATAATCTTCGTCAGGATTAGCCGGATAGTCAAAGAGTACGGTGTCCTGTGTACTTCTATCCCTTGCGACAATCCAGACATAATATTCCCCTTCAACATCCGGAATCTGGAAAGTGAATTCCGCTCTTTCATTGTTTGAAGAATAACTGTTAAAATCATATCCTCTAAAACATGTCGTATATTCACCGCTGTATGGCTCATAAGTAGTGTTGGCTGAGATTCCGGGGTACACATCGTTTTCATTTCCGGATGTGTTGGCGTGTGCTGCTATTTCTTCTTGTGTTACAATATCATCGTTTGTGAAATTGACATAGTATTCGTAGTCATCATCGAGTTGCAAAGTTGAATTGATCTGATTGCCGTTAATCTTAAAATCCTCTCCCAGGATTCTGAGTCTCTTTTCAGTGAAATGACTGTCAAAATCACTGAGAAGAACCGGTGTAGCGTTTCCTTCATGCTCTTCTCCTTCGACGAGTTTAAAGACTGTGAAATCAGGATTGAATTTGTAATCAAAGCCCGCTAACGGATGACTGTAATTTGAGTTTCTGAGGATGAAAGGTGCGTGAGGTTCTGTTGTTTCATTTGAACCCGACAGCTCTTCTGAATCAAAATAGATAAGGAAATCGTTGAGGGCGATATCATCTCCTGCTCTTATTGTGATTTCCCCACCGGAGAAGCATTCTATTTTATCGATGAAGAACATTCCCGCTGGATAATGAATATTATGGGCGAGTGTGAACCAGTCATCGTTATCTCTGAAGACATGTTTAAACGGTTGATTTTGTTGTGAGGCATTAAAACCGCTTATCTCTATCGTTGGTGAAATTTCATCTTCTTCGATTATAAAATTAGCTTCTGCCTTTGTTTTGCCCATATCTGGATTCTGACCACTCCATCGCCAATCAGCAACTTCCATGACAATTTTGTAGTCAACAGACTGATCTAACCATGTCCCCGGTTTGATATAAACGTCTGCTATATCGTATACTTCAGGTTTAATTTCACCGGAAAGGATGTCAGCTTTGCTGGCTCTGACGACTTCCGGATAAAGCCATATTTTAAATGTAGCTGCTTCAACGAAGGCTTCTTTCGGAATACTGTATAGTTCTGATTCATCGAGATCGGTAAATTCGTAGACATATTGTCTTTTGTCAAGCTCTCTGTTGTTCAGTTCCCGATAGTTTGGAATATTTGATGTATACGGCTCTTCATCCGGTGTTTTGCCCTCATAATAGGAGTCGTCATCATCTTCCCCGGCAATTGTTGCCAAACCGTCTGACTTCCACCAGTAAGTGGCTTGTGTCTGTGGATTTTCCGGCATCCCCGGAATTGTCCCGTGGAAGACGTCAAACCATCGGATATTTTCATGGTCCACTACCGCATTACTGACCAAGTAGTCTATTCCATCGTCTACCAGACCGCTTGCATATGTCGTTTCTGTGAGATCCATCTGTATCTTGACATGATATCTGACAGCAAAATTATAATAGGCATCCGGTGGGACTGAAGCGTTCAATTGATTAATTTTTTCTTCCAACGGTTCCCAACCTGATTGTCCAATGTTTACCTGTACACCTAAATCTGTAATTGCTTCAAGTAGTTCATCGGTTGCTGAGACTTTGCAATATAGTGGAACTCCTTCAGTAACGTCTGCGGAGGATTCTAAAATAGACAGTTCTGGAGCATAAATATCCTGAACAGGCTCAATATTCCATATATATTTTATTGTAGAAGTAGAGCTGTTTTCTGGATAAACTGATACAACAAGCCACTTTCCCTCATTAGCTTCATCCTGTTGCCAAAGATTACATAATTCCAAATTGCAATGATTTTCTGAATCAATTATTGTTGTACATTTTAAATTATCTGGATTTTCTGTATTGATATCCATAGTATTTGAATAGATATAAGCATTTATTACATCATTTTCTTTAATTTCCATATCAACAAACCAAAGTCTCATTTTTGTAATTCCAGATAGGATTGATATTCTTTTGGAAGTGTCTAAAGGTTCTATGTTTTCCAAAGTGGTTACCGGGAATGTGTAATGAGCATGTGCTGCAGGATATAAGTTTTCTGGTTCCTTTATATGTTCTATCGTATCAATGATAGCTATACCACGTTTTTTTGATTTTATCAGGGAATCTTGTGTAATAACAGTACCATCATTACACTTTGCAGTTAGATGTAATGTCATAGTGGCTTCATTGTTGTTTGTGAATTCTGGTGTTATATCATTTTCTCGGATTGTAAGAACATTAGTACCATTCGATAATTCAGTATGATCCATAAGTGTTTGTGTCCCTGATTGTAAAATTGAATGTAATTCAACAAGATTGTTTAAATCAGACAAAGCCCAAATTATTAAATTGAATTTTCCCGGTACAACTGCATAAGCATCCTCACCATAACAATATGTCTCAGGGAAAGTACAACTGAATCCAGCTGAGTTTGTCCTTCTTTGTACATTCATCTTCAGCAAAACAACCATATCCGCATCATCTTCGGAACGACTGTTGTCATAATAGACGATATCAAGATTCGGATTTCCGTTGTTGTCAATGAGATTCCCGAATATTTCATTTTGAGCCCTTTTTTGAACGGGTGGATTTCCACTGATGATGTCTTCTCCAAAATAATCCTGTTGTTCGTTGAAAGGGTAATCAAAGATGCTCGTGTCCTGTGTACTTCTGTCTCTTGCGACAATCCAAACGTAATAAACTCCTGGCTGATCAGGGATTTGCAGTGTATATTCGGCTTTGTTTCTGTTTGTGAGATTCTCTGTTTCATCGTAGCCTTTAAAGGCTGAAGCATATTCACCACCGTACAGTTCATAAATGGGATCCTGTGAGTCTGCGAGATAAATATCACTGTATCTTCCAAATGTGTTTTGATGGGCATTCATCTCTTCTTCACTTGTGATATCGTCGTTTGTGAAGTTGACGTAGTATTCATAAGTCTCATCAAGCGGGAAAATTGAGGAGATTATGTTGTTGTTGACTGTGAAATCTTCACCGAACAATCTGAGTCTTTTTTCAGTAAAATCAGAATCAAATGTTCTAAGTAGGGTGGTTGTTGCATTTCCCGTTTCTTCTTCCCCTTCGACAAGTTTGAATACGGTGAACTCCGAGTTGAATTTGTAGTCAAATCCAGTGAGGGGATGGGAGAAATAATCTGTTCTTTGTATGACTGGGCTTTGAGGGGTGTTTGTCTCATTCGAATCATCGGATTCTACTGAATCAAAATAGATAAGAAAATCGTTGAGGGCGATATCATCTTTTGCCCTGATGGTGATTTCTCCACCAGTGAAGACTTCTACTTCGTCAATGAAGAGGTTTGCCAATGACGGGTTATTATCGCTTGAAAGGGTGTAAAGCATGTAATGGTCTTTGAAGAGGTGTGTGAACGGCTCGGCTTCTTCAGATGCCGTGTAGCCGGATATCTCTATCGTTGGTGAGAGTTCATCTTCTTCAACGCTGAAAGTTTTGTATATTTCAGTTTTTCCATTATCGGGATTGTATAGACCGTAACGCCAATCAGTAACCTCAATCTTTAAACGGTAATCTATGTAATGGTTTCTACAGGTTCCGGGAGCGAGAGCGGTATCTACGACATCGAATACTTCAGGTTTTTCAATATTCGAAAGGATATCATTTTTATCTGCCCTGACAATTTCCGGATAAATCCATATTTTAAATTTGATATTTTCTACAAAAGCTTCTTTTTTTATCTTATAAGCTCTTGTCGTATCAAGATCTGTGAATTCGTATACATACTGTCTGTTGTCTATTGCTCTATGGTCAAGTTCTCTGTAATTTGGTTCATTTGTTGTGTAAGGTTCTTCATCTGGTGTATTTCCACCGTAATAGGAATCATCATCATCTTCACCGATGATATTTAAAAATCCGTCTGTCTTCCACCAGTAGTCGGCCTGTGTCTGAGGATCTTCAGGCATCCCAGGAATTATCCCGTGAAAGATATCAAACCATTTGATGTTATCATGACTGGTAACGGCATTACTTACTATATAATCGATACCATCATCTACAAGACCACTGGCATAGGTTGTTTCTGTGAGCTCCGGCTGTATTTTTACATGATATCTGAGGGCAAATTGATATGCTTCATCGGGTAACAATGCGTCATTCATATTATTGACAACCTCTTCAAGAGATTTCCATTCTGTTTGATCAACGTTTGTCTGTATTTCAATATCCGTGATGGCTGTTAAAAGTTCATCTTTTGCGTTGATTTCAAAATACAGCGGTTCGCCTTCATAGAACTCATGTTTGTCGCTGTTGATATTTAGCATAGGATTTTCATCATCCAAATTCGGTGATATGTTCCAGAGATATTTTAAAGAGGCCGTGTTGTTGCCATCTTTGTGAATCTGAAGTGCCAGCCAGATTGAGTCTTCTTCATCACCACTTCGCCAGAAATTGGCAAGTTCTATCATTACTCTTTTTTCTTCATTGACAATTGCTTCTGCTTTAAAGGCATATTCTTCTCCGCAAAAAATATCCACTGGGTCATGATAAACATATACCTTGACGCTATCACCACTTTGAATATCCTCACTCTGAAGATCGAATGTGATTCTGGATATTCCAAAGGGTAATACAATTTTTTCGCTTTCAGGTTTTTCTACGATGTCTTCAAGTGTTGCAGATGGAATGGTGTAATGTGGCGGCTTTAAGAGAGAGGGTTCGTTATATCTGATGCCGGAAACGGAAAGAATTTGTATACCTTCGCGTTTTCTTGCCAGCAATGACAAGTCTTTGTTTATGATTGTACCGTTTTTATTCCTTGCTCTGATTTGTAAAGTCAACTCTTTTTGATTTTCTTCACCGAGTGCAGTGTCAATTGCCAATTTTTCAAAGATGAATGCATGCGTTCCTCCTGATGTTTTCGTCTCGTTGAATAATGTTTGTGAGGCACAAAGCAGTTTTACATCCAATTCAACAAGTTCACTTTCCGGATACATGGCTACTATTTTCAGATTGAATGTGTCCGGTAGAACAGTGTACGGTCCCTCCTGATAGGATGATGAATTCGGGAAGGTTACATTGATACTCTGTTTTGAACTGCTTGGGGAATAATTCCATGCAAAGGTGTGAAAGTCCAGCAGGTTTATTTTGCCGTCAGCGTGTTTCATATCGTAAAGATTGTCGCCGGTTGTATCCGTAGCTGGTCCGATGTCAAATCTTTCATTGTAATCGGGAGCGCCGATTTCTGATGGGTAATGATTAGCGAAGGAGTCAAGATCCAATCTGTCTATAAACCCGTCGCAGTTGAAATCGATGAGATTGAATTCGTTTGGGTTTCTTGATGTTAATGATCTGGGGGTTGAAAGGTTTAAGGATTCAGAATTTGTGATATTCAGGTTTAATTTATTGATATTAAAAAGTGTCGTACCTTTAGTAATCTTTCTGTTTTTTCCGGAAAAAGCACAGTATGTTTTACCGTTTTTGTTTTTTACAAGCGAGATTAAATCGTTTGAAAGTGAAATGCTGTTTTCAAGTTCTCCCGATATCTCAAATCCGAGTACGCTGACATCTGTTGCTGTATGTAATTCGAGTGTATTTCCGTTTTCCACTACTTCGAGAAGTTTTTTATCAAAGTTGACGGAAATGGTGTTTTGCGTAGAGTTTTTTAAACATCCTGTAGAAAACAGTATCATGAACATAGCGATTAAAACGTATAAAAGTATTATTTTTTTCATTTGTTCACCTCTTTAAAAAAGCATTGTGATTACGTCGAAAATTGTGAGTCCTTCAACTTCGATTCCACAGGCAAATCCGTTGTTTCCCCCAAATTCAAGATCCAATTCAGCTTTAGTGGAAGTCAGATTGACGAAATCTACATCAGAATCTATGATATTACTTAAGACTGAAAATGTTTGTTCAGTTAAATAATTGAAGGGTTGAGCCCAGAAAAGCCATATTTCATTTTGTATCAGTTTTTCTATTAAAGTGTTATTTATGGCGATATTTGTCTGATTCAACGGAAGGTTAGAAATTTCGGATAAATTTATCTCAGCGCCGATGGTGGTTGTTATGGATTCAAATTGATTCGTTGATGGGTTTATCTGTGTGCTTTTGGATATATATGAAAAATCAATCGTTTCGTTAAAATATCCCGGTGCTATTGCATTGATGATATCAAGATAACATGAGTCTTCTGTAATTTCTTTTCCGTTGATTAAAATATTAAGTTCTGTTTCAACATCCCGGCTTTTTAACGGTGAATAATAATATGCCGGTTCATTGAATGCTTTTGTCAGAGCTGTTTTAAACAGCGAAATATCTATTGGCTCTTCTGCTTCTTCAAAAGGAATGTACAGAAGCTGATAAAGGCTTGTATAGGTTGTTCTTCCGATTTCATCAGTTTTGAGAATCTCGAATTCACATACGTCTTTGGCAAATGCAAACAGGAGATTGATGAATTGAATCCCCGTATCAATATTTGGTAGCGATAATAATTCACTGTTTAGTATATCGTTTAACCTCATGATGTTAAGCGGTGATTGTATGGCAGCTATATCTTTAAAAATTAGATTAAATTGATTCCAGAAACTTTCTGAAGAAAATTCTTCTTCAGTTGTTAAAAGAGTTGTAAGTTTGTTTTCGAATGTGGCGTTGAATGGCGAATTTGTTTGTGTGATGTAGTCAATAAGTCGATTGATTTCATTGTTGATTTGTGTTGCGTTTTCTTTATACAAACAAAGAAGCTCGACTGTATACAGCATGGGGGCTATGTCTCTGTAGTCGACAATTATTTCTCTGCTTGTCGTTAACGAAGCGCCACCGGTTATTGTTTGCAGATTTTGAATAACCGTATCTTTTGCTGCCCCTTCAAGTTTTATTTGAATGTTGTGGCGAGTTGTTTCAGAACGGATATTCCGGCTTAATATTCTGAGTTCTTCAAGCTTGTGTGAAGCATTTTGGTTCGTGTTTAAAATATTTATAGTGTTTTCTGATAATGAAACGAATTCTTCGAGTATTTGAGATATGTCTGAATCTCTTGATGTTTGAGTTTGTGTGGTTAATGCTGTGATGAGATTGACAACATCGGGATCGTTGAAAATCTTTATCGTATATTCCGGCCTTCCCTCTTTTGCCTGATCGAGATTTGACAAGGTTGTAATCTGCTGTTGCGGAATTGTTTGTTCCTGTTTGAAAAAAAGAGAATCCCAATCCAGACAGCTGCTAAAGAGAAAAATCGAAATGAGCGCAATAAATAATGTGGTTTTTTTCATTTTCTTACCTCCGTTTAAATAATTGTTGTTTGTAATTATTTTACATCAAAATTAAAAATTTTGTGTACATTCAATTCTTTTCGTTCATTCTAAATTTTCATATTATTTATTTAGAATGATTTTAGAATCGTAATTATTCACGCTACATATTTATATATGGTTTTTGATAAATATTTCGTATCAAATAAATTTTGCATTATAAAAATTTTGATACGAAAACAGTAAAACCTTCAACTATTGATAAGTGAAGATGGAAATAATTATAGTTTTTAAATTTGTTTAGGAGGGAATTTTATGAGAAAAAGAAATTATATCGTTGTTCTG
>ERZ795048.2577-NODE-2577-length-14480-cov-5.003120_pt1 | contig 14480 bp, 10 predicted proteins | sample MGYA00375132_ERZ795048 | MGnify/ENA primary metagenome ERZ795048 (study PRJEB30177, sample SAMN05720225) | activated sludge metagenome | isolation source: Anaerobic digester | place: Hong Kong | collected 2014-12-17 ...
AAATTATATCATATTTCCTTTTCTTCCAATATAATTTCTTCTATTTGATATTTTTCTTTGTTTGTTTCATTTATAATTAATTCTTCAATATATAAAGTGGCTTTAAAATCTAGTTCACAGTTTAATATTAAGTCTTTTAATTCTTTATTACAATTAATAACTAATTTTTTTACGGTGGTTTTTAATGATACATTTTTATTAGTTTTTACCCCTCTTACTTCACTAATTATAGCCATTATAGTATCAACCATTGGGTTATTAGCAATATTTAAATTAAGAGGCTTAAACTCTGTTAAATGAATGGATTTATCTTTATAAAGTTCTCTATATATTTCTTCAGTTAAATATGGAAAATAGATAGAAAACTTTTGAAGTAATTTATAAAGAATAGTATAGATTGTTTTTTGTCCAGAATATCTTTTATCTATACCAAAGTCTTCTGGACGATATAGACGATGTTTAACTATTTCTATATAGTTATCACAAAAATTCCAAAAGAATTTTTCTAAAACATTTAAACCAAGTCCTACTTCGTAGTCATCTAAATAATTCGTAAATTGTTTTTCCATTTCTAAATATTTAGATATAATCCATTCATCTACTAGTTCTAATTTTACTTCATCTTTATCTTGGTAATCAGTTAAATGCATTTCAACAAACTTAGAAACATTCCAAAGTTTATTAGCTATCTTCTTGCCTCTTTCCAATGTTTCTTCATTAAATAATATATCTGTACCAGTTCTCCCACTACCAGCCCAATATCTAACAACATCAGCGCCATATTTATCAAGTAAAAGGATTGGATCTGTGGTGGCATTAGATTTGCTTTTACTTATTTTTTCACCTTTAGAAGCCATAATAAATCCTGATATCATAACATTTTTCCAAGGAATTTCTTTAAAATGATAAAAACTTTTAACTATCGTATAAAAATCCCAAGTACGAATTATATCATGAGCATTAGGTCTTAATGCCATTGGTCTTATAATGTCTTCAAGACTATTTTCTTGTTTATAACGCATATTTATTAAAGGAGTTACTGAACTAGTTGCCCAAGTATCCATAACATCGGTTTCGGGAGTTAAATCTTCATTTCCACAAGTACATTTTTTCTTCGGTTTAGTTGTTAAAGGGTTTACTGGTAATTCATCTTCATCAGCGACAATAATATTTCCACATTTAGGACAATGCCATACTGGAAATGGTACACCAAAATATCTTTGACGAGATATACACCAATCCCACATAATATTATTTACCCATTCAGTATATCTAGCTTTCATATGAGCCGGATACCAATTAATCATATCACCCATTTTTAGAAAATCTTCTTTGTGATTCATAATATCTATGAACCATTGTTTAGTTATAGTATATTCAATTTCTTTATGACATCTTTCATGAACTTGTACTTCATGAGAGATATTTTCTTTTTTAACTAATACTTCTAAGTTATCTAAATCTTCAATTATAGCTTGTCTAGCCTCTTTAGCCTTCATTCCTTGGTATTTTAAAGCTATATCAGTCATAAAACCATCTGGGGTTAAAGCTTGTTTTAAAGGTAAATTATATTTTTTCCACCATTCTATATCAGTTTGATCACCAAAAGTACAACACATAACTATGCCACTTCCTTTAGTAGGATCAGCTTTTTCATCAGCCATAATTGGTACTTCAATATTAAAAATTGGGATAACAGCTGTCTTACCTATTAAATATTTATTTTTTTCATCATTAGGGTTTACAAATACTGCTACAATAGCTGGGATTAATTCTGGTCTAGTAGTAGCTATAGTAAATAAAGAATTATCTTCTTTTACCTTAAAATTAATATAATTAAAAGTAGTATCTATAGTACTGGTTTCTAATTCGGCTTGAGCAATACTAGTTAAACATTCATTACACCATAAGGCTGGACTTTCTTTATAATTTACTACTCCTTTTTTATATAAATCTAAGAATGATAACTGACTTATTTTAATTGTATCTTCACTTACAGTATGATATAGATGATTTTTAAAATCAGCACTTACTCCCAATCTTCTAAATAAATTTGTAAATTCTTCTTCATACTTTTCAGCAGTTTTAAGACATAACTTACCAAATTCACTTCGATCAACATCTTTAGCTTTTATATTAAGTTCTTTTTCGACTAATCGTTCAGTAGGAAGCCCATTATCATCAAACCCAAAGGGATAAAAAACATTATACCCTGATAATCTTTTATATCTAGCAATCATTTCTGCTTGTGAATAGGAAAATATATGACCAATATGAATCTTGCCACTTACTGTTGGTGGTGGTGTATCAATTGGATATACTTTTCTATTATCTAATTTAAAATCATATAAATTAATACTATCCCAATAGTCTAGTATTCTTTTTTCAGCTTCTTGAAATTTATATTTTCCTTCTAACATATTAATTTTCCTTTCCCAAATAAAAAAGTTATAAATAAAGGACGAAAACTTCCGCGGTACCACCTTAATTTATAACTTTTGTTATACACTTTGTTAGTTAACGCCTTAATTACGGATAAGTTCCAAAGCTACCTTCAATTATTTAAAATATTAGTTTTCATCAATCACTAACTTTCTTTTAAAATTAAATAATTTACTCTTCTTTTTCATCACTTATTGATAGATTGATTATACCTTATAAATATTTTTTTGGCAATAAATTTATTGTACATTTATTTTTAATATTGTATAATACTCTTAGAATAATAAATTGGGGTGAATTAAATGCTGAGAGAATTTGATTACGAAAATTTACCTATCGTTGAAATCGTCAACGAAATTGTTGTTGACGCTATCAAAAAAGGGGCCAGCGATATTCACTTCGATCCTTATGAAAACAAATTAAAAGTTCGAATTAGAATAGATGGCGAGTTAGAAGACTACGCTATTGTTCCTAATGAATTAAAAAAATCTATTACCCAGAGAATTAAAATAATTGCTAATATGAATATTACGGAAAGCAGATTGCCTCAAGACGGTGCTATTAAAAGCAATTTAGAGAATGTTGATTTAGATTTACGTGTTTCTTCTCTACCTTTAAAAGATGGCGAAAAAATAGTTATTAGAATTTTAGATTACTCAATGAGTACTCAAGGATTAGAAACTTTAGGATTTTCCGAGAAAAACTTAGAAAAAGTTCATAAAATGATAGCTGTTCCAAATGGTATAGTTCTAGTAACTGGTGCTACTGGTACTGGTAAAACTACCACTGTTTATTCTATCTTACAAAAATTAAATACTAAAAATAGAAACTTAGTTAGTGTTGAAGATCCTATCGAAATGAGTATTGAAGGAATTAACCAATTACAAGTAATGCCTGATATTGGGCTTACTTTTGGTAGTGCTTTAAGAAGTATTTTAAGACAAGACCCTGATATTATCATGATTGGTGAAATTCGTGATGATGAAACTGCTAAAATAGCTGTTAGAGCTAGTATTACCGGTCACTTAGTATTATCTACTCTCCACACTAATAACTCTTTAAATACCATTGAAAGACTTTTAGATATGGAAGTAGAAAGATATTTATTAGGTTCTGCTTTAACAGGTATTGTTAGTCAGAGATTAGCTCGTAGAGTATGTCCTAAATGTCGTCAAAAAAGAGCTACTACTCCTTATGAAAAAAGTATCTTTAAGAAAGTCTTAAAAGAAGATATAAATGAGATATATACCGTTAATAAAGATGGTTGTCCAGATTGTATGCATGGTTATAAAGGTCGTATTGCTATTCAAGAAGTTTTAATGATTAATCAACATGTTCGTGATGCTATCGTTAATAACGTTCGTAAAGAAGAATTAAGAGCTTTAGTTTATGGTAAAAGTGATGTAACTACTATATTAGAAGATGGCCTTCGTAAAGTAGTAGATGGAGTTACTACATTTGATGAAATATTAAGAGTAATAGACTTAGAATCAGATTTTGTAGATGAAGATACTATGTCTTTAAAAAGTGCTTTATTAGGTAAAGAAACACTTCCTGAAGAACCCCAAGAAAAAGTTGAAGAAATTCTAAATATTAAACCTGATAATCCGGTAAAAGAAAATACTTCTGTTGAAGTATTAGATATTTAAAATAGAAAGTTATTTAAAATATTAATAATATCTGTTTGAAATATGAAAGTTAGAAAAGCTGCTAAAATAATGAAGGGTCCAAAAGGCACTTCTTTTTCTTTAACTTTTTTAGTCATATATAATGCATACGGTAAAGCTAGAAAAGCACCTAAAGAAAAAGCTATAACACCTAATTTTAAACCAAGTAATAGACCTACAAAAATCATTAATTTAACATCTCCACCACCTAGAGATTCTCTTTTAAATACTTTATCACCAATTAATTTTATAATAAATACTATTAAAAATACTATTAACCCTTCCCCTATTTTATATAAAACATCAATAAAAGAATAATTAATAAAATAAATTATAAGTAACCCTACTGAACCAATTATTATTGGTGAATCTAAAATAATATAGTATTTAAAATCACTAATAAAAGTAATAACTAGTACTGATGATACTATTAAACTAATAGCAAATTCATAACTAAACCCATATAAATAGTATGATAAAGTAAATAAAAAAGCGGTAAGTAATTCCATTAAAGGGTTAAGTATAGATATTTTTTTATGACATTTAGAACATCTACCTCTTAAAAATATATAAGAAAAAACTGGTATTAATTCATACCATTTTAATTGTTTATGGCAATTATCACAGTGGGACCTTGGTTTAACAATAGATTTATTATTAGGTAATCTAGTTGCTACTACTAAATAAAATGAACCAAATAACAAACCAAAAATAAATATTAAAAAGTATTCCATAAAACCTCCTATAATTCAATTGAACTATATAAATCAAACATCGGTAATATAACAGCTAGAATAACTACCCCAACAATTGCTGCTAAGAAAACTATTAAAACTGGTTCAATTAGGGTTTTAATACCATTAACAGCATTACGATGCATATCTTGATAGTAATCACTAACGTTTTGGAGCATATTAGCAAGTTCACCAGTAGATTCACCAGTAACAATCATAAAATATGCCACCTCTGGAACAGCCCAATGATCTTTAAAAGCATCAGATATTTTATCACCTTTAGCAATGTTAGAGATAGTATTAAACATTATATCGCGATATATTTCATTTTTAGTTATTTTACTAAGAATATCAATACTTTCGGTAATAAAAACATTGTTTTTTAATAAAGAAGCAAAAGTTTTAGTAAAAATAGTCATTTCTTTATAAATAATTATTTTCCCTATTACAGGGAATCTCATTAAAAATGTTTGCATTAAAATTCTAATTCCTTTAATGTTTTTATATAACAATATTAATACAATAATAGTTAAAAATATAATAGCTAAAATAACTCCAATATAATTTTTTAAAAATAGCGATAAATTAACTAAAGCTAAAGTTACGCCACTAATAGTAATTCCAGCTTGTTCATAAACTTTTACAAACTGGGGAATAACATAAAGCATAATAAATACTACAACTCCAAAGGCAAAAACCAATATTATTAAAGGATAAGTCATAGCACTAACCATTTGTTTGCGGGTTTTTTCTACTTCACGATAATACTCAGCCATTTCCGCTAAAGTTTCTTCTAGTTCGCCTGTAGCTTCAGCAGCTTTTATCATATTGACTAATAAAGAAGGAAAAACATTACCTTGTTTTTCTAAAGCTGAACTAAAAGATTCACCCATGGTGAGTTCATAAACGACTGAATCAAACAATCTTTTTCGGCTACCTGTTTTACCCATTTGATTACCTAATATTTTTACGGCATTAGTTAAAGGAATTCCACTTTTTAAATAAGTAGATAATTGAGTTAACCAAAATATTAAATCTTTATTATTTAGTCTTGATAAAGCATTAGCCATTTGTCCATATATAAAATTAATAAATTTAGATGTTTCAATTTTATATACTTCAAAGCCTTCATTAATTAAAAAGGAGTTAACATCTAGTTTTGAATAGCCATTAAAGACTCCTCTAACCATTTTACCTTCTTTGTTTTTAGCAATATATCTAAAAGATTGTTGAACTTCACTTCTTTTGGCATCATCAGAATTTAAATCAATTAAAAGGATTTCTCTTTCAGCTTCTCTTTTAGCTAAAAAACTTTTTACAATAGGAATATCTTGATATTTTTTTAATAAATAACTTTTAAATTTGCCTTTATTGTTATCTTTTTTATTTTTGGTACCAAGACGAGCTTCTTTATTAGCTCTAGCCTCTCCTTTTACCCAATTAAATATTCCTGTAAATAATCTAATAAATATAAAATCTATAGAATAGTATATACCTAACCCAAAATATTTAAAGAAATTAATAATCAGCATTCCTAGTTTAGAAAGGCCAGTTATTTCTAGACGCAAAAAGTAATAGATGCCAATAGATAAATATTTTATAAATATCCAAAGATATTTCAATAAAAATTTACCACTTGCATATATTCCTGTAGCAGTATAAGAAAGTAAATCTATTAAATATTCACCAACAAACATGATGGTTTTAAATAATCCTACAGAAAACCATTTTATAACTTTTAAAAAGCCACTAATTATATATTTAAAAGGAAGGTAAAAAAAGTAAAAGAAATTTTTAGTTTGTTTCTTTTTCATAGCTTTATCTCCTCCCTTTTTTATTCTTTATTACTATAAAAGTATAGCATATTTTATTATTTATGAAAACTTAAATACTTTTTAATTCTTTTTTTAAATTATATTTCTTAGTTTCAATTGCAACTCTTTGAGTCAAGAAAAGTAATACTATTAAATTAAGATTAAAACTACCACCATAACTTAAAAATGGAAGTGGTACACCTGTTAAAGGAATTATAGCAAATACACCAAGTAAATTTACTAATATATGCATTAACATAAACAAAAATGTTCCATAAGCTATTATTGATCCTCTTAAAGTAACACTTTTCTTAGCAATCTTTAATATTCTATATAACATAAAAGCATACCCTAATAAAACTATGGTAGCAGCTATAATCCCCAGTTCTTCAACTACTATGGGAAATATAAAATCAGTATGAGCTTCTGGCAAATATAAATATTTTTGAGTAGAATTACCTAAGCCTTTCCCAATTAAACCGCCATTACTTACTGCAATAAAACCATTACATACTTGATACCCACTATCTTCTGTGTACCTTGAACATGGATCTTGAAATGTTAAACGGCTAAGTTGAGTACTACTAAATAGACTTGATCCAGTATACAAAAATATTGCTACTATAATTATTAAAGCGCCACCTAAAATACTAAGTATTTTTATTTTTTGTTTACTAATTACAGGGATACCAATAAGTAAGAAAAAAACTATCCCAGCAATTATTAAAGCGCCACCAAAGTCTGGTTGAGCAGCTACTAATAAACAGATTGAAATACCAATTGCTAAGGGTCTTAAAAAGCCATATTCATTATCTTCTTTATAATTAAGGCCAAAATGCATCGCAAAATAAATAATTAAAATAGTTTTAGCAAATTCACTTGGTTGAATAGAAATTATTCCTCCTAAACGATACCAACTTTGAGCACTATTTACAACATTACCATAAACAAAAAGACCAAATAAAGCTACTAAGATACCAATTACTAATAAAGGAACAAATTTTTTGTAATTTTTAGTAGGAAATCTAATGATAACAATAAAACTAAATAAGTAAGCGATAATTAAAAATATTAATTGTTTAATAAAAAAATAATAAGGACTAACATCATATCTTAAAACAGCAGCTACATTGGAAGCACTAAAAATCATAATTAAGCCAAATACTGAATAAACAAAAGTTAATATAAGTAATGGTTTGTCCATTTTTGTTATTAGTTTTTTCATATTTTCACCATAACTAAATAATATCATATTTTAATACTTTTTTTAATAGATATTATTTTAATTGTCATCATATTAACCTCCTACTCTTTATTTTTAGGTCATTTTATGATAAAATAGGACCCGTTGGTGGTGATAGTTTGAAACTTCCCAAAATAAAAATATTAGATGAAAGTAATAAAAAATTAAGACTTAAAAGTAACAAAGTCTCTTTTCCGCTTTCTGTAAATGATAAAAAAACTATCCAAGATATCCAAGATTATTTAAAAATGAGTCAAATTGATAAATATAGTGAAAAATATGATTTAAGAGCTGGTATGGGTCTTGCTTATATTCAACTTGGTATACCTAAACAAATATTTATTATTGTTAATGAACTAGAAGATGGTAAATTTGAAAATTATGTTATTATAAATCCCCAAATTATTAGTACTAGTGAAGAATTAATTTATGTTGGTGAAGGTGAAGGATGCTTAAGTATTAATAGAGATGTTGAAGGTATAGTACCTAGAAGTGCTAGAATAACCATTAAATATAATGATATAGATGGTCAAAGTAAAACTATTAGAGTTCGTGAGGATTTAGCAGTCGCTTTTCAACATGAAATAGATCATTTAAACGGTATTTTATTTATTGATAAAATAGATTCTAAAAACCCTTATAAAAACATTGATAATATGCGCGAAATATAAAAAGACAACCTTTATAGGTTGTCTAATTTTACACTTACTAATTTACTTACTCCACTTTCTTGCATCGTTATACCATATAATATATCAGCATATTCCATGGTTCTTTTTTTATGGGTAATAATTATAAATTGCGTTTTACCTTTTATAGAATTAATATATTTACCAAATATATCAACATTAGCATCATCTAAAGCATCCTCTACTTCATCTAATATACAAAATGGAGCCGGCTTAACATTTAAAATAGCAAATAAGAGACATAGAGCCGTTAAAGCTTTTTCTCCGCCACTTAGAAGAGCAATAGAATTTAACTTTTTACCAGGAGGACTAGCTATTATATCAACTCCAGTATTTAATATATCATTTTCATCAGTTAATTTTAAGTATCCTCTGCCACCTTTAAATAATAATTTAAATATTTTATCAAATTCTATATTTACTTGATTAAAAGTTGTTTTAAACTTATCAATCATTATTTCATCCATCTCAGTAATAATATTTTCTAAATTAGCAATTGAAGTTTGTAAATCAGCGCTTTGAGTTTTTAAAAAATTATATCTAGTACTTATTCTTTCATATTCACTAATTGAACCTAAATTAACATCTCCTAAAGCTTTTATTTCTCTTTTTAAACTATTTACCTTATCTCTAGCAATATCTACTTCTAAATCTAGTAAATATTCTAAAGAAGCTTTTTCATAGGTTATTTGATAATTTTCATTTAAAATAGCTAACATATTATTTAATTTAACATCTATTTTAGCAATATCTATTTCTAATTCTTTTAAATTGTTTTGATATTTATTATACTCACTATTATATTCTTTAAAAGCATCTTCTTCTTTAGCTATATCTTCGATTAAACTATGCTTTTCTTTCTTAAAATTTAATAGTTCTTTTTCGGTTAATTCTTTTTCTTTAATTGTTTCATAATATTTATTTAAAATGGTATCTATTTCTTTATCTAATGATTTATTTTGAATGTTTTTAATCCCTTGTAATTCATTTTTCTTATTGTTATATAACTTTTCTTCACTTGTTAAATAATTGTTTTTGGCATTAATCTTTTCTTCTAACATTGTTATTTCTTTACTAGTAGTTAAACTTTGTTCATCAATTATAGCTATTTCTTCATTAGTTGTTTTAATATCATGTTCTATCTGTTCTAATTTTATTATCTTATTATTTAACTCGTTAGTTAAAGTATTTAATTCGTTTTTTAAACTAGATATTCCTCTAGTATTTTTGTTTTTACCACCAGTAATAGACCCTCCAGTATTTAATATCTCGCCATCTAAAGAAACTATTTTATAACGATAATTAATTATTTTCCCAATTAAATTTAAAGCATCAATATCTTCTACTACTAAAACATTCCCTAATTGATTTTTAATAATATTATCATAAATAGAGTCGTTTTTAACTAGGGAATCTCCTGTTCCAATAAAACCCTTTACTTGTTTTACTCTATCTAATACTTCTTCATCAACATATCTAGGTTTAATAACATTTAAAGGAAAGAAAGTGGCTCTTCCTAAACTATTTTCTTTTAAATAATTAATAGCATTCTTAGCATAATTTTCATTATCTACCACAATAACATTTTGATTGTACCCAAGAGATGTTTCAATTGCTAAAGAATATTCTAAAGGAATATTAATTAGCTTGATTAAAACATTATGAATACCTTTTAAATGAGGATTGTTAATAATGTTTTTAGCTGCATAAGAAAGATTAGTATCTTGATCTAGACTAGCTTCTATAACATTTATTTTATTCTTATAATCAGTTATTCTTTTATTTTCATCAGTATAACTAGTTAGTAAAGAATTTCTTTTTTCTTTTAATGTTCGAAGTTCTATATCAGTATCATATTTATTTTTATTTAACTTTTCTAAATCTTTTTTAAGTATTTCTAAATCTTTTTTAATAATATCAATATTATTTTTTAAATTTAATTCTTCTTCTTTTAAAGAAGTAATATTATTTTCTAATTTAATATCTTCAACTTGGTATTTTTTTCTTTCTAAAGCAATTTGTTTTTCGCTTTCCAATTTAGATACTTCATTAGTTAAATTAAGTAATTTATCATTATATTTATTTATTTTTTCATCTAGTTTTAAATTGTCTAACTTTAATTTTTCAACTTTAGAAGTATCTTTTTTATTAGTAGTATCAATTATTAATACTTTATTTTCAATTGCTTCTTTTTCTTTAGCTAATTTTTCATAAGAAGTATTTAACTTCTTAATATCATTTACTATTAAACTTATTTCAATATTTTTTAATTCATCAGTATAAGTTAAATATTTGGTAGCTTTTTCACTTTGATCTTTTAAAGGTTCAACTGATAAAGATAATTCATTAATAATTAAATTAATACGGCTTAAATTATCAGTAGTTTTTTCTAACTTACGAACTGATTCTTCTTTATGTTTTTTGTATTTTAAAACTCCAGCAGCTTCTTCAAAGACTTTTCTTTTTTCTAAAGCATTAGCATTAATAATATCTTGGACTTCGCCTTGACTAATAATATTAAATGTTTCTTTACTGGCTCCGCTATCAATAAATAATTCGGTTATATCTTTTAATCTTACTTTGGAATTATTTAAATAATATTCATTATCACCATTATTATATAATACTCTTTTAACTTCTATTTCGTTAAAATCGCAATTTAAATAATGATCATCATTATTAAAAGTTAAAGAAACACTAGCTTTAGTATGTGGATCTCGGCTTTTACTACCAGAAAAAATTACATCACTCATTTTATTTGTAGCCCGCAAAGACTTAGCAGATTGTTCTCCTAATACCCATTTAACTGCATCTACTATGTTACTTTTACCACTACCATTAGGACCAACTATCCCAATTACACCTTGTGATAAATCTATTTCAGTTTTATCAGCAAATGATTTAAAACCCCAAGCATTAATACTCTTTAAATACATATTATCACTACTTTGCTCTTTTATTAATGGCATCTAAGGCTGCCATTTGTTCTGCCTCTTTTTTACTATTACCAAAGCCTATTCCATAAACTATTCCATCTACTCTTACTTCAATAGTATATTTACGATTATGAGCAGGGCCCTTTTCTTTAATAACAACGTATTCTAAACAGCCTTTAGTAGTTTGAACCATTTCTTGTAAGGCTGATTTAGCATCTTTTAAAAATACTGTTTTCTTTTTAATATAAGGAATAATTACTGCATATACTAATTTCTTTACTTTATCTATACCTTGGTCTAAATAAATAGCTGCCATAACACTTTCAAATACATCGGCTATTATAGCTTCGTTACTTTCTGTACTTTGTCCTTTACCAAGTTTAATATGACTAGGTAAATCAATATCTTGAGCATATTTTACCAAAGCTTGTTCACAAACATAACTGGCTCTTAATTTACTTAGCCCTCCCTCTTGTAAATTTAGATTTAAATATAAATATTCACTAATAATTATTTCTAATACTGCGTCTCCTAAAAACTCTAATCTTTCATAGTTTTCGCCACCATTTTCATTTACATATGAACTATGGGTTAAAGCAGTTTCTAATAACTTAGGATCATTAAATTTAATATTGTATTTTTCTAAAAAGTTCATATAATCACCAAAAACATTATAACAAATTTTCTTCCTATTGGGAAAATATATTTAATTTTAATTCTTATTATGTTAAAATTACCATAGGTGATTTAATGAAGAAACTACTTATAAAATTAATTAAATTATATCAAGCAACACCACTTAGAGTTCATAATTATTGTCGTCATATTCCTACTTGTTCAGAATATATGATTGGTTGTCTTGAAAACTTTGGTACTTTAAAAGGTTTATTTCTAGGTACTAAAAGAGTCCTTAAATGTCATCCATTTGGTACTTATGGATATGATCCAGTTCCTAAAAAGGAGGAAATATGAAAAAAATAATATCTTTATTAGCAATAATTATTATTGCATTTAGTTTAACTGGTTGTTTTAAAAGAGATGAGTTAGATGATGTTACTATTTACACAACAGTTTATCCAATTGAATACTTGGTAGAACAACTATATGGTAATAACTCGGAAGTGTTATCAATCTATCCTGGAGGAGTTAATCCTAGTGAATATACTTTAACCGAAAAACAAATTAAAGACTATAGCAAAGCTGCTTTATTTGTTTATAATGGCTTATCTGATGAAAAACAAATAGCAGCTGAGTTTATTAATCAAAACAAAGATTTAAAAATTATTGATGTTTCTCAAGGAATTACTATTAATTATGATGTAGAAGAATTATGGTTATCACCAGCTAATTATTTAATGCTAGCGCAAAACATTAAAAATCAATTAAAAGAATATATTGATAATAAATATATCAAAGAAGAAATAGATGAAAATTATGATAATTTTAAATTAACTATTTCCGAAATGGATGCGGAATTAAAAATAATTGCCGAAAATGCTACAAATAAGACTTTAATAGTAAGTGATGATACGTTAAAATTTCTAGAAAAATACGGTTTTGAAGTCATTTCTTTAGAAGGAGATATTAGTACTACTGATTTAAATAAAGTTAAAAATTTAATAAAAAATGAAGATGTTTCTTTTATATTTGTTAAAGAAAATGAAGATATAACGGATACTATTACTAATTTAACTAATACTTATGATAATATAAGTTTGGTTAGTATAAAAGCCATGACTAATTTAACTGAAGAAGAAACTAAAAACAACGAAAATTATATTACCTTAATGAAAGAAAATATTGAAGCTATCAAAAATGAAGCTTATGAATAAAATAAATAATTGACTAATAAATTGAAATCCCTTATAATCTAACATGTTAGTCATTTTGGAGTAGTACTCAAGCGGCTGAAGAGGCGCCCCTGCTAAGGGTGTAGATCGGGTAACCGGTGCGAGAGTTCAAATCTCTCCTACTCCGCCAATAAAAATAAATAAAAGTTTTATTACTTTTATTTTTTTATTGATTTTCTAGGTGTTTTAAGATATAATTTGTTGGTACTTGCGTGTCTCCTTAGCTCAGTTGGTAGAGCAACTGACTCTTAATCAGTGGGTCTAGGGTTCGAATCCCTAAGGGGACACCATATTTTTTTATAATATTTATTGCAAAATAAAATAATTTATTATAAAATGTAATAGGTTTTTCCCAATGTGGGCTTGTAGCTCAGCTGGTTAGAGCGCACGCCTGATAAGCGTGAGGTCGGAGGTTCAAGTCCCCCCAAGCCCACCATTTAATTTATATGGCCCGTTGGTGAAGCGGTCTAACACACATGCCTTTCACGCATGCATTCATGGGTTCAAATCCCGTACGGGTCACCAATAATAATTAAAGATTAGCTTGAGTTAGTCTTTTTTTATGCTATAATTATTACTGTTGATGCCCCATGGCCAAGCGGTAAGGCTCTGGACTCTGACTCCAGGATCGTAGGTTCGAATCCTTCTGGGGCAGCCAAAAGGAAGTGTTAGTATGGATTATAAAAAATTAGCTAATTTATTATATCCAGATGTAGATAAAACCATCGAAGATTATCAAAAACTATACCCACCAAGAAATATAGAAGATAGTATGGAAGTTTGTCGATTTGCTCCTTCTCCTACAGGGAGAATGCATATGGGGAGCTTATTTTCAGCTTTTGTATCAGAACGTTTTGCTCATCAATTTGATGGTATATTTATCATTAGGATTGAAGATACCGATAATAAAAGAGCTATTGAAGATGGGATAAATAAAATTATTACTGATTTAAATGCTTTTAATTATAGAATAGATGAAAGCCCTACTACTAATAGTAATTATGGTCCTTATATTCAAAGTGAAAGAAAAAACATTTATAGAGCTTTCGCTAAATATTTAGTATCTATTGGTAGAGCTTATCCTTGCTTTTGTTCTGAAGAAGAA
>ERZ795048.2579-NODE-2579-length-14478-cov-7.519656_pt1 | contig 14478 bp, 18 predicted proteins | sample MGYA00375132_ERZ795048 | MGnify/ENA primary metagenome ERZ795048 (study PRJEB30177, sample SAMN05720225) | activated sludge metagenome | isolation source: Anaerobic digester | place: Hong Kong | collected 2014-12-17 ...
TATAACTAACATGAGAGGCCCTGTCAAACAACTATATTTTTTTAATTACCTCTTAAATTACAGCAGATTATGATTGGGATATTAAATTCGCTGTCATTCCGCAATCTGCTTTATCAAACAATCAGCCGGTTATCATGTAATCACAGTGGGCCGAGGCTACCAGCTTTTTCTCCCTGTTCAGGGCCTCTGCCTCCATGTGTACTATTCTCCTCCCGTTTGTCTTTACCCTTGCAGTAATTGTAAGCTCATCACCGGGGAAAACAGGGCGGTGAAAACTTGTATTCATATGTACCATGGCCGATTTCGGGGTTTTTGAGGCACGATAGCATAATGGCCCGAAAACATTATCAAAGGCGGCTGATATAATCCCACCCTGCATAGTTCCTGCAGGGTTGCAGTACCCCTCAATAACGGGAAAAGTGACCGTAAGCTCTGCGTCAGATTTATGTGCAATAAGCCTGGCTTTCATGTTGGTATAACATGGAGGAGCCGGGGGGAGTTCAATACTCAGTTCACCGTAAGGTTTGTAGGTTTCGCTTTTATCAATATCATTCATGATGTTCCCTCCGTCTGATTTAATAAACACCAGTCGTTATTCCTTAACTTATTTACGGCAAAAAAATGCTCTACTAGCCCCCCCACCGAAGGGGGGCTAGTTTTTACTTTTTACTCTAAGATGCACATTCAGGAATTATTACTCAATTAAAGGAGACTCTTTATACAATATTTGTCAAGAATGATAACATTCCGCAAGTCAGCTTCAAAAAAAAATAATTTGTTTTACATATTTAATATTCTTACTATTATATGGAAATTGAATCCGCTTTGTACGGAAGATATGATATGACGTTACGAAAAAAAAACCTGATTATAATTCTATCCACGTTTCTTGCTTTAATTGTACTCCTGTATTCAATCTCGATACTGATACTTTTTAAAAGTTATAAAGAACTGGAAACCGCCAGTGTTACGCGTGAGTGCAGGCAGATTGAGCACACGATAGAAAACGAGATAGAGCTGCTCAATTCAAAGGCCGCAGACTGGGCAGTATGGGACGATACCTGTTACTTTATCAGGGACCTGAATAAAAGCTACATTACATCAAACCTTACGGACACAACGCTCCCCCTTCTTAATATGAGTTTCATGTTCTATATAGACCGTTCCGGGAAGGTCCTTTACAGTCTCGCTTACGACCTCGATAACGACAGGCCGGTCCCCCCTCCTGCAGGGATAAACGGCCTGCTTTCCGCGGACAGCCGTTTTACTGACCACGGAGACGACAATACCCCGTTTACAGGGGTTATAATACTTCATGGATCTGTGGCTCTCTTCTCTTCACGGCCCATACTTACCAGTATGAATGAAGGCCCCTCAAGGGGAACGCTGCTATGCGGCAGGTTCATCGACGATGGCCTGATAAAAAAGATATCACGGACCACCCGTCTCGACGTATCCGCATATAAACCGGGGGACACAGCCCTGCCCTCTGATATAAAACCGGGAAAAAAAATTAAAGGAGCAAAAGAGCCGGTTTTCATAAAACCTGCAGATTCAGATAATATATCAGGCTATTTACCTCTCAGGGACATTTACGGCAACACCGCAAAAATTTTCCGGGTCAACCTCGCAAGGGAGGTTTACAACCAGGGTGTGACCAGCATAAACCACCTCATTATCCTGATATTGTGTACTGTTGTTATTTTCACCATTACCTTCATTGTTATCATAGAGAGAATTGTTCTGAGGAGAATAGTACTTCTTAACGAGGAGATCAACACTATCCGTGAATCGGCTGACCTAAACCTGAGGGTCACGGTTGACGGTAAGGATGAAATTTCATCACTCAGCACTGAAATAAACAGAATGCTCGGTGCAATAAACACTGCAACGGAGAGAGCACGCCGTACGGATAAACGCCTCTCTGTTACAGTCAATTCAATAAGTGAAGGCGTAATTACCACGGATACAGAAGGAATGGTTCTTCTCATCAACCCTGTAGCTGAAAAACTTACCGGGCTTCAGCCTGGAGGATGGGAAAGCAGACCTTTAGACGGAATATTCAATTTAACCGTAGAAACAGGTTCGGGCGGCACTTCAGAATTTTTAGTGAAAATACTTGAACAGAAAAAAACCGTGCCCCTCCCTGAAAAGACCCGCCTGATCAGCAGGTCAGGCAGGGATATATTTATCGAAGGTGAAGGCGCGCCTGTCATTGATGAGAACGGAAATATCGCGGGAGCGGTAATAGTGTTCCGGGACATGACTGAAAAACTGAAAATTCAGGAAGAGATGCTCCGCGCTCAGAAACTTAAATCAATACAGACACTTGCAGGGGGAATCGCGCACGATTTCAATAATATACTTACAAGTATTCTGGGGAATATATCCCTTCTTAAAATAATGAGAGAAACCGACCCTGAAAGCCGTGAAATTCTTAACCAGGCGGAAAACGCCTGTTTCAGGGCAGGCGACCTTACAGTGCAGCTCCTCACATTTTCAAAGGGGGGGACACCTGTGAAGAAAAACAGTTCGGTTTCCGAGATCATCAGGCAGACTGCTGACTTTACACTGAGAGGGTCTAACGTAAAAAGCGATATAAGGCTTTCGGGCGATCTATGGTCAGTAGAAATTGACGAAGGCCAGATACACCAGGTGCTTAACAACCTTATTATAAACGCCGACCAGGCAATGCCTGAGGGTGGAGTAATAACAATTTCCGCCGAAAACAAAATTGTTGATAATGAGACTCCGATGCTGCTGAAATCATATCCCCAGGTCGCATCGGGCAAATACGTAAGGATAATTATAAGAGACAACGGCCTGGGGATTCCGGAGAAAAACATTGGAAGGATATTCGACCCCTACTTCACGACAAAGCCCCTTGGAAACGGTCTCGGTCTTGCCGTTGTATATTCGATTATAAAAAAACATAATGGGTTTATCGATGTTGAATCAGCAGCGGGAAAGGGCACGGTTTTCTATATATACCTGCCTTCAACCGGAACGACCGCGACAAAAACAGAAATAGAAGAAAAACAACGCGGCAGAGGTGAAGGGAAAATTCTTATAACAGATGATGATATTGACATCCTTAAGTCCCTTGCGAAGATGCTTGAGTACCTTGGCTATAAAACCGAAGGAGCAAAAACGGGCCAGGATGCAATAAAAAAATACAGGGAAGCCCTTTCATCAGACCGGCCTTTTGACGCTGTAATCATGGACCTTACAATTCCCGGTGATATGGGAGGTAAAGAGGCAACTGAGAATATACTGGCAGCAGATCCTGATGCCACGATTATCGTTTCAAGCGGATACTCCGATGACGCGGCAATATCAGATTACAGAAAATACGGTTTCAGAGGCGTACTCCTCAAGCCTTATAACATGAACCAGCTGTCAGAGGTGCTGGATGAAGTGATAAACGGAAAAGGGTGAATATAAATTACGCCTGACATCCCCCCGCCTGTTTATCAAACACTTTCCCGCCATGAAGTAACAGCATCAGTTCTTTCCCTTAATATTGCGCCGGAAACTCTTAGGTGAAACACCTGTAATTCTTTTAAACCACTCGTAAAAAACCGTGGTGGAATTAAACCCCACTTCATAAGCGACTGATATAATAGTACGGTCAACATCCTCCATGAAGAGCCGTTTGGCCTCATTCACCCGGTATTCATTGATAAAAAAATTAAAGTTCTTATTATAGTTATCATTTATGATGCGCGAAAGCTGATACGGCTTTACTGAGAGTTCTTCGGCCATGCCGGTCACAGAGAGATTCTCATCACGGTAAATTTCATCATCCTTCATAAGTGATTCTATCCGTGAAATTACCAGCGGCACATTCAGATTACTTGAATTTAAAATCTCATACTGCCTTCTCAGCAGCTGGGTCTGCAGTATCCTGAAAAAATTGATTCCCCTTTTTTCCATAATAAAAAAAGTCAGAGTAATCAAAAAAGAAAAAGCCGTGAGGAACTGAAGGACCTTGAGATAGAGGTGTTCCCAGCACCCCAGGAAACTTATTGTCAGCAGAGTTCCGAAAAAAATAGCGACAAAGGGGAACATTATTCCCAGAACCAATATAAGATAAGGGGACACCCGTTTCTTCTTCACCAGCCTTATATCTATAACAGCAAAGCATTCCCGGACAAAGTAAGAGAGGTAGCCGATTACTATAAGGTTAACCATAAAAAAAAGTCCCGAATAGAGCCTGAAAAGAGGTTCACCATCCGTAACGTCAGGCGAACGGACTATAAACCTCATACTTTCGCCAGGTTCCATGAAAAACAGCGGAAGGGTCAGAACCAGCATTACTGTTCCAGGCAGAAAGTGGAGTAATGCAACGGGTTTAAGAACAAAGAGATCGTTATTAACTGATCTGAAGGCCAGTAAAAAGAAGGGACATATCCATGAAAGGAGCGGAATGTCCAGGAAAACCAGCGAGGAGAGCAGCTCAGACTGTTCCATTACGAAAAGGCCGTCCAGTATCTGCAGCGCGCCCAGGCAGAACATAAACCCTCCGAAGAGACGGTAAGACACCCCCCTCCTCTTCTCAAGAAGCAGTCCCAGGGACATGGTCCATGACATGAACCCGCCGAAAAAAATAAAAAAATAACTGACCTGATCTATCATGTAATATTTCCGTCCAGCGGCAAGAACAAAAACCGGAACACACTCCTTTCCGTATAACCGGCACGATACCGGCATTCCCCCCGCATTGATAAAATACTAGAACAGGAAGTTTTATCATGCAACAATTATTTATATACAATGAAACAGAAATGAGGCCACCGGCAGAAGATAGCCCTGCCGGTAAAAACTTCCGGAGGAGCATCAACGGGAGGATGTTCACCCTGCCCTGATTATCTCATAATCCCCGCTGTAATACTCGAGCTTCAGAACGGATTTTGACCGGGGATATGAAACATTGAAGTAGTTACCGGCTATACCGGAACTTTCATGAATATGGCCGAATATATGATATTTAGGTTTCCTGTCCATACAGAGCCCCAGAAGGCTTCTGCTCCCCACATGGAACCCCATCCATGTTTTATCAAGAATCCCGCGGCAGGGGCCGTGTGTAACAAGGACAGTATCCTCATCCACAAGAGCCGAGAGGCTGTCAAAATCCCTTTTCTGCCCCTCTTCATCTTTTTCGAAGATCCCCCCCATGAACGGATTTGTGTACTGGTAGCCGGTAAAGGGAACACCGTTAAAGATGTATCTCCTGCAGTTTATGTTTACGAATTGAGGCTCATTCCTCCACTCGTATCGGTCCATGTTTCCCATGATAAAGAGAACAGGTATACCGGCCGGAAGAAGTATTCTTTTAATTTCATCTTCAGAATCCCTGTCACGATGTGCAGTAAGGTCTCCTGCCAGAATAATCAGATCAATGTCCCCCTCCGCCGCACAGCGTGCAATCCATTCATAAACTTTTACTTTGCCATGAATGTCGGATGCTGCGAGGATGTTCAGTCTCTCTGTGCTATACATAAATATAACAGCCTGTGACCTGCCATGCTGCATTCAGCAGCAGAATAAATGTTTTCTCAACCAAAACGGATGAAATGCTTAATTATCCAGCTGCCCTTACATAAGATTAACCTGAATAACTGTGCGGGTCAAATTTCTTTTTTCAAAGGTGCACAACTGTAATTTCACATACATCGCGGTACTAATCGCCGGTTGAGTTTAACTCCTGAAGGCATTTTTTACATATCTTCCTGCCATACCTTTCAACTATTGCCTTTAACCTGTCTTCATTCACGCATAGTCCAATATTGACTGCGTTAAGGTTATATTCCATCATTTCACAGACAGAAGAACCCTTTAATTTGCACTTGTTCTTCTCTTTTGAAGATAAAAAGATATGATAAACCCCTGTTTCCTGCTCCAGTTCAACTGAATAAAGCTGATCACTCATATTCTCTCCTGTAATATTTTATATTACATGCTTGATATCACAGGCAATTCGTGCAATGAATAAAATAAAAAAAGAGGGATTACATTCAACCGGATGTTTTATTAATACAATTTCCTGAAACTGTTCTGCTGTACTAACCTTTTTAAGAACAGCATATCAAACAGCCGGAATAAAACAATTGCCATAAAAGCCGCTTTCATGTAAATTAAAAGTACATTATCCCACAGTTTCCACTGGAGATTAAATGAGTCCTGAAGTCAAAAGAATTGCAGAGCCGAAAGCAATAGACAATTATATGAGAAAGCTTTTCAGCGTCAAACCTGTGTATCTGAAGACAAAAGAACTTAATATTGAAACCGGTTCATTTATTTATAAAGACGACCAGGTAACATTTGAGGTTCCCGATACTGTTTCAGAAAAAAACATTAATCTTTATATACGCAACGGTGCTGAACTCTTCATAGCACGTGCGACCATAACTTCCCGATCAGGGCCGGGATATAACTGCAAAGTCAATGAAATACTGATCATGAATCTTCCGAGAAAAGAGGAACGCATCTCACCGGCAGAAATTAAAGCAGGAGCGGAGCTCTATATATCCAATATAATTTCAGACGTCACCCTGAAACAGAATTTTGAAGACAACAAACGCAGGATGGGCGCCCTTAAAAATGATATTGAAATAAAACTGGGCAAAAAATACGACAAAGTAAAAATCTATTCTGTGAGTGAACAGAAATATGACGCAAGAATGACCTATTTCATGATGGAGAGAAAACCCTATTTCATAAAAAACACAACAGAACGAAGCGATGATGAACAGTACAGGTATTATATAGAATTCATCTATGCCTCTGACAGGGATACTGACAGAAGTATAATATCTGAAATTGCTGTCCCCCTCCTCTACCGGTACATGCTCCCCTTCGGCTACATGCAGGTCAACAGCAGAAAACCTCTCAGCGATGAAGATTTTTCGTTCCTTAAAAAACAGGGAATGAGTATTTCGACCTTCTTCACCAATGATAAAACATTTATAAAAAGCTCTGATGACCGAATCAGTATAGTAGACCTCTCAATGACAGGGCTTGGTATAATTTTCAGGGAGAGGTCCCTTATCAGGCATTTCAAAGAGGGAAATTTCCTGATTTTCACCGTATTTCTTCCTGACAAAAAAACAACCACCGTTATGTGCCAGGTTAAAAACATCAACGTCTTTAAAAACGGCAGCTACAAAGTGGGATGCAGCGTGCTTAATTTTGATGCCATCGGAGAGGTCAACTATACCGAATACCTTGAATCTATTTCAGGTAACGGATAAAGATCAGGAACTGCAGCAGGTTTGTTAATACAGAGGTTTTTATATGCCCGGAGTGCGGTACATTAAAAATCAGCCTTGAATAGAATAAGTAGAGCTGCGGGAAAATTCAACAAGAGGAAGCAGCGGCAAAGCAAGGGGTTGCAACCCCCTGCTTTGTTGTTTTATGCCGCAACATTTAATCAGCAGCTGATGAAGTCCATCTATTGTGCTGAAGGGGTGTACTTTTTGAATACTTTCATCTTTAAATACTTTATAACCCCTTTTTCTCAAAGAACTTAAAGAGCGCCAATACAGCTACCCAGAACAAAGGAATAATAATCCAGGGAGAAATTCCGAGAATTTCAGGAACCCCTACTTTACCGAAATTCTTCCACGCCAGTACTGTTGATTTAAAGAACGGAAAGAGTTCAGCATATATGGCAGCGCCTGTGAGCATACCTGCTATGGCAAATATAGCGTGTACACGCCCTTCTCCAACAGCTGCAACTGATGTGCCGGGGCAGAAACCCATGACAGCCCAGCCCGCGCCAAAAAGCGCTCCACCAATAACAACCGCGCCAACATTCATTGATTTATGACTTAAAGAAATTACTCCCGCTCCACTGAGCATATATATCCCCACCATACCAACAAGTATAGCTGAAAGCATGAATTTTACTATTGTCATATCCTTCAGTAAAAGGGCGCCAACCTGTTTTTCAAAACGCACAACCCTTCCTTTCTGAAGAAAAAATCCGAAAACTATTCCGGTGATAAGTCCTGAAATCTGTTCCATTACAGTTACCCCCTCCTGTTATAAAAAAACCGCGCCACGATTATTCCGAAAATAAAAAACATGGCCAGAGCAACAAAAGCGCTTGCTGAAAGCTGCATCATACCGCTCAAACCGTGACCGCTGGGGCATCCGCTTGCCATCCTTGCTCCAATCATTGCGACTATACCTCCGATAAAAGCCATGACTCCCCTTTTCATCGCGGAAGAGCCGAAGCGCTCAAGCCAGATCGGGGGGACTTTCTCTATTTTAAAACTTTTATCCGTAAGAGAGGAGATGAGCGAACCTGCAAAAATTCCGATAACGAGCATAAACTGCCAGTCCAGCTTGATTTTGGTAGCTGCAAAATAGATGTTTTCCGTAACATGCTGCGAAGAAAATATCCTTTCGATAAAACCCGCCGCACGGACAAAGGTTGTCGATGCGCCTAAATAATTACCCTTCCCCAGTAATACAGTTGTGGCATATACTGAAACAATTGCAAGAACACCTGTAAGAGCACCGGCAAAATAGGGGTTCCAGCCTCCGTCATCTGTTTTAAACTTCATCACAGCCTCCTGTCAATTATCTTCAGGGAAGGAAGGCCAGGTACCGCATCATGAATAAAAGCTGTTAAAGGCCTTCGCCCATTTAAGAGGGGCTTCACCTCTCCCTGTAATTCAATACTAAATAAATTACCGGAGAAATTCAATATTCTGAAAAATTTTCAGTTAAAGTCCGTACGGCATTTTACAGAGAATAATTCCTTCTTTGATATTACACGACGTGTGACGTAAAAATGGTTTTTAATTTTTTGCAGGAGGGGGATAAAACAGCAAAGCAAGGGGTGTAATTCCCTGCCGTTTTTAACGCAGTACTATATTCTTTTTTCTGATATTCTCTTTAAAATTATCAGGGATATTCCCCCAATCCATTACATCAACAGAAAAAGGGAGATCGCTCTCTGCAAACGCATCCTTCAGATCACCAATCTCTTTAGTATCAGCATCAAACACCACTATATCAAGATCAGATTGCGGCTTTGACTTCCCGGCAATACGTGAACCGTATGCCCAGACAGTTTTATCCGGAACATATTCCTCTAATATCTGTTTGACGATTTCAAGGTGTTCAGATTTTATATCTATTTTCATCATTTCTTTTTCAGGCAGGCCATTGTTCTTTTGTCATTTTACAATAAACAGAAATCGCGTCTTTTATAAAATCACCAGTTTTATCAAGCGCCTGTTTGAATTTCTGTTCGCTGTAATCATGCGCTGTGCCGACCCTGGCGTTGGCATAATCTATCCATTTTTCCATATCTTCAATAATATGGTTTTCAAAGGCTATTCTCAGCACAGGCTTTGGACTGTTTGGTACATCAGGGAGACCCGTTTCGTCTTCAAGATACTTTTTAAGATGTTTCCATAACATGTCATAACAGGTTTCAAAACGCTGCACAACAGACTCACTTATCCCCTCTCTGTCAAGTTGTGTAAGATTATCACGCTGATTCATGGTCAGAAAATTTTCATACTGCATCTCAAGGTGAATCAGTGACTTTTTCAGTTTATCATATTCCAGCATATGTTTTTCCTTTTTTATTCCATACCTGATCGTCAACTTCGTTATCCCGGATGACCTGTTTAATATTAAAAATTAATTCACCACCTTAGTCAAGTATCTTTACAGTCAGTATTTATTCCTTAACTTATTTCATGTTAAAAAAGCTCTATTACCCCCGCCGCGAAGCGGCGGGGGTATATATTTCTTTATTTTTTACACCAAAATATATCTTTAGGAATTATTACTGCTTTACAGTTATTAATTTATATACGTCGGGTAAAGAGAATATTTAAATATTTTTGCAGGAGGGGGCTGATGCAGCAAAGCAGGGGGCTGCAGCCCCCTGCTTTGTATTACCCCCACACCCCGAACCCCTGGTTAAGGGCTATGCGGTGAAGGGGTGTTATTTACCCTGGATCATTCCCAGTCTTCAATCATGAGACCTGGAACTCTGGAAAATTCTTTTACATTATGAGTGACAAGGATAAAATTGTTATATTTAGCAACCGCCGCTATCTGCATATCATACGAACCGATTATGTTTCCGGTTTTTTCAAGCTCTGCTCTGATTTCGCCGTATACTAATGCGCAATTATCATCAAATGGATATGATTTAAATGGCTCAAAAAACATGTTAAGTTTTTCTATATTTTTTGATTTATTTAAACTTTTTAAAACACCATAAAGTAATTCAGATTTTACAATTGAGCATAATACAATATCCTCAGGGCGTCTCTTCTTAAGCTCCAGTTTTATTCTTTCTGAATCACTATTAATATATTTAATGCAGGCATTAGTATCAAGGAGATATTTCATTTTATAATATCCCTGGAAATTATTTCTCCCTGAGACTCCCTGATTAATTTTTCAGTTTTCATAAAACCATAAGTTTCATCAAAAAAATTATCCGGCCAGGACGAAACCTGTTCGCTGTCTATCAGTACAATAATCTCCGCATCTTTGCCTATATATTTATCCAGGCCTTCAATATGTATGTCACTGGATTCTATCCGCTTATTGATTTTTATTACATTCATACCTGCCTCCGCGAAACTATTCATAAGTTTAATCTCCTTTATTGTTATAGTCAAGTATCTTTAAAGCTGTTAATCTATATACGTTTGCGGGATAAAGGATTTTAAATATTTTGTCAGAGGGAAAAATTCAACAAGGGGTTGCAACCCCTTGTTAGCGTCGGAGGGGGATGAGACAGCAAAGAAACGGGTTGCGACCCGTTTCTTTAATTATTTTTTCTACATACACGTTGCCAGGCAGAATCGAAACACGGGATATCACAACCCGATATCTGTCATTTCCGGAAAGTCCTGGTGATATTCAGTTTTTTCACTTCATTCTGAATTCTTTTTTTAATTCTTCGTGAGAAATCCATTTCTTATTTTTACGCTTTGTCTCTATTGCAGAATAATAATCCTTTTTATCTTCCGCAAGAGCTTTAAGCTCCATATATTCATTATAATCAAGTATTACAGCTACCGGTTTACCTTCCTCCCTGATTATATGCTTTTTAATCATTATACGCCCCCTGACGGTGTTTAATTTCATATATATTAATTATAACAAAATTTTCATCAAAAATAACACGATATTTACCAACCCTTAATCTCTTTAAATCCTCAAATTTTCCTTTCAATATTTTTATATCATGCTTTTTATCAGAATGTTCAGCATAATCCTCGATGGCTTTGATAATCATTCGAGCAGAATCTTTATCTGACTTAAAAATTTTTCGTAATTGTTTTGCAGCTTTTTCAGAATATTGAATTGCTTTCCCCATAATCTGTTTATTTACCTCCCTCATCGTTGTCCGTCAAGCATCTTTACGCATACTTTAAAGGTATACGTTTGGAAAAGAGAGAATTTAAAATATTTTTGTCGGAGGGGCTGACGCAGCAAAGCAAGGGGGCTGCAGTCCCCTTGCTTTGAGCCTGCAGGGATGATTGACGTACACCCTCAGATGTTACACGTATGGATGCCGCCACATCTCATGGCTTATTCCAGTGAAATATTAAATTATTTTTTATATTTTTAAAAAAATTGTTTATAATAAAACATATTAAATTATCATATGTATATGAATACGAAAAAAATTCTTATAGACGAAATCGAAAAACTCCCTGAACCTGTACTGGCAGAAGTTCTTGATTATGTGCGTTTCCTTGAATATAAAACCAAAGGGGCTGTAGAAACATACCTCCAATCAGAATCATCCCTCGAAAAAGAATGGCTATCCCCAATCGAAGATGAAGCATGGAAAGATTTATAAAAGGCGATATAGTTGTTATTCCGTTCCCCTATTCGGATTTAAGCAATGCTAAAAAAAGACCTGCTCTTGTACTTGCCGAATCATCACTTGGTGATTTAATTCTATGTCAGATAACCAGCCAGGATTTTAAAGATTCATCTGCTGTTAATCTTTCACCAGAAGATTTCAGTTCAGGCAGTTTACCAAAAACAAGCAACATACGTCCGAATAAACTTTTTACAGCAGACTCAAAGATTATTCTCTATAAAACAGGAACTCTGAAATCCATCAAAACTGATGAAGTCATTGATAATATTATCACAATTCTAAAAAGCTGATTTCCACTAATATTACAGGTTTAGCCGGGAATAATTAATATCTGTGTTTAACCTTTATTGCAAGATACCTTTCGGCAGAATTCACCAACCGTAATTCTGCAGGAGGGGGATGAGACAGCAAAGCAAGGGGCTGCAGCCCCCTGCTTTGAATTACCCCCACAACCCGAATCCCTGGTTGAGGGCTATGCGGTGAAGGGGTGTTATTGTGTTTTTGAGGATGTCAATAATGAAGTATTACGAAACTCTGACAAACAGATGTATCCTCGGTTTATCGCTTGTTCCGTTCTTTTTCTCAATTGTACCTTTTACATCCAACCCCTGCTTCAGCCATCTATGAAATTCGGGGAGAATACCGCGACAGACATAACCGAGTTGAATATTATCATATAAAACAGCTATGGCGTTACTGTCCCATAAATTATCAGGTTCCGGTACAAAATCAACCTGTGCGCCTATATCAAGTCTTTCATAATATTTACCCACATCCTGATAACGTGTACCGGAAACATCCACTAAAAACTCAAATGGTGTAATTGCATTATCGAAAGGATGAATCAATGTAAAATCATCATCAGGCAACTTAGCCCCGGAATAACCAAGAAGAGTAAAATCATCGATATAGGTCTCCCCTTTTATCCTGATTGAATCCATGTATTTTGAAAAGTCACCTCTGGATCTGGGAGGGAGTCTTTTAGTAAATATATCAAGAACATCAATGTATTTTTCATTTCTAACAGGAAGATAAGGATATCCCTTAAATCCTTCCCCTATAGCAAGTTCGAAATCCCGATCACCGCAGAGGTATCGTAGTGTTGCATTATCACCATCCCGCTGAAGTTCAGCAACAATTCTACTCATACGGTGACCGCTTAATGGTATCCATAAAAGCAGTAACCGTTCAGGTATTATAACATGTTCTATATAATTCATATGTCATCTATCATCTTTTGAAGTAAACAAATTCTTTCGCGCAACAATGTCAGAATAAAATTCAGGCGTTTTTCTGTTAACTGATATTTGCCGGATATTACAACATTTTTTAGTCCGGATACTGATTGTTCGAATGCATAAAAGTCAAAGTCAAGACAATTTCTGACTGTTTCTTTAACAATCTGGTATTCAGTAATATATCTTTTCAGAAATTCAATAAAGTTATACGAGGTGTTTTCTCTAAGATTATACTTCATGTGATGTTTAGCCTTATCATTAAGAAGATACGTTTTTAACCTGTTTATGTCTTTAAAGTTCACAAATTTATCTTCAAGTATTTCATGCCCCATGGATGTACCATTATCAAATGCCGGAGAAAAGTGAATGTCCTTATAAGAATCTCCTTCTTTTTTATAAACAATCCCCCAGTTGTCCTGATGCCTGTCATTATTCCCTATTATCGAATCAAATAACAGCACTTTACCCCAATGTTGTATAAAAACCGGATTTCTATCAATGAAATCCAATATAGTTTCCAGATTATGCTGAGTCCCCTTTTTAGTATCATAGTTCTCAATCTGATATTTCATGATCATACTGCCATCGATATAACCGCACTCTTCATCATAAAACCATTCGATTAATGCGCCGAATTTATCTTCACTTTCATTATAACCGATATAGGCAGGAGGAACCTCAATTTTCATAATTTCCCCGAGTCTGTAAGCAATAATTTCAATCCAGAACTGCCAGGGATATCGCTCATTCGATTCCTTAAAAAGATAATAATTTTCCGGCTTTAAAAATACAAGCTCTTGCGATAAAGCTGACGGGGAGATATAACAGCTTTTATTCCTTGCCCCTTTCGGATACATCCCCTCGTATTCACCTGCCGGTAACCAGTGGTCTATAATAATAATTCCATTATAAAACATTTGCAATGTTCTCTTGGGTTAAAATGATTTCAATTATTAACATTAATACGCATGTATTAAAAGGTTTTAAAAATATTTTTATATGCTTTTATTATTTTTCGGAATCTGTCACTATATTCTACATCACAATGCTTCACCAAAATACAATTTGACAAACCATTTACTCCAAGATTATATCACAAATCATGGCAAAAAACAACCGGACAAGGGAACAACTGATACTTGCATTTAACCTTTACTGCAAGATACCTTTCGGCAGCAGCAAAGCAAGGGGCTGCAGCCCCCTGCTTTGTATTACCCCCACACTCCGAATCCCTGGTTAAGGGCTATGCGGTGAAGGGGTGTTATTGTATTTTTTAATATGTCTTTAAATTCAGGTTCGCGGATAATTCCTGATACATCAACCCCCTGCCCTAACACTATATAATCTTCAATGAGTTTA
>ERZ795048.2580-NODE-2580-length-14473-cov-7.646622_pt1 | contig 14473 bp, 12 predicted proteins | sample MGYA00375132_ERZ795048 | MGnify/ENA primary metagenome ERZ795048 (study PRJEB30177, sample SAMN05720225) | activated sludge metagenome | isolation source: Anaerobic digester | place: Hong Kong | collected 2014-12-17 ...
ACGGAAAGAGTATCACATCGGAAACAATGCTGATGCTGAAGTAAACCGCGGGAAGAACTGATTTATCAGTTTCCGCGGATAAATCCGGGCACCGGATACACAAGGGGCCTTTTCGATACGGGATTTTCCGTGACAATGCACACCGTGTCAAAAAGGCCTTCAACATTTTCATATGTAAGCACGTCCCGGGGCTCCCCCTCTCCGAAAACCCTCCCGTTTTTCAGTGCTATAATGCGGCTGCAGTATTCCGCGGCCAGGTTCACATCGTGGAGCACCGTTATAACTGTCGTACCCTGCCTGTTCTGCGCGTGAAGGACATCCATTATACGTATCGCGTGTGAAATATCGAGATGGGACACCGGTTCATCCAGGAGCATCACTCTGCTGCTCTGAACAAGGGCCCGTGCAATGTAGGCAAGCTGCCGCTCACCTCCTGAAATCTCAGTCATGCGCCTGTCCCTGAGATGCGAAATATCCGCGGCATCGAGAGCGGCATCAACGGTTTCACCCTCCGGCGAGACTCCGATATCAAGGATTTTCCGATGGGGGAAAAGCCCCAGCTCCCCGAACTCCCGTACCGTAAAGGAAAGGTCCGCGTTAACGAACTGCGGCACCACGCTGAGTTCTCTGGAAAACTCCCTCCTGGTATATGCCGCCACGGGCCTTCCCATGAAATGAATGTTCCCCTTTGATGGCGCGATATATCCGGAAAGTAAACGGAGCAAAGTGCTTTTCCCGGCTCCGTTCGGGCCGATAATTGCCACGAACTCACCTTCATCCACAGCGAGGTCAATATCATGGAGCACCTCTTTGTTCCTGTATCCCGCGCAGAGGGAATCAGCGGTAAACACATTCATTGATATGCCCCTCCTTTCCGTATTACCAGGACAAGAAAAAACAATCCCCCGGCGAACCCGGTAACAATCCCCGCGGGAATATCGTACGGCGGTACAAGCATGCGCCCCAGTGTATCCGCCGCCATGAGAAACACCGCGCCCCCGATGGCGCTTGCAGGTATCAGCCTGTTATGATCCGGCCCGAAGATGTACCGCATCACATGGGGAACCAGAAGGCCCACAAATCCAATGATACCCGCAAGTGATACAGAGATAGCGGCCAGAAGCGACGCGATCCAGAAAAGATTTATAATATCACCCCGCGACACACCAAGTCCGTGAGCAAATTCATCCCCGAAGGAAATGACATTCAGGTGCTGCCGGTACAGGAACGAAAGCCCCACAAGAAGCATGGATACAACAGCCATCCGCATCACCATCCCGTACTTTGCGATAGAGAGATCACCCATAAGCCACAGGAGCGCCTTGTGCACATACTCCGCCCTGGTGAAGGCGAACACGAGGAGCACCGCCGATGACAGGAGCACACTCAGGGCAATACCCGCAAGCACCAGGGCGGTCCCGCTGAGCCCCCTGTACCGGGACACCGCATACACAAAAAACACCGCAAAAAGGCTCCCCCCGAACGCGAGGAGGGCCACAAGAAAATAGCTCATGGAAAACGCGATAGCCACCGTGGCCCCCACCGCGGCGCCGCCGGAGACACCTGTCGTATAAGGGTCCGCGAGGGGGTTCTTCAGCACCGCCTGGAACAGCACGCCGCTCACCGAAAGAGACGCCCCCACCACAAGGGCCATCAATATGCGGGGCAGCCTCAGGTCCACCAGTATCCGGTACTCGACCGGACCCGGCCCCCCGGATAATATTTCCGGAATACGAAGGGGCGATATAAAAATACTCCCCGCGGACATACACAGTACGAAAAGCCCGCAGGCGGCGGTGATAAAAACAACTACTTTAATTACCGGTTTCATTGTCCTGTACAACCTTCCTGAGCAGCGCGGCAATTTCCCGGACCGCCTCTATATAGTCACCCGGGGTGTAATACACCAGATGTCTTTCGTCAACTGAATACACATGTTTTTTTCTGACTGCCTTCAGCCCCGGAGCACCACCCGACAGTGACGCGAAAAACTCACACGCTCCGGGCATAATTGAGAGAATGACGTCCGGATTCACCGCGACAAGGAATTCCGCGGAAAGTATAGGATATGCCGCCCCCACATTGCCTACCACATTGACCCCTCCGGAATCAGCTATTATTTCCCCCACGAAGGAATTCTCCGCAGCCGCGATGAGGGGTGTATGAGAAATAAAAACCGCCACAGTGCAGATTTTCTTCCGGGCACGGATTGTCTCGCGAATGGCCCTGTAGCGGAATATTTTTTCCCGCCCTGCGCGGTGAGCGCCGATCAGCGAGGCGACCTTCATGTAGTTACGGCATATCTGGGTAAAATTTCTGTTGCGGCCGAGGGGTACCGCGCAGAGTCCCGCCGCGGCGAGCCGTTCCCCGTGCTGCACCGCAGAGTCCTCCTCTGAATAGAGCACCAGGTCCGGACCCAGGGAAAGTATCCTTTCAACATTTGGATGCAGTATTGTTCCCACAACGGGCACGTTTTTTTTCATGGGGGGGTGATATGATGTCACGCCCGCCAGCATCTCCTCCGCGCCGAGGTCGATTATTTCACGGGTAATGGAGGGCGACAGCGACACAACCTTCCGCACAGTACCGGGAACACAGCGGACGTCATTCACATCGCCGCCGGTGTAGACAATAACGAGCGCCGCTGCGGCGACCACCGGGGCGATAATCATGTGCCAGTATACCCGCATCTATTCTCTACGCCTTCAGCACATCTGCAAGGACCCATTCAAGGGCATCAATACTATAGGGCTTGGGACAGATCCCCGCAAAACCGTACTCCCGATAATGTGCCATGACAGGATCATCAGAATATCCGCTGGATACGATAGCACGGCACCGGGGATCATACTCCCTGAGTACCGCGAGGGTTTCACTGCCGTCCATCCCTCCCGGTATGGTGAGGTCCATAATCACGCAGTCAAAGGGCTCACCGCGTTCACAGGCCTTCCTGTACATTTCAACCGCTTCCTCTCCCGAGGAAGCAATTTCCACATCATAACCCAGGAGCTTCAGCATCTCTGAACTGACTTCGCATATAAGTGCGTCGTCATCCATCAGGAGTATCCGCCCTCCCCCCGCCTGAGCAGCCGGGGCAGCTTTCTCCTCACGCTCCCTTTCCGGGGCGGCGGGGATAGTAAATTCAACAGTTGTCCCCTCTCCCTCCCTGGATTTGATTTGTATATCCCCGCCGTGTTTACGGATTATCGACCGGGAAATCGAAAGCCCCAGACCGCTGCCTTCCTTCCGGGTGGTAAAATACGGAACATATATATCTTTCATATTTTTTCTGCTGATACCAGTCCCCTGGTCACGTATATAGACCCGCACATACCGGCCGCTCTTCTCATCATCCGGCCCTGATGTTTCCATACTGTTTTCAGCGGTAACAGAAATTGTTCCACCGCGGGTCATCGCCTGCCTGGCATTCAGCATTATATTATATAGAACCTGGCCGATCTGACTGCGGTCAGCATTAATATTCCACAGGCCCTGAGGAAACGAGCATTCGCAGCGCACATCACTGCCGCCGAGAACAAACCCGGCCGTTTCATTTACAAGGTCCTCCAGGGAAACAACGGACTTCACCGGCGCACCGCCGCGGGAAAAGGTAAGCAGCTGCTGTATCAGGTCACGGGCCCTGCGGGATGCCTTTTCCGCGTCATTAAGGAGACTGTACTCATGGCTTCCCGATGAAAATCTTTTTTTTACAATGGAAATACTTCCCATAATTGACGTGAGAACATTGTTGAAATCATGGGCAATCCCGCCGGCAAATATTCCAAGGGACTCCAGTTTCCTCGCCCGCTCAAGTTCCCGGCCCTGGTCAAGGAACTGCCGCAGGACCTCTGTCATGGAAAGAGTGAGAAATATTGTGAATCCGAACCCCGCAAAGGAATAATTGACATATTCCCCCCCGTGCCAGTGTATCACCCCGTGAAAAAAAAGAATATCATATACCGCAAACAATACCGCGAGTATCACTCCCCCGAGAACATACATCAGATAGATTTTTTGCTTCCTTTTCGAATAACCAAGAATAATGCTCCAGACACAGTAGGACATCAATATAAGCAGCAGGATATCCCGTATGCTGAAAAGAAGGCCATGTTCTCCCCGTCCGATACCCCATCCTGTCCGCAAAGGATTTGAACGCATTTTCGTGACCGAGATAAAGTGGTCCGGCGAAACAAATGCTGTCACCAGGATTACTCCGAGAACACAAAGCCCCACGTACATTATAATACTGTTCACCTTTCGCCACGATGGACCGATATCCAGGAAATATCCGAAGAAATAAGGAACGGTAAAAAGAAAAGTAGACGTGGAGAGGGCCTGGACTCTGTGCATCTGCATTGCTGCGGCTGTTTCATTCATAATACCCAGCAGCAGACATGATATTTCGCTGCCCACAAATGCAATACCCGGCAGAACAATCATTAGCGTCGCAAGATGAAGCTTCCGGGAGCTCCGCATATATAAATAAAAAAACACCAGGGCCCCCACGAGGAGTATCCCGAAACACGCGGAAAGGGCCGCTATGGGAATCAGCGATCCGTTGTGAGAAATATCTGTTATGACATTATTCATATTTTTTAAATGCACCTGTCATTGTGTCAGGGTACAATACATTACGAAAGAATAGTATTCAAGCAAATAATCGTATTTCGAAGGTATTTGTGCAGCGCCCATCTATTCCCTGCGATGTTCTCCAAAAAACCCCTTCGGGACAGGATGATTCATTATTTTTTAATAATACGTGCAGAAATGCGTCAACTGCCACAATTTTCTTTGCAATAAAAACAGCAGCGTTGTACTATGCTCCAACTATATATTCATTTCCTAACGGGGTATTGTCATGATTCGTCTGCGTTTTACAGAAAAATTACAGGAAATCCGGTCATCCCGTAACACTGAAACTGCGGGACAAATACTGGAGCAGGAAGAACTGCACGGCGCAATCGCAGCAAACCGTTTCCGCTATATGTTTATTGTTTTTATACTTTCCTCCGTAGTGTGGAACTCCTTCGGCAGCTACAACGGAGGGAATATGCACGGTATCTCCGCGAACCTTATTGCCATGGTTCTTTACGCTGCAGTTACCGCGATCCACAGCGTCATTCTGAAAGAGGGAAACCGTGACACTGTGTACAGTTTCAGCTACATCGCGGTGTTTTTTGACTTTATTGTTATTACCTTTCTCGTGATCGCGTGGACACTTATTGAAAGCCCTGACAACTTCGCATTTCAGTTCAAGAATCCCGCCCTCCTGTATTATCTTCTGCCCATTGCAATAACGGTATTTCAGTTCCGGCTGAATCTCGTGATGCTTTCGGTGACCCTTTTCCTGATTACCTATTCATCATTTCTTATAATCGGTTTTGCTGTGGGGATGCCCCTTACCTCAAGATGGAGTGAATACATCCTTGGAAGTTCAGTTATTGCCTCGGACATAATCACCACACGCCCGGCGATATATATCCTGGTTGCCGCCGCAATCGGCTATGCGATATACCGTACCACCGCAATGGTGTTCCGCATGGAAACCGTCGAATCCAGGAAAACATCCCTTGCCCGTTATTTCCCGCCAGCCGTTTCAATGGCCATACTTGACAGGCCGGAACTGATAAATACCCCGGGCACCCATGAAGCCGCTATTCTCTTCTGCACCATCAGGGACTTCCCGGGTATATCGGAAGACATGACACCGGGAGAACTGCAGAAATTCCTGTGGGAAATAAAAAGACACATCACCGGAGCGGTCTTTTCCCGAAAGGGAACCGTCACAGCATATAGCACCGATACCATTACAGCAGCATTCGGCATCCCTTTTTCCTCACGGGAACCTGGCGGGGACAGTCTGGATGCGATCACCGGGGCCTTCGCGATACATGACTTTCTTGCGTCATTCAATGAAACACGCGCGCAACGGGGTGACACTCCGGTAACGATGGACATCGGCATACATACAGGTGAAGTCTTTGCAGGCAACACAGGATCTGAAGACCGTCCGGAATATACTGTTACCGGAAGCACCGTCAGTACCGCATCCCGGATAGGGTCCTTCTGCAAACATTTCAACACATCCCTTATTATTTCAGGAGATGTGTACGAGGAAGTAAAGGATACCGTATCCTGCAAAAAACTTCCCCGCGTCAAAGTGAAGGGGAAGGAGAAACCCCTGGTGACGTATGAAGTACTGCGGTAAATGCGGTTATATACCGCGGCAGGTACTTTATCGTAATAAAAACGATAAAAGTAATTGCAGAACCGGAGGAACATCTCATACTTACCCGAATCTTTACACCATCCGGAGACATTCCTTATGAAAAAAAAACTCTATGTCATAGACGGCCATGCCCTCTGCTACCGCGCCTACTACGCGTTTATAAAAAATCCCCTCATAAACTCCAGCGGCCAGAACACCTCGGCAATATTCGGCTTTGCCCGCATGCTCCTGAAGCTCATTGCCGACGAGTCTCCTGACTATATTATAGTAGCATTTGATCCTCCCAAAAAAACGTTCCGTTTTGACCTATATCCTGAATACAAGGCAAACCGGGAAAAAATGCCTGACGATCTCCGGTCCCAGATTGACGAAATCAAGCACATGGTAAAAACACTCGGCATATATACAATAGAAAAAGACAACTTCGAGGCGGACGATATCCTTGGCTCCATCGCGGTACAGTTCGCCTCAGATGAAACGGACATCATGCTGGTCACCGGGGACAAGGACGCCTACCAGCTCGTAAACGATAAGGTCCGCATCTACGCGAACAAAAAAGGTATCTCCGACTACGAGATTTATGACACTGACGCGGTAACACAAAAGCTCGGCGTCACCCCGGGACAGGTAATTGAATATATGGCGCTTACCGGGGACACCTCCGACAACATACCCGGCGTAAGGGGGATCGGAGAGAAAACAGCGCAGAAGCTGATCGCTGAATATTCATCCATTGAAAACCTTTACAACAACCTTGATAAAATTAAGGGAAAGCAGAAAGAATATCTTGAAGAGTACCGGGAGAATGCCCTTTTAAGCAGAGAACTTGTCACTATAAAAACAGATATCCCCCTGGGGCTGCAGCTCGATGATGCTGCAGTACCTGAACTGGACACAGAGGAAACACGTACATATTTTGAACACCTTGAGATGAATTCCGTGATCAGGGACTTTTTCGGTGAACCGGAACAAAAAGACGATGCCATTGCGGCACCGGATAGAGAGTATCGCATTATACGCGATGTGCCGGCGCTTGAAGCGGCAGCTGCGGAAATCACGAAAGCGGGGTTCGTTTCCTTCGACACAGAGACAACATCCGTCAATCCCGTTGAAGCGGAACTGGTAGGTATATCTTTTTCCGTCCGGGAGAATTCCGGATGGTACATCCCTGTCATAGACGGTACACTGTTCAGCGAAACAATAATTGAACGCGGCACGGCGCTGCGCATTGTAAAACCGATGCTGGAAAATGAAAAAATAAAAAAAATCGGCCAGAACATTAAATACGACATTACCGTTCTCAAAAAATATGGTATCACTGTAAAGGGGATCTGGTTTGATACCATGGTGGCATCATATCTTCTGGGTCCCAATGACCGCAACCACAACCTTGACGACATGGCATCCCGCTTCCTGAATTATAAAACCACAACCTACAGTGAACTTGTGGGAAAGGGGAAAAATGCCCTTGCGATAACAGACGTCCCCGTGGAGGATATTGCCGATTACGCCATTGAAGACGCGGATATCACCCTGCGGCTGTATACGCTGCTCCGGAAAAAGATACAGGAGGAAAATCTCGAAGAGCTTTTCAGCAGCATCGAAATTCCCCTCATAGAAGTCCTCAGCGAAATGGAATGGAACGGGGTCAAAATTGATCCCCTGTATTTTGAACAGCTGGCAAAAGAAAACCAGAAACTCCTCTCTGAAACGGAGCAGAACATCTACACACTGGCAGGGGCACCATTTAATATAAATTCCACAAGGGAACTGGCAACGGTGCTCTTCGAGAAACTGGGGCTGAAGCCGGTCAAGAAAACGAAAACAGGTTTTTCGACCGACATTCAGGTACTGGAACAGCTCAAGGGACAGCACGAAATAATCGACCACCTCATCGCATACCGCACACGGAACAAACTGAAGACAACATACATTGACACCCTGCCCCGCATTATTCTCAGTTCCACGGGGCGTATACATACGTCCTACAACCAGACAATTGTTGCCACGGGAAGGCTCTCATCGTCATCACCGAACCTCCAGAACATTCCGGTGCGGGACGATTTCGGCAGGAAAATCCGCCGGGGTTTCGTGCCCGAAAAAGGGTGCCGCATCCTCGCGGCGGACTATTCCCAGATCGAGCTTCGCCTTGCCGCGCATCTTTCAGGGGACGCGAACATGATCCGGGCATTCCGCGAGGGTATTGACATCCATTCCATGACTGCATCCTCTGTATTCGGCGTGTCACCTGATGAGGTGACGCCCGACATGCGGCGGCAGGCGAAAATCATCAACTTCGCGACAATCTACAAGGTTTCTCCATTCGGCCTTTCACAGCAGGCTGACATATCCGTACGGGACGCGGCGGAATTTATCAGAAAATATTTTGAGACCTACCCGGGGTTCCGGGACTACATGGACCGGACAATAGAATTCGCCCGTGAGAAGGGGTATGTACAGACGCTCCTTGGCAGGAAACGCCCTGTTCCGGAAATTGACGCGAGCGCGGTATTCAGGCGCGAAGGGGCTGAGCGCATAGCTATCAACACCCCGATCCAGGGCACCTCCGCGGACATGATAAAAATCGCCATGATACGCATCAGCACTACAATCAAAGAGGAAAAACTGGCTTCAAAAATGATCATGCAGGTACACGATGAACTGGTGTTTGAAGTCCCGGAAAACGAAAAGGAGGTCATGGAAAAAATCGTGACCCGTGAAATGGAGAATTCCCTCCCCCTGGATGTGCCGGTTGTGGTGGATATCGGGTGGGGGGCAAACTGGGAGGAGGCCCACTGACCCTAACGGTTCTGCCAGCGTACAACTAACTTTTTAAACTCCCCAAGCCTGGATACGGCGAACATGGCGGAATATACCGTTACCAGTATTCCCAGCACTATATAAAGCGGTATTTCAAGATTGCTCCCGAAATAGCCGGTAAGCCAGTTCCGGTCATCACTGAACTGTACGAGAAAAATACTGGCTATAATAATCACTTCTCCCGAGATCCAGTTGAAGAGGGGCATTCTCCTGCCGTAGGAGTTCCCGGAATTCCTTACAACCGCCATGATATTTCCGCTGCAATCATCAGGAACCGTGTAAATATCCTCATTCCTCAACATATCAAGGGCGGACCGCATAGCGGCAGTTTCCACCCGGCATTTCCGGCAGAATCTAAGGTGCAGACGAAGGGCCAGCGGCAAATATTCATCGGCATCAGCCTTAAGGTACTGCTCCATCGCTTTTTCACATTTCATGGTACTCCTCCGCGACAGAGCCTTTCAATGCATCCCTGAGGAGCTGCTTTGCCCTGAACACATGGGACTTGACTGTGTTCACGGGAAACCCTGTCATTGCTGTTATTTCATGGTACGGACATCCATAAAAAAAATATAAATCAATGCATATCCTGTATTTCTCCGGCAGATCCTCTACCGCCCGCTGCAGGGCGCTGTGGATATCCTTTTTCAGCTGCGACTCCTCCGGCGACAGGTCCCAGTCCGTCACAAGGGTGTCAACAAGGGTATCCGCACGCTTCATACCCTTCACCATATTGATACCGTGATTATAGGCAACCCGAACCAGCCAGTAATAGAACTTTGACTGCCCCCGATATGACTGTATATTATTAAAGGTCTTGATAAACACCTCCTGAACATAATCAGACGCGTCATCAGGATTTCTGAAGAACATCATCCCCATACCATAAATCCTGTTCTGATATTTTTTTACTATCTGTTCAAAAAGCTCTGCATTACCCTGCTGGACCTTTTTAATAACATACTCATCAACATACTTACGCTCTTCCATCTTTTCTTTTATTCATAGCTGAATTGATCATAAAAAATACAATCAGTCCGAGACCGATGGATAACGGAAGGAGCCCCCCCAGCAGGCCGTAACATATCCCGTCCTTCAGATAGAAAAACAACACCATACTGAATCCCACGCCCGTAAGAACAAGGCCTGAAAGCAGTGAAAACGTCTCAAGATCGAACCTGTCAGCGGGGCGCTGATAACTTCCCTTTTCAATCATTAGTTTTTTGAGCTGGTAATTCCAGTATAGATAAAAAAATATTACGGTACACCCGAATACAATCCCCACAATTGGTACTATTGTCACGATAACCTGTGCTGCAACCGAAGGTGTGCTCATGCCGGAAACCTCTCCCATACAATAATTATATTTTTCTATATCATCTGAAACCAATTTTATGTGCAGATACAACGGCCCGTCAATCTCATTTCCCGTGTGTGTGAATATTGATACCTGCCGTGACATTCCCGTGGAGCCTTGTCATAATCATCAACCATGTGAAAAACGGGACCGCCCGTCACATATAATGACAGGTTATACATGGAAACGGTTGCAAAAAATCCGAACAGGCCGGGTTTTACACAAAAAAAAACCGCTCCATGGACACACACTGCCACATGTGACAGCCCGCATCCATGAGCGGATATATAAAGGTCATTGGTAAATGAACCGCACCCAGGCGCCCGAAAGCGCTGTAACCGGTAAAGCGGAATTTAATCAGCCGGGGATATCGACAGAACTTTACCGGACGGGCCTTTTACAGGGCCCATTTATTCCCAACAACCGGGTACGCGTACAATATTAAGACAAATACGGAGGCATACATGCCTCCGGTATTGATGATATTACAACAAATCCTGCTATTTTTGTAAAGTAACTTCTATAAAAACAGCTTATTTCGCGTCAATCCACTTCATCATTTTTCTCAGCTCTTTTCCCACCTGCTCAACTTTTGTCTGGCTCTGCATGCGTTTTTCCGCGCGGAAGTTCGGGCGGTTTGCCATATTCTCAAGGATCCAGTTTCTGGCGAAGGTCCCGTCCTGGATCTCGGAAAGTACCTTTTTCATTTCCTTTCTTGTTTCATCGGTGATGATCCGGCGGCCTATCATGTAATCACCATATTCCGCGGTATCGGAAACGGAATATCTCATGTAGTTGAGTCCCCCCTGATAGAAGAGGTCAACAATAAGCTTCAGTTCGTGGAGACATTCGAAATAGGCGATTTCCGGCTGATATCCCGCTTCAACGAGAGTATCGAACCCTGCCTTCACAAGCTCGGAAGCGCCGCCGCAGAGAACGCACTGTTCCCCGAAGAGATCGGTTTCTGTTTCTTCTTTAAATGTAGTTTCAATGACACCCGCCCGTGTGGCGCCAATTCCTTTCGCGTAGGCAAGGGCGATTTTTTTCGCGTTTCCCGTGGAATCGTTTTCTACGGCGATGAGCGCGGGAACACCGGCCCCCTTTTCATATTCACTCCGTACAAGGTGGCCCGGGCCCTTCGGCGCCGCGAGAATGACATCAACATCCTTCGGAGGAATAATCTGTCCGAAATGTATATTAAAGCCATGTGAGAATACGAGGGTCTTTCCCGCTTTCATAAACTGCTTTACATCGTTTTCATACAATTTTGCCTGCACATCGTCCGGCGCAAGAATCTGGATCAGGTCTGCCTTCTCGGCGGCTTCCTTCGCGGAAACGGGAGTAAAATTGTGCGACTGCGCAAGCTTGTAGTTATCGGTACCGGGAACTTCCGCAACAATTACATTGAGTCCGCTGTCCCGTAAATTCTGCGCCTGGGCATGTCCCTGGCTGCCGTAGCCGATAACCGCAATTGTTTTATCGCTCAACACGTTGAGATTCGCATCGTTATCATAATACATCTGTGCCATAGTGCTTCTCCTTAAATTGGTATTGGGTTTCAGAATACTTGAACATACTGCGACGTCAAGGCCTGACGCGGCATGGCTGTGCCCCGTCTGCCATATATAGTTACAACACTTCTTTGCTCAGTGAAATGCGGCCCGTTCGGATAAGCTCCTTGATGGCATAGGGCCGAACAAGTTCAACGAAATTATCCACCTTCTCCGGTTCCCCGGTCACCTCGACGGTGAGGGTCTTTTTGGAGATATCAATAATCTTGCCGTTGAAAATTTCAACAAGCTGATATATTTCCGGCCTCTTTGAAGGCTGCGCGTTGATCTTCACCAGCACCAGCTCCCGCTGCACCGAGGTGAGTGGACTATGGTCGGAAATTTTTATTACGTCAATGAGCTTATTCAGCTGTTTTTTCACCTGCTCAATAATGCGGTCATCGCCCCTTACGACGATTGTCATAACCGACACATCGTCAAGCTCCGTTTCGCTTACCGCGAGGGAGTCAATATTATACCCACGCGCGGAAAAAAGCCCCGCTACCCTGGCGAGTACCCCCGCCCTGTTCTCTACCCGTACTGAAATTACATGCTGACTCATGCCAACTCCACCGTTATCATTTCTTTTACCGATTTCCCCGCGGGGACCATCGGGTATACATTTTCCTCTTTATCGACATTGAAGTCGAGGATGACAGGACGGTCCTTTATGGAGAGCGCCTTTTTGATGGCACCCACAACATCCTCTTTTTTCTCAATTCTTATTCCCGCGGCGCCGTACGCCTCGGCAAGCTTGACAAAATCCGGCTGGAACCCTATGCAGGTATTGGAATACCGCTTGTCATAAAACAGTTCCTGCCACTGCCGCACCATCCCCAGAAAGCCGTTGTTCAGTATGGCGATGATGATGGGAAGCCTGTGCTGCACCGCCACAATGAGCTCCTGGATGTTCATCTGAATTGACCCGTCGCCGGCAATGTCAAACACGCGCTTGTCCGGCCTCGCGAGCTGGGCGCCGATTGCCGCCGGGAACCCGTACCCCATGGTCCCGAGCCCGCCGGAGGAGATAAATGTCCGGGGCTCCTGGTAGTCGAAAAACTGCGCCGCCCACATCTGGTTCTGCCCCACTTCGGTGCATATCACGGCGCCGCCCTTTGTGAGCTCGTATATTTTCTCCACAACATACTGCGGCTTTATCACTTTATCGCTGTCCCTGTAGGTAAGGGGGTTTTTCTCCTTCATTTTCATGAGCCGCTCGACCCATTCCCCGATTTTCGGCGCCTTCACAATTTCATTCATTTTCTGGAGAACCGATTTGCAGTCGCCGATTATAGGCACTTCAACCTGGACATTCTTTTTCACGGATGACGGGTCGATATCGATATGGATCACCTTCGCCCCCGGCGCGAACTCGGAGACCTTGCCGGTGACACGGTCATCGAACCTCGCCCCCACGGCGATGAGGAGGTCGCATTCATGGACTGCAAGGTTCGCATAGCAGGTGCCGTGCATACCGATCATCCGTAACGACAGGGGATCTGATTCCGGATATGCGCCGAGCCCCAGAAGGGTTGTGGTAATGGGAATACCTGTCTTCTTCACAAATGCCCGGAGCTCCTTCGAGGCGTTGGACAATATCACCCCGCCGCCGGAATAAATTACAGGGCGTTTCGCCTCTTCTATGAGTTTGCAGGCCTTTTCGATCTGACCGGGATGCCCCTCATACACCGGCTTGTATCCCCGGAGACTCACCTTGTCGGGATAGACGAACTTTGCAGTACCCTTCGATATATCCACGGGAACATCGATTACCACAGGCCCCGGACGCCCCGTTGAGGCAATGTGAAACGCCTCCTTGATAATACGGGCAAGGTCGTTGATGTCCTGCACAAGATAGTTATGCTTTGATATGGGGCGGGTAATTCCCGTCACGTCGGCTTCCTGAAACGCGTCGTTCCCGATCATGTCCCGGGACACCTGGCCCGTAAACACCACCAGGGGCACGGAGTCCATATTGGCCGTGGCAATTCCCGTTACCAGGTTCGTCGCTCCCGGCCCCGACGTGGCAATTACCACACCGACTTTGCCGGAAGCCCGGGCATAGCCGTCCGCCGCGTGGATTGCCCCCTGCTCATGGCGGGCAAGGATAAACCTGAATGGCGCGTTAAAAAGCTGGTGAAAAATAGGGATTACAACACCCCCGGGGTATCCGAACATATATTCAACGCCTTCATTTTTAAGGCTTTCAACAATTATCTCAGCTCCTGTGATTTTCAAAACAAACCTCTGACACAATAATAATTAATGGGGAATGTAATAATATAGCAACATACCGCACGGGAATCAATATTCCTGATTTAAACAGGGAAATCGTAACCACAATTGCCACAAAAGCCTGAAGAGTAGACGGCGTTCGGCATAATACTGCGCGGCATCGGTATTCGGCGATATCAGGCTGCGGGGGATTCCACACACATACTCCCGAGGATTATCACTCATTTCAGGGGCATGTTGTCAACAAATTTTTTTGGTCAAAAAACGGGTTTCGGGTAGAGG
>ERZ795048.2583-NODE-2583-length-14462-cov-6.407371_pt1 | contig 14462 bp, 10 predicted proteins | sample MGYA00375132_ERZ795048 | MGnify/ENA primary metagenome ERZ795048 (study PRJEB30177, sample SAMN05720225) | activated sludge metagenome | isolation source: Anaerobic digester | place: Hong Kong | collected 2014-12-17 ...
GCCTGCTGAAGGAAGGCGCGCTGGACATTCTGCGCGAGGAGCAGGCGGTGCTGGAAGGACTGGATCCGTTCACAACGGAAAGCACGGATGCCGCGCTGCACGCACTGGCGGAAAAAACCGGCCGGGGCATGGGCGATCTGGTGCATCCGCTGCGGGTGGCGGTTTCCGGAACCGGCGTCGGACCGGGTCTCTTCGACATGCTGGCCGTGATGGGCAAGGACCGCGTCCTGCGGCGCATCGCGCGCACCCTGGGAATCCACGGCGGATGAGGATGGATACAGCGAGCCAGGCGGCCCGGACGACACGGAGGTCGTCCCTCCCGGGACGGACGGCATGCGCACAGCGTTTTCCACGCCATGGAAAAACGATTTCCACGCTGTGGAAAAAAACGTCCGGATTTTCCACGCCATGGAAAAAATTCGGCGGGATTTTCCACGCCATGGAAAACAGGTTTCCACGCTGTGGAAAACGGGCGGCGGCGGTGCTGCTGGCGGCAGGGCTGGCGGGGGGCGCGGGATGCGCGAGCGTCGGGACGTCGCGGCTGGGGGTGCCGGAGCCGGCGTCGTGGGTGATGTCGGCATCGGCGTCGGCCGCGGAGCAGGGGCCGGAGCAGGCGCGGGACGGACGGACAAACACGTGGTGGCGCAGCGGGCCGGAGCTGCCCCAGTGGATCCAGGCGGATCTGGGGCGGGAGGCGATGGTGTGCGGGGTTTCGCTGCAATGGGGCCGGCCGCATGCGGCGGCGTACGCGGTGCTGACGAGCCTGGACGGCGAGCAGTGGTCGGTGGGATTCGAGACGGCGGCGGGCGACGGCGGCTGGGACCAGATCCTGATGGATCCCGTCCGGGCGCGGTACGTGCGCCTGACGGTGAAGGCGGGCGCGGGAACCGCCGGTGCGGCGCTGGAGGATCTGTCGGTGCTGGGGCTGGATCAGCGCCCCGAAGCGCGCGTGAACGGCCAGGCCGCGCCGGTGGCGGCGGCGCTGCTGGACGGCCGGCCGGAGACGTTCTGGGCTGCTGCGGAGGCGCCGGCCCTGCTGGAACTGGATCTGCGGCAAACCTGGCCCGTCGGCAGCCTCCGCCTGGATTGGGGAACCAACGGCTTTGCCTCCAATGTCGTCGTGGAGGTGTCCACCAACCAAACGGACTGGATCGCCGCCGGCCAGATCCAGTCGCATGGCGGCGACTTTGATGTGCTGATGCTGGAGGAGGTGATGCCGGCCCGGCACCTGCGGCTGGCGTTTGGCGGCAGCTCCAAGGCGGAGGGTTTTGCCGTGGCCGGGCTGGCGCTGCGCGGGCCGGAAGGCACCGCGCGCCCGCGGTCCCTGCTGGAACTGGCGGCCTCGCAGGCGCCGGAGGGGCTGTACCCGGACGTGCTGCAGCGCCGTCCGGTGCACTGGGTGGCAACCGGGGGGCTCCAGGCCGGGGCGGCGGAAGGATTGCTGGATGAGTGGGGCGGTTTTGCGCCGGATGCCAGCCGCCCCATGCTGACGCCGCTCCTCGCGGCCGAGGGCGGCATCTGGACGGCGCACCAGGCGCAGTCGCTGGAGCACCGGCTGGCCGGCGACGGCGTGCCGCTGCCGGAAACCGTCTGGCGGCTGCCTTCGGGACTGGCGTTTCGCATCCGGGCCATGCCATGGCCGGCCACGTCTCCGGCCCTCGCCGCCGTGGAATACGAACTGCGCAACGAGTCGTTGATGGTGCAGACCGGCCGCCTGGCGTGGGTGGTGCGTCCGCTGCGCCTGCCGCCGGCCCGCGCGGGCGGCGGACTGGCCCCGATCTTCCGCCTGCGGCGAACGGTCTCTCCCGACGGCTGGCAGGAGCTGTGGGCGGACGGCCGCCGGCTGTATGCCGTGCCGGATGCGGATCTGCCCTTCGGTTGCGCGGCGTTCGATGGAGGCGATGCGTCGGAATTTTTCCGGCGGGGCGAGACGCCGTCCCGGACGTCGGTTCATGACGAGGAGGGGCTGGCATCGGCGGCCTGGTGGCGGGACTTCGATCTGTCGCCGGGCGAACGGGTGCGCATGGTGATTCTGGCGGCGGGCCCGGAATCCGGCCGCCGCCGGGGAGAGGGGTGGCCGGACCCGGCGGGAGGCGTGGACCAGCTGGCGGGGGCCTTTGAACGCCACTGGGACGAGGCGGTGTGGGCGTGGCGCAGCCGCACCGGCGCGTATGCGCCGGGCCTTGCGCGGCCGGAGGCCATGGAATGCCTCCATGCGCAGGTGGGCTGGCTGCTGGGGTTGCGGGAATCGGTGAACGGCGGCGCCGGCGAAGATCTGGAAGCGATCGCCTGGAAGGTGGCGGCCCTGCTGCGGACCGGCCGGGAGGACGCGGCGCGCGAGTGGGTCGAGCGGACGGCCGGGGGCATGGCGACGGATGGCTGGGTGCCGGCGGTTCTGCTGTCGGACGGCACGCCGGCGCCGCGCATCGGCCTGGAGGGCCGTCACGGTTCCCAGGGCCAGCTGGCGTTCATGGTGATGGAAACGTACCGGTTCACCAGGGATATCGCGTTTCTGCAGCGGCATTATCCCGCGATGCGCCATGCCATGGGCTGGCTGCGGCGATTGCGCGGGGACACGGCGAAATCCGAAGCCCGCCTGCCGATGGAAGAACGCGAACTGCTGGAAGGGCTGCTGCCGGCATCGCCGGCGCGCCCCGGGCATCCCCGGCCCGGGCATTTCTATGCCGACCAGTACTGGGCGCTGCTGGGCTGGAAGGAGCTGCGGACCGCCGCTGTTTTGCTGGGGAAGGACGAGGATGCCGAATGGGCCGACCGCCAGTACGGCCTGCTCAAGGCGGCCGTGGAGCGGTCGCTGCGCGCCCACCTGGAAAGGCGGGAATCGGCCTGGCTGCCGGCCGTGGCCGAAGAGACGGCGACCTTCGATCCGGCCGCGGTCGCCCTGCTGTTCTGGCCGTGCGCCGAAACGGATCTGGTAGAGCCCCATGAGCTGCAAAGCAGTCTGGATGCGTTTTTCGGGGCGTTTCTGGAAGACGGGACGGTTTCGCGGGATCCCGCCGCGGAAGCCCAGATGCTGCTGCCGCTGGCGGCCATGGGCCGAAGCGATTATGCCCGGGAAATTCTGTATGCCCTGCTGGACGGCCGCCGGCCGCCGGAATGGCATGCGTGGGCGGCGGGGGGGGCGGGGAGGCGGCCGCCGGGGGGCGGACCGGGGCCGGGGATCGGTTTCATGCCGGATCTGCGAACGGCGGCCGCGTACGTGCTGGGCGTCCGCAGTCTGGCGGTGCGCGAAACCGGCCGCCGCCTGGACCTGTTCTGCGGTGCGCCGGCGGAATGGCTCCAGCACGGCGACGGGTTTCACGTGTATGGCGCGCCGACCGTCTTCGGGCCGCTGGATTTGCGGGGCCGCTGGCATCGGGACCGCTTTACCGCGACCATCGGCGGGGGGGCGCGCCCGCCGGAAGGCTACCGGCTCTGGTGGCCGCGGCACGGGCTGCCGGACCGGGTTCTGGCCAACGGCTCCCACCTGCGGGACTACGATGCGCAGGGCGTGGATCTGCCCCATGATTTCCAGGGGACCGTCGAGGCGGTCTTCCCCTTTGCCGCCCCTTGGCCGCGCGATCCGTAGGCCCCTTGTGAAAATGCAATTAACGGCCGGGTAGTTCTTGACGCAAGCATCCAAGGCGGCCTATGTTGTGACTATCAGCGGGAGGCAGATCCGTGCCCGTTGAGGAAGGTGGACAGTCCAATGCAAAACTTGACCAAACGCAATCTGGCGATTCGCATCGCCGAAGAGACCGGCCTGACCCAGCAGCAGGTCGTGGCCGTCATCCAGAAAACGCTGGATTCCATCGTGGAATCCCTGCGCCAGGGACAGACCATTGAATTCCGCAAGTTCGGCGTATTTGATGTGCGCGAACGGCGGCAGCGCATCGGCCGCAATCCGCACAAGCCGGACCAGGTCGTGGTGATTCCCAGCCGGAAGGTGGTTCGCTTCCGCCCGGGCAAAACCATGAAGGAAATGTTCAAGTAGTTCCGGGCGGCCGCCCGGTCTTCATTCCCGCCGCGCACCGTCGCCGTGCGCCGTCTTTTCAGGGAGTTCCATGTCTTCAGTCCACCGGCCCGTACAGGGCATGTCCGACATCGCCGCGCCCGAAGTGCGCGTCTGGCAGGGTCTCGAGCGGATCGCCCGCGAGATCCTGGCGCGCTACGGGTTTGACGAGCTGCGGACGCCCGTGGTCGAGTTCGAATCCGTCTTCACGCGGTCCATCGGCGAAACGACCGACGTGGTGCAGAAGGAAATGTACGTGTTCGAGAAGGGCGGGCGGCGCCTGTGCCTGCGGCCGGAAGGCACGGCCGGGGTCATGCGCCATGCCGCCGGACTGGGGGCGCAGGAAACCGACGGAGCGCGGTGGTTCTACATCGGGCCGATGTTCCGCAGCGAGCGGCCGCAGGCCGGCCGGCGCCGCCAGTTTCATCAGTGCGGCGTCGAATGCCTCGAGCCGCCGTCGCCGCGGGTGGATGCCGAAATCCTCGCGCTGCAAGTGGAACTGCTGGAGGCGTGGGGCCTGGACGGGTGCACCGTGAAACTGGCCACGCGGGGCAGCGGCGGCGACGCCGCGCGGGTGGCGGAAGGCCTTCGCGCGGCCCTGGAGCCGCACCGGGAATCGCTCTGCGAGGACTGCCGGCGCCGCCTTTCCGAAAATGTCCTGCGGGTGCTGGACTGCAAGAACGACGGCTGCCGGCGGATCGTGGAAACGCTGCCGCCGCCGACCGATTTCATGGGCGGGGAGTCCCGGGACTATCTGGCGCAAGTGGCGGCGCACCTGGATGCGCTGGGGCTGGCCTATCGGCTGGATCCGCGGCTGGTGCGCGGCCTGGATTACTACGAACACACGGTGTGGGAAATCGAAGGTTCGCATCTCGGCGCCCAGAACGCCATCGCGGGGGGCGGGCGCTACCGCATGAATCTCGGCGGGCGCGAACTGGCCGGCGTCGGTTTTGCGATCGGTCTGGAACGCGTTGTGGCCATGCTGCAGGCGCTGGAGCGAGACGCGGCGTTGATGGCGGCTCCGCCCAGGCTGGCCTGGCTGGTGGGGCTGGGCGAAGAGGCCATGAACCAGAACCTGGCCCTGATGCAATCCCTGCGCGCCGCAGGTGTCGCCTGCCGGATGGCGGCCGGCGGCAGCCTGAAATCGCAGATGCGCGCCGCCAACAAAGCCGGGGCGGCCTGGGCGGTGATCCGCGGCGACGACGAACTGGCCCAGGCGGTCGCCGCCGTCAAGGATATGGCCACGGGCGAGCAGCGGCGCCTGCCGCTGGATCAGCTCGCCGGGGCGCTGTCCGCCTGACGTACCGGTTTGCGGCCCGCCTCCAGCAGGTTAAGCAAAGCCCGGGCCAGCGGATGCGAAGGACTCGCGGCCTGCCACATTCCGTCCCGGCGTTCGGCCATGCCGGCGGTTTCCAGAATGCGCAGATGCCGGTGAAGCGCGGCGTCGGTGATGCCCGACAGATCGGCGAGGGTGTTTTCATCCAGCGCGCCGACCTGCAGCAGCCGCATCAGCACCAGCCGCCGGGCATGCGACAGCCCCCGCGCGGCGCGGAGGATATCGTCATCCCGGTCTTCCGGGAACTGACGGAAGGTTTCCTGCATGGCGGCGAGCAGGGGCGGGGCGCTGGACACCAATGAATCCGCCACCGGGCGGTACAACACATTCCGGCTGCGGCGCGACGCCTGTACGAGGCCCCTGGATTGCAGACGCCGCAACTCCTGGCTGGCCCGGGGAATGCTGATGCCCAGCTGGCCGGCGAGGCCTGTCACGGTTTGGCCGGGACGATCCACGATCCGGCGGAACAGTTTCAAGCGCGTGGGCCCGGCCAGAATCCGGCAGGTCCGCCACAGGGTGGGATGGAGTTTGGACATTGGACACCTCCTTTTCAAAATCCACATAGTTAATTAACAGTGTGGAATCGTCATTTGATAAAACATAAATAATATAGTGCAAAAATAAGAAAACATAAATAAACAGTCAATAATAAAATACGGATGGTAATCGTTAACATAAATTCAGAAATCCGGCTCCGCGCGGGAGCGTCAAGTGAGACACAGCTGGCGCTATCAGTGACATAATGGCGCAATATGGGGCGGGAGTCGTATGAAATAGGCAAATGAAAATCTTTCGTAACAGATTATCCATATGCATGTTGCGAACAAAACGCCTTACTTGGCATGCATATTGCATAAGATGAACCGGCTAGTTGCAATGTGACGACAATTTGAGGAAAGCGAGGACACAACATGTCAAAAGTATTGGGAATTGACTTGGGAACGACGAATTCGTGCATGGCGGTCATGGAAGGCGGCCAGCCGACGGTGATTCCGAACGCGGAAGGCGGGCGGACCACGCCGTCGATCGTGGCATTCACCAAGAGCGGCGAGCGGCTGGTGGGCAGCGCGGCCAAGCGCCAGGCGGTGACGAATCCGAAACACACGGTGTTTTCCATCAAGCGCTTCATGGGGCGCAAATTCGACGAGATGTCGGCGGAGATCGCCCGCATGCCGTACGAAGTGGTGCGGGCGCCCAACGGCGATGCGCATGTGAAGATCGGCGACAAGACCTATTCGCCGCCGGAGATTTCCTCGATGATCCTGCAGAAGATGAAAGCCGATGCGGAGGCGTTTCTGGGCGAAACGATCACGCAGGCGGTGATCACGGTCCCGGCGTACTTCAACGACAGCCAGCGGCAGGCGACGAAAGACGCCGGCCGGATCGCGGGGCTGGAGGTGCTGCGGATCATCAACGAGCCGACGGCGTCCTCGCTGGCCTACGGGCTGGACAAGAAAAAAGAGGAAAAGGTGGCGGTGTACGACCTGGGCGGCGGCACGTTCGACATCTCCGTGCTGGACATCGGCGACGGGGTGTTCGAGGTGAAGGCGACCAACGGCGACACGCACCTGGGCGGCGACGATTTCGACCAGCGGGTCATGGACTGGCTGGTCACCGAATTCAAGAAGGACCAGGGCATTGACCTGTCCAAGGATCCCATGGCGCTGCAGCGGCTGAAGGAAGCCGCCGAAAAGGCCAAGTGCGAACTGTCGAGTTCGCAGAGCACGGACATCAATCTGCCGTTCATCACGGCCGATGCCAGCGGGCCGAAGCACCTGAACGTGACCCTGAGCCGCGCGAAGCTGGAGCAGCTGGTGGGCGACCTGGTGGACCGCAGCATGGGCCCGGTGGAGAACTGCCTGAAGGACGGGGGCATCGCCAAAAGCCAGATTGACGAAGTGATCCTGGTGGGCGGCATGACCCGCATGCCGAAGGTCCAGCAGGAAGTGGAAAAGCAGCTGGGCAAGGAGCCTCACAAGGGCGTGAATCCCGACGAGGTGGTGGCGGTCGGCGCGGCGATCCAGGGCGGCGTGCTGAAAGGCGAAGTCAAGGATGTCCTGCTGCTGGACGTGACCCCGCTGACGCTGGGGATCGAGACGCTCGGCGGCGTGATGACGCCGCTGATCGAGCGCAACACGACGATTCCGACGAAGAAGAGCGAAATTTTCAGCACGGCCTCGGACAACCAGCCCACGGTGGAAATCCACGTGCTGCAGGGCGAGCGCAAGATGGCGGCGGACAACAAGACGATCGGCAAGTTCCATCTGGACGGGATTCCGCCGGCCCCGCGCGGCATGCCGCAGATCGAAGTGACGTTTGACCTGGATGCCAACGGCATCCTCAAGGTGAACGCCAAGGACCTGGGCACGGGCAAGGAGCAGAAGATCACGATCACGGCCTCCAGCGGCCTGAGCAAGGACGAGGTCGAGAAGATGGTGAAGGATGCCGAGGTCCACGCCAGCGAAGACGCGAAGCGCCGCGAAGCGGTGGACGCGAAGAACCGCGGCGAAGCCATGGTGTATGAGACCGAGAAGTTCCTGAAGGACAACGCGGAGAAAATCCCGTCCGACAAGAAGATGAAGGTCGAAAACGCCGTCGAAGCGCTGAAGACGGCCCTGAAGGGCGGGGATGCCGAGGCCATCAAGCAGGCGGTCGAGTCGCTGACGGCCGACATGCAGGCGGTGTCGGCGGATCTCTACGCGCAGGCCAGGCAGTCGCAGGGCGGCGCGGCGGGCGGCGCGGATGCCGGGGCTTCGGCCCCGCCGCCGCCGGACGCGGGCGGCAAGGCCGACGGCGACGTGATGGACGCCGACTTCGAGATGGTCGACGACGACAAGAAGGATTCAAAATAAAAGAAAAACAAGGACGGGGACGCCGCGGGACGGTTCCGGCGGCGGCCCTGTCCGCGGTTCAACCCCGAACAAGGAGACAGGAAGAAAGATGAAGATCCAACCGTTGGGTGATCGCGTGCTCGTGGAGCCCGTGAAGGAAGAGGAAGTGAAGAAGGGCGGGATCATCATTCCCGACACCGCCAAGGAAAAGCCCCAGCAGGGCAAGGTCATCGCCGTCGGCACCGGCAAGCTCGACGACAGCGGAAAGAAAATCCCGTTCAACGTCAAGAAGGGCGACAAGATCCTGATGCCGAAGTACGGCGGCACCGAGATCAAGCTGGACGGCAAGGAATACCAGATCATGCGCGAGGAAGACATCCTCGGCATCCTGGCGGACTAATCGAAAAGGAGCAGAGGAACACACATGTCAGCCAAACAGATTGCATATGACGCCGAAGCCCGCCAGCACGTGCTGAAGGGCATCGAGAAACTGAGCCGGGCCGTGAAGAGCACGCTGGGGCCGCGCGGCCGCACCGTGGTGCTCGAGAAGAAGTTCGGCAGCCCGACGATCACCAAGGACGGCGTAACGGTCGCCAAGGAGATCGAACTGGAGAACCCGTTCGAGAACATGGGCGCGCAGATGGTGCGCGAGGTGGCCAGCAAGACGAGCGACATCGCCGGCGACGGAACGACGACGGCGACGGTGCTGGTCGAGGCGATTTACCGCGAAGGCCTGAAGAACGTGACGGCGGGCGCCAGCCCGATGAACGTGCGCAAGGGCATTGATCTGGCGACGAAGACCGTCGTGGCGGCCCTCGAGAAGCAGAGCAAGAAGGTGAAGGAAAGCGCGGAGATCGCGCAGGTCGGCACCATTTCGGCGAACGGCGAGGCCACCATCGGCACGATCATCGCACAGGCGATGGACAAGGTCGGCAAGGACGGGACGATCACCGTCGAGGAAGCCAAGGGCATCGAGACGACGCTGGACGTGGTCGAAGGCATGCAGTTCGACAAGGGCTATCTGAGCCCGTACTTCGTGACCAAGCCGGACACGATGGAAGTCGTGCTGGAAGATGCCTACATCCTGCTGTTCGAGAAGAAGATCTCGAACCTGCAGGACCTGCTGCCGGTGCTGCAGAACGTGGCCAAGAGCGGCAAGCCCCTGCTGATCATCGCCGAAGACATCGAAGGCGAAGCGCTGGCGACGCTGGTGGTGAACAAGCTGCGCGGCACCCTGCAGGTGTGCGCGGTCAAGAGCCCCGGCTTCGGCGACCGCCGCAAGGCCATGATGGAAGACATCGCGGTGCTGACGGGCGGCAAGTTCATCAGCGAGGACCTCGGCATCAAGCTCGAGAGCCTGACGCTGGCGGACATGGGCAAGGCCAAGCGCGTGACGGTGGACAAGGACAACACCACGATCGTGGAAGGCGCGGGCAAGACTTCGGACATCCAGGGCCGGATCGCCCAGATCCGCCGCCAGATCGAGGAGACGACCTCCGATTACGACCGCGAGAAGCTCCAGGAGCGGCTGGCGAAGCTGGCCGGCGGCGTGGCCGTCATCAACGTGGGCGCCTCCACCGAATCGGAGATGAAGGAAAAGAAGGCCCGCGTCGAAGACGCGCTGCACGCGACCCGCGCGGCGGTCGAGGAAGGCATTGTGCCGGGCGGCGGCGTGGCGCTGATCCGCGCCCAGTCGGCGCTGGACGGGCTGAAAGCCGAGGGCGAGGAAAAGATCGGCGTGGACATCGTGCGCCGGGCGTGCGAAGCCCCGCTGCGCCAGCTGGTGGAGAACGCCGGTCTGGACGCCTCCATCGTGGTGCAGGACGTGCGCAACGGCAAGGGCGCTTTCGGCTACAACGTGGCGGATGGCGAATACTGCGACATGATCAAGTCGGGCATCATTGATCCGACCAAGGTTACGCGCAGCGCCCTGGAGAATGCCACGAGCATCGCCGGCCTGCTGCTGGTGACCGAAGCCATGGTGTCCGAGATTCCGAAGAAGGAGCCTGCAGCGCCCCCGATGCCGGGCGGCGGCATGGGCGGCATGGACGGCATGTACTAGGCCTGCCGGCCTGCGGGCGGGGTGCGCGAGCACCCCGCCTTTTTCGTGCCCGCAGGTTGTTCATTGCGCGCGGGGGGGATTTGTGCTAGAAAAACGCCGAGAGTCGGAATTTGTTCCGGCCGGTGGTTGGAAGCGGAGGCGGCCGGAGGCCGGCGGGCCTCCAGATGGTTTTTCGCGCGCGAAAGGCCGCAAGGAAACGAGACGGATCATGGCAGACGAGGACAGCCCGGACAGCACCGCGCAGGACCGCTTGGACTCCGCGCTGGACTTGAATTTCGTACCGACCTGGGCGCGCAAGCCGCCGGAGAATCCCTATGCGGGGCGGGAAGATCCGGGGCATTGGGACGGCGGCCGGGGCCGGGGCGCGGGGCGTCGCGACGACCGGCGCGGAGGAGGCCGGCGGGAGCCGGGCGACCGCCGCGGGTTTCGCAGCGGACCGGGCGGGGCGCGTCCGCGCGGCGCCCCGGGATTCGGCGGGTCGGGCCGTTCCGGCGGGCGGCGGTTTCCGGATGGCGGCGGCGGAGGACGTCCGCCGCGGCCGGGCGAGCGTCGCGAACCGCGGAGCGACCGGAATTTCCGCAGCGGGCCCCGCGACCGGCCGCCGCGCCGGGAGCCGCGTCCGCGCCTGGATGTGAAGGTGACGTTTCTGCCGGACCGCGAGCGCCTGGCACTGGTGGTGCGGGATATCCAGGCCGGCCGTCGCGCGTTTCCGCTGGTGGAGATCGCCAGCCGGTTTCTCAGCCGCGAGGATCTCTATCTGGTGAAACTGGAGATGGCGCCGCCTTCCGCCGGCGCCGAGCGCCAGACGCTGGTGCAGTGTCTGGAATGCCGGCGCGTCTTTCGCTCCCGGGCGAACGCCGAGGCGCATGTCGTGCAGGATCACCTCGACAAGTTTTTCCATGTCGAAGAGACCGAGGCGGAGCCGCCGGCGGGGAATTTCACCTGCGTGGCGCGCTGCGGCCTGAGCGGCGCGCTGCTGGGCCCCCCGAACCACCATGGCTACAACGAGAAGATTCAGGAGGTGTGGTCGTCGCGCTTTGCCCACCTGTCCAAAGCGGACTACCTCGCGCACATTGAAACCCTCCGCGACGAGGCCCTGGTGGAGCAGTGGAAGGAATCGGTGCGCAGGAAAACCGTGTACCGGCTGAAGGATGTTCCGGAAGGCGAAGAGGCGCCGCCGCAGACCCGGGCCGAGGCGCAGGAGTGGATGGGCGGGCGGGTGAAGGCGATGCTGCGGGAGTCCCCGCGCAGCATCGTGCCGGGGCCGCAGTCGCGCAAGTTCGACGACGGCGCGCTGCGCGCCGCGGTGTCGGCGGCCTGGCAGAAGGAAAGCCGGTTCCCCTTGACGCTGCTGCTGGCGCTGCGGCCGGCGTTCCGCCACATGCGTCTGCATCTGTTCAAGGTGAATGCCAAGGAAACCTATGTGACGGCGATTCCGCCTTCGCCGGTGGATCTGGCGTCGGCGCCGGAGATCGTCCGCGAGATCGTGGCGTTTCTGGAGGCGCATCCGGGAATTCCGCGCCAGCAGGTGCTCGACCAGCTGCGGCCGGGGGCGGATCCCGAGTCGTCCGGAGCGGCGGAACTCCTGCTGCATCTGGGCAACCTGGTGGCCAACGGGGGCGTGATTGAGTTTTTCGACGGCACGCTGGCGCTGCCGCGCAGCGGCCCCGTCCGCTCCGCCGAAGAGGCCAACGGGAAACCGGCGGCGGAATCCACGGATGGGGAAGGCGGGCCGGAAGCGGCGGCGGCCGCCGTCGCGGAAACGGCTTCTCCGGAGGCCTCCGCCCCGGGGGCTGCGGATGAAACGCCCGACGTGATGCCTGAAGATCCGGCCGCGGTTGCGGCCGCAGAACCGCCCGCCGGCACTTCGGCGGAGGCCGAGGCTCCGGCGGAGGAGGCCACGGTGGCGTCTCTGGAAGAGCCGTCCGCAAGCCCGGGGAACGCAGCATGCAACGAGGTCGCCGGTGAGGCGAACCCGCCGGGCGAAGCCGTGAGCGAAGCGGCGGAACCGGTGCCGGAGCCGGAGAAAGCGGGGTAGCGCCCATGGCCTTGAAATACGCAATCCTGGGCGATATTCACGCGAATTGGGAAGCGTTGAGCGCGGTGCTGGCCGATGCCGAGTCGCAGGGGGTCACGCGCTTCAGCTGCGTGGGCGACATTGTGGGCTATAACGCCGATCCGGAACTGTGCCTGGAAAAGGTGCACGAGCTGTGCGGCGACGCCGTGGTCCGCGGCAACCACGATCACTATTGCTCGCGGCAGGAGAATCTCAACGGTTTCCATCCGCTGGCGGCGGATGTGGTGGACTGGACGCGCAAGCGGCTGAGCGACGATCAGCGAGCCTGGCTGGGCAACCTGCGTTATTCGCGAACGGTCGAAACGTTCATGCTGGTGCATGCGACCCTGGACAATCCCGAAATGTGGGGCTATGTATTCGACAAGCTCGAAGCGGAGGCCAATTTCGCCTACCAGATGTGTTCGGTGTGCTTTTTCGGGCATACACACGTCCCGCTGGCGTTCGAGAAAGCCGGCATCGTGCGGGGCGGCCTTTACACCAAGCTGCGGATCACGGCGGGCCGGAAATACTACATCAACGTGGGCAGCGTGGGGCAGCCGCGCGACGGCGATCCGCGCGCGGCCTATGCCATTTACGACATGGCCCAGAACGTGGTGGAACTGCGCCGGGTGCCGTACGACATCGCGGCCACCCAGCGCAAGATCCACGAAGCCGGATTGCCGGCGCGCGCCGCGTCGCGGCTTGAAATCGGCCGGTAGGCATCGGGAGGATTCCGCATCGCATGCACCGCACTCTTCTATCCGTACTGATCCTGGCCGGCTTGGGCCTGTGCACGACCGCCCCGGCCCAGGTGGAAATAGAGTGGTCGCTGCGGCATAGCCGCACACTGCTCATGGAGCCGGTACGGGCCACGGTATCCATCGGCAACCACACCGGACGGAATCTGGATCTGACGCCCAACGGCAATGCGCGCCTGCGATTCGATGTCGAGGATCGCCCAACGTCGCTGGTCCGCGAAACCGGACAGCCGCTGGTTCGCCGCCCGGTCATCATTCCGGCCGGCGAAACCCGCGAGGTGGAAGTCAATCTGCTGGAGGCCTACCGCATTCTCCACGGCCAGTCCTACATGCTCCTGCCCGTGCTCGAATTCGGGGGGACGCGTTTTGCCGGCCCCAGGCTGTCCCTGGAAGTCCAGCCTGGACTGATCCTGCTGGAGCGCCACTTCGGCATGCCGAACCAGGCCGATGCACGAACCGTCTCGCTGCGCCAGCTGCACCGCGAGCGCACCGACCGGCTGTTTTTCCGGTTGGATGCTCCCACCGACGGCATTTGTCTCGGCTGCTACGAGCTCGGGCGCCTGATCCGTTTTTTCGTGCCGCGCCTGGAACAGGATGGCGAAGGGGTGTTTCATGTGCTGCACCAGAGCGCGCCGGACCGCTTCGTTCATTCGCGCATTGATACCGACGGAGTTCCCCTGGGCACCGCGTTTTACATCGCGCAGGCCGGGCAGATCCGTCTGGTCCGGGAGGCCGATGGCCAGGTGGCCGTGACGGGCGGCACGCCGTTTGAAGAAGATCCCGAGCGGCCGGGCATTCTCACCGCGCCATCCCTGCCGCCGTCCAATCCCTATGCGGGGCAGATCGGCGAGTTGCCGGCCAAGGGCCGGGCGGGTCCCGCCGCGGTCCGGCCTGCTCCGGCGCGGCCGGCGCCGAGGCCCGCTTCGCCTGCGGAGGAGGCGGTGGTATGGTGACGGATGTGGATCTGTTTCTGGGGCGGGCGCTGATTCTGCTGGGGGTGCTGGGGCTGGGTGCCGGGGCGTTCATGGCCGGGATGCCGGCGGGTGTGCGCCGCGGGCTCGATGGATTTCCCCGGTCGCGCTGGCCGGGCTGGCTCATGACCGCCATCGCGGTGTTCTGGGTGGCCTGGGTTGTGCAGCATGCCGCGCTGGGCCGCTTCGAGTTTCTCAAGCCTTTTCTGCCGTTTGCGGCTGTGGCGCTGCTGGCCTCGGTGGTGTATTTCCTGGACGAGCTGCTGGCGCCGCGCTCGCTGGGGGCTCTGCTGCTGCTGCTGGCCAATCCGCTGCTGCTGGGCGTGCGCTGGGCGGATTCCGCCTGGCGGATCGTGCCGGTGCTGATCGCCTATGCCTGGGTGGTGATCGGCTGCGGCACGATCCACCAGGCGGAATCCGCCCAGCGCACGCCCAGCAG
>ERZ795048.2586-NODE-2586-length-14459-cov-7.804568_pt1 | contig 14459 bp, 14 predicted proteins | sample MGYA00375132_ERZ795048 | MGnify/ENA primary metagenome ERZ795048 (study PRJEB30177, sample SAMN05720225) | activated sludge metagenome | isolation source: Anaerobic digester | place: Hong Kong | collected 2014-12-17 ...
TAAGTGGCGCAAAGACGGCAATAAGTATTAATAGCAGGACGATAACAACACCCGCAACCGCAAGTCGCTTCTGTCTAAACTCAAGCCACACCGCACCCCAGTATCCCTCCCGTTTCACAGTTCCGCCTCCAGCCGTATCCGGGGATCAACAAGTCCGTACATCAGGTCTGCCAGGAGGATCCCTATCAGCGTCAGCAGTGCCGATACTGCGGCATTGGCCATAATGACAGGAATATCCCGTGAAAGAATCGCTTCGAAGGCAAGGCGCCCCATCCCGGGAATGGAAAAAATCTTTTCCACGATGACGCTCCCCCCCAGCAATGAAGGCAGCAGAGTCGCCATGAGTGTAACCAGGGGCACCAGAGAATTCCTGAAGGCATGGACAAAGACCACCTTTTTTTCCGAAAGGCCCTTCGCCCGCGCTGTAGTTATATACTGCTGATTGATGACCTCAAGCATATTGGCGCGGGTATAGCGCGACAGAAATGCAAAACCGCTGTAGGTCAGGGTCACGACGGGAAGCACGAGATGCCACATCACGTTGGAAAGCCACGTGAAAAACCCCGCGTTCTCCGCCCAGTCGGACACGATACCGGCAACGGGAAAGAGATTGCCGTACTCGCTGCTCCCCAGAAACATAATGAGAAGAAGACCCACCCAGAAGGACGGCAGGGAATACAGGATAAACAGCACCAGACTGGCCCCTTTATCGTACACCGTGTCCTTCCGCACTGCGGCAAGAATCCCCAGGGGAATTGATATTACATAAATGACAAGAATCGTAATCAGATTAAGGGCAAGGGTAATGGGAAGGGAATCCTTAATCCGTGCCAGTACCGGACGCTTGTCCTTCCGGGACAGCCCGAAATCAAGTATCATAAAACGCCCGAGCCACTCAGCATACCCGACGACAATCGGTTTATCAAGGCCGTAAAGCTTCCGCTCCTGGGCTATCATTTCTTTCATTGCGGCGCTCTGCGACAGCTCTCCGTGTAGCCCTGCGCGGAGGGACGTGTAGTCACCGGGAGCTACCCGTATCATAAAATATGTTATAAACGTTATGCCGATAAAAGTCGGCACTATTAATAACAGGCGTTTCAGTACATATTTCTTCATTGCCCCTTCCGGACCTTCCATTCCGTGATATTGAGCCCCATTGTGTGGACTTTTACATTGTCAAAATTTTTACTCACCACCACAAGTGAAGGATTGCAGAACATGAAAGTATACGGCTGTTCCTCGTGGAGGATATGATTAAACCGCCGGAACATCCGTGCCCTTTTCGCATCATTAAACTCCACCCGGGCCAGTTCAATAATGCGGTCCGCCTCGGCGTTTGCAAACCCGCAATAGTTAGACCCCTCTTTAATCTGGGAGGAATGCCATAACTGGTACGGATCACCGCTGTATCCAAGGCTCCATGCGAGGGTCACCGCGTCAAAGTCTTTTTCCGTGAGTTTTTTCACGAACACTGCCCATTCATAGCGGTTGATATTCATCTCAATCCCCGCCTTAGAAAGATCCTCCTTCAGGATAATCGCCAGTCTTTCAGAGAACTTGCTTGCTGAGGTAATTGAAAAGGTAAAAGAAAACTTTTTCCCGTTTTTGTCAAGTATTCCATCCTTATCGGAATCAAACCATCCGGCTTCACGGAGAAGTTTTATTCCCGCTTCACGGTCATAGGGCCAGGGCTCAATGGAAGGGTCATGATTATCGCTGAAAATATAGAATGTACCTGTAACGATTTTCCCCAGACCGAACAGAAGTTTGTCAAGAATCGCCTGGCGATTCACCAGCTGGGTCATCGCACGCCGGACACGTTTGTCGCGGAACCATTCCCGTGCGGCATTCCAGCCGATATAATTATAATTCGGGGTATAATATTTCAGCTTATGAAAATCTTTTTTAAACTTCTCCGTATCGGTCTGCCGCACCCACTGGAGATTTGACACCGTCATAACATCCAGCTCACCTTTTTTCAGCATCAGCAGGGCGACATTTTCTTCGGGTACAACCCTGTACACCACACGTTTTATATCCGGCGGGGTTCCACGGTACCTGGGGTTCACCTTCAGCACTATACGTTTATTGGTTTCCCAGCTGTCAAACATATAGGGCCCGGTCCCCACAGGATGCCGGCCCGCAGGATGCTGATTGAAATCAGTTCCGTCATCGAATATATGTTGCGGGACAATCGGCATTCCTCCGAGAAACTCAAGGCGCATAAAATACGGCTTCGTACAGTGAAATTCAACGGTATATTTATCAATTTTTCTTATTGCGGAAACATCCATGAAATACACTTTCCAGGAAGCGCTTTCAACATCGGGTGATTTCAGCTTGTTGAATGAGTACACCACGTCATCAGCGGTCAGCGCAACACCATCACTCCAGGTCACCCCTTTTTTCAGGTAAAAGCGGTACACCAGACCGTTTGGACTCATCTCCCACCGCTCAGCGAGCTTAGGCTCAAGTATAAGGGAGTCATAATTACGCTCTAGAAGCGTCTCATAGAGATGCGCGGTAATTGTTCCCGCTACCGCCTCAGTCGAGGTAACCGGATTCAGGTTGCCCGGTTCAGCGCTAAGATGGATATACAGGGTATCACGGTCCCTTGTGGAAACCGATCCGCCGCAGGAAACACATGCGGCAATAATAATCAATACTGCTGACAGTGTATGCTTCATTACACCCTTCTCTTTATTTCATGGATTTTTGATGTAAAGGGATATACGTATTTGTCAAGTTTTAAAATCATTACATGTAAACCGAAACATGAACCGTATGTACTATTTATCATTTATAGACAGTATTTAATAACTGACTTATGATTTTTATTACATATATATCTTTATCCATTATATTTTGTACCAACATAAACAAAACTGAACACTCCGGAAAAAAATAAAATCCGCGCCCTGACTTATCAACAATCCAATCCGGGGTTACAAAAAAAAATATTTGCTCTCTGAAAATCAAACTCCCCTGTCAATAGACGCAAACAACTCTGAACAGCACCGCATAAACTGCACGCACTAATCCCTGAACAATTCAGGGCATAGAATCATTATGTCACTTATTAACCTCATATATCATGGAAATGTCACATTTTTCTTTTTAATCATATCCGGGGATATTTTTACCCTTAAAATTATACTACAATTGTATTTTTTTGTGGATAGTGTGGATAAATATGTGGATAACTCGACCTATGACACATAACATATTTTTGATTTCGTTGAATACAATACTTTTTCAGCGGACAATATCATTGACATTTATCGCAAATATGTAATAATACAATGGATTATTATACCAGACAATACCCGCAGCAGCGGTACACGTACAAGCCATGCCCCCTGTATAATGATGTAATAAAAATAAAAAAATTTTCTATTTTACTTAATTTTTTACATCCTGATGTCGATTATTATGAAAGGGGAAAAAATAATTTCGCAACAAGTGTAAGGAATATCATTTTTTTAAAAAAAAATGTTGCTTATACAAAAACAGTTGCTTATAATAACCCAATTATTTACAGGTAGAGCATCTATTAGAGCACGGAAGCTCGAAATAAAAACCTTGATCCGAAAGGTCTATCAACATAAAGGAGTGTAACCATGAAAGTCAAACAACTCAGGTCTGTCTCTATCATCGCGTTATGTGTAGGCGTTTTAATATTATTACCTGTTATCGCACATGCCCAGCAGACAGAACAGCCGAAGCAGGCAACAAGCACGACAACGGCTGATTCAAATTACGACCCTGCAAAGGATCCTGATTCAAGAATGCTGCGTTCAGATAACTACCTCAAGAGGTTCGAAGCGGTTGAAACCGTGGAAAATCTCATGAAAGACAATCTGGAGAGAATTTATCTTCTTAAAGTAATTGTATCTAACTTTAACGAAGCCGGCTGGAAGGAAAACTATACCAACATTTACAAGAAGTACAGAGACGGTCTGCAGAATTATTACAAAAGAAAAGTAATTACTTCTCAGAATATTCTCACTGAAAACCGTAAGGAAATTCAGGATCTCTTTAAAAAAGTTGAAATCAAATACAGAAAGGACGCAGAGGAAATGCTTGATGTATGCGCCAAGGCCGTCCTTATCGTATCACTGAATAAGCTTACCAGATATGATCCTGATAAAAACAAACAACTCATGGAAAACATGATGCGGCTGAGAGTGGCCTACGGAGAGATGGACGACGCGTACGAGTCGAAAGTGGACCACAAGTACATGTACAGCATTTTCCACTACAGGGTCGCGAAAACGTATGCTATCGCCATTATGAACGATCTCATCAATAATGAGATGAAACGCAAAGACATGCCTGATCCTGATGAAGAAAAAATGGTCGATGAGCTCATTCAAAAGAAAAACAGTCTTGACCTTGCCCGTCATCATGCAGACAACCTGAACAAGATTTACTCACAGCAGCAGCAAAGCAAATAAACACATTTCTATAATATTCAGAAAAAAAGAGGGGCTTCACTCCCCTCTTTTTTTCTGATGGTTGCAATTATTGCCACCACAAACAACAACGGGAAACAAATAATTATGCATGCCCTGAAGTATCTGTACATATTACCGTTGATTTTTGCCGTTATCGCCCTCCCAGGGAACGTCAACCATACATCCGCCGCGCCGGTGTACCGTATTGTCCTGGACCCGGGTCATGGTGGTGTCTGCCTCCCGAACAAGCAAAAACATGGAGATAGATACGATTCCCTTTCCGGGAGATATTTAAGTGATTTTGCCATGGGTGCCGCCCATAGAGGGCTATGGGAGCATATTCTGGTGTATCAGATTGCAGAAAAGACCAAAAAAATTCTTGATCTCTGCTCTCCCGACGCGACTGAAAGTGATTTCAATACATTCAATAAAATTCTGAAACGTTATACGTCAAAACCCGCAAAACGAATCCATATCATCACACACATGAGTAGAGGCAATTCCAGTAATATTGAAGAGATCAAAAAGAGGAAAGATCCCAACGCGGAATTCAGGCTGTACGATTATCCGGACAGTAAAGGTATCATGCAGCCCGGCAGGATATCGAAAATTAATGCGTTGAAACCGCATCTTGTTGTATCGCTCCATATGACATGCACCACGTCCAGAATATATCAGGGGATGAGTGCCGTTATTATCGCCCCGCACACATTAATGAATAACGGTCTTATGTACCTGAAAGGCAAAAAAAGTTCCTCTTTCTTCCGGAACAGCAGTTATACAGACTGGTTTCAGGAGTCAAATCAGCGCAGCAGCTGGGAATGGTTTCTGAATGATTCTGTGTTCTATTTCACAAGTTTCCCTATGAAACGGAACCGGAGTATGAGACTGGACAGATTCAGAGGATATCGTTACAACATGATTCAATGGGCATATCGGGACAGCAAAGGGTGGGAGAAAGCTGCCGCATCACATCCTGCTGGTACACAATATGCCAATTCCTACAGGACTTTCGCTCCCCTTGGAAAATTCTGGGAACGGGAAAAAAGCAAATACGAGCTCTTCCGACGTGAAGGTGGACCGGAAGGATTTGGCGGGGACAATTACTTCGCCGCAGCAGAAATACTCAGGTTCATGATATATTCGCTGCACCTGCGCGGGGAGGACCATCCGCATCAAAAGCTCACCCGCCCGTTTATTTCGACATGGTCAATACCATTGCATATAAACGCCGTGTCAGCGTATCTTGAGCTAGGCTCACTAAGAAACAGCCGTCACCGCTATCTCTTTACCAGGAAGCAGAATGAATTAGCTGAAGGCATCGCAGTGGGAATATACTCACTTTTTGCAGGTATTGAGCCTTCTTCAAAGAAGTTCAGATACACACCGAAGGGAAAAGAAATTGATTACTCCAGATACAAAATATCACACGACACAACATATTTTGATGTGGTTGTCGAAGAATAAACTGATTACTATATGCCCCCCGCTTCACAGGGTATGAAAAACCCCGCACCAGGATCCATTCCATGAATTCCCGATGCGGGGTATTTATCTCTTTTAAAAAAACTTATTTGTGATGTAGTGGAATTACACCGGCATTAATTTCCCTGTGTTTCCGTACCGGCACCTGCAGCTCCTGTTCCTGCTCCCGCTTCGTTTGTTTCCGCTTTTGGAGCTGCAGCAGCCTCTTCTCTTCTCACGAAAGAATTATTCTCAAAAACACCTCTGAGCTCCGTACCGTTTGAATATCGATACACGCCTTTACCGTCCATTACACCTTCCTTCCACTGACCGGTATATTTATCGCCATTGGGCCATATATACACGCCCTGGCCATGTCTTCTATCACCTTTAAATTCCCCGGAATACTTGGCACCGTTAGGATACACATACATACCCTTCCCGTCACGCTGCCCCTTATCCCACTGTCCGGTGTATGTTTCCTTGTTGGACCATTCATATGTCCCTTCACCGCTTCTTGCGCCTTCATTAAACTGGCCGATATACTTTGAGCCTGATTTTAATACAATAGTCCCTTTTCCATCAACACAATTCCCTTCACATTCAACCGGCTGATTTGATTTACACCCGAAAAAAAGAAATGGGATCATACACCCGAGCAACAATATCTTCTTCATGTGAATCTCCTTAATTTACAAAAAAATTAATGATACTATCCATTTCCCCTGAAGAATCAGCGGGGAAAAACTGTCACGAATTGCAACACATTACGGCACTATATCACTACTCACAGGCCATATGCAATTACTTTTTTAAAAAGGCAAATATCTAATACGATTTTTTTATCTGCCGGCAGAATGCACATTATTTTTTTACCGGCGGATATTTTTCCGGCCATAATACCGTAAGTCTGGCCCGCACGGCCTTCTCTGTTCCCTCCTCGGTCGGGTCATAGAATACCGCGTCCTCCAGGCCTTCAGGCAGATACTGTTCCCGGATAAAATGGTGCGGAAAATCATGGGGGTACCGGTACCCTTTTCCATATCCCATTGATTTCATAAGACCGGTAGGTGCATTACGGATATGCATCGGAACAACGCGTGATGTATCAGCAGCTGCTTCTTTCGCTTTTTTTATGGCACAATATGACGCGTTGCTTTTAGGTGCCGATGCGAGAAACACAGCACAATGTGAAAGGATAATTTCCGCCTCCGGAAGTCCGATATTTTTTACTGCAGTCATAACTGATACCGCAAAAGGGAGCGCCTGCGGCGCCGCGTTTCCCACATCTTCCGATGCAAATATAACCATTCTCCTCGCAATAAACTCCGGATTTTCACCGGCCACAATCATCCTCGCGAGATAATATACCGCGGCATTGGGGTCAGAGCCCCTCATCGATTTTATAAATGCGGATATTGTATCATAATGCCGGTCACCTGCCCGGTCATAATATACAGCGGAACGGTCATATGCCTCCTGCAGGATATCTTCCGTAATTATCCCGTCAACGGAAATCACCGATGCAGTTTCAAGGATATTGAGAAGCCGCCGGGCATCTCCTCCTGCAAGGCCCAGGAGATGACTGCGAACCCCCTCACCGAAAGAAAGATTCATCTCTTTTATTGCGTCATCCCCTTCAAGAGCGCGATCAAGGATTATACCCAGTTCATCTTCGTTAAGAGTATTGAGTTTCAACACGCGGGTACGCGAGAGAAGAGGCGCAATTACCTGAAACGATGGGTTTTCTGTGGTAGCACCGATGAGAACGACATCGCCGGATTCAACTGCGTTGAGTATGGAATCCTGCTGTGCTTTGTTAAACCGGTGTATTTCATCAAGGAACAGAAGTGTCCGCTTCCCCTCCCCGCGGTTTGCGGCTCCTGCAACAAGGACCTTCCGCACATCCGCGACACCAGAAGATATTGCACTGAGGAAATGCGCCTCCATACTGCACTGGTTCGCGATAAGCTTCGCAAGGGTCGTCTTTCCGGTTCCGGGATCCCCCCAGAAAATCATGGAAAACACAGAGTCCCTCTCAAGCATCTGCCTGATAATTTTCCCCTCATCCATCAAATGAGACTGCCCCACATAATCTTCAATTGTTACGGGACGCATCCGTTCCGCGAGGGGCTGCAGTTTTTTATCTTTATTCATTACATTGCACCATTTAAGTTCATGGTAATTATAATGCCTGAATTATCGCGAAACCATTATTTTTATCCAATAAAAAAATCCGGGAAACCCGGATTTTTTTTATACTACATTTCTTTGCGAAATTAAATTTCAGTGTACATGTACATGGTCACTGGAGGTTGCGACTGCTCAAAAAGTAATTTATTTATCAGAATCCGCATTGTCTCTTGACGATCTGACATTAAGTACCTTTTTGCCTTTTGACTGAGCGGCAAACCTTCTCATTTTCTTAAGCCGTCTTCGAGCTGCTTCTTCGCGCTTCCTTTTCTTCTCAGCGCTCGGCTTTTCGTAATATCGTCTTCTCTTCAGCTCTTTGAAAATACCTTCAAAGGCCATCTTTTTCTTAAGGTTTTTAAAGGCCCGCTCAAGGTCACCATTAACCTCAACTTCAAGTGGATTAGGCATTATGCAGTTTACACCCCCTTTTTTCGATGATTTTGTGCAACGCTATGATGTAATTACTATCTGTCAATAATAAAATAATTAAAAAAGAAGAAAAGGTCCACTACGTATTACGCAGCGGACCTTGTCATGCTCACAATTACTGTTTTAATATTCTTTTTTACTTCGCCATTTCCGCCTTCACAATATCAATCAACTTCTGTAATTCAGCACCGCGGACAGGCTGGTTTGATATATACTTTACAACTCTGTCTTTTCCAATAACGATTACAACGTCCTTGTCGTTACAGTTACCGAGGTTCCAGGCTTTTTGAAGGATGTGGCTTGGATCAGTAAGCACCACAGAATTAAACTTTCTTTCCTTCTTCCGGATCATAACACGGACTACTGAATTCGGCTTCCATGTATCATCAAGATTCACCACACCCATACCGCGGTATTTACTTTTATCAAGATTCTGCGCCTTGAGTGCATCGCGTACTGATTCATTATACTGATTGTCCGGATCAACATAAAAAACCGTAAGCACTTTTCTTCCCATATCGGGTATCCATTTCCCGGGATTATTATTTGAATCGAATAACTGGACATTACTCAATCTCTGCCCTACTGATGCAGCATTTACGTATACCGTAAATGATCCCGCAACCAATACCGCCAAGGCGACCATAATAACAACCTGCATGCGTCTTTTCTTTTGAATCATAAAAAAAACCCCCCATCCCATATTAGTTAATGTATGTCCGGTTTCAACGCCAAAACCTGAAAAAACGTAACTTCCGGACCATCAAATGTCAACAATAATTATTTATTTTTGATTATCCCGATGTGCCGTATTTTCAGCAAAAAGAGGAATGCCGCCACAGTGTTCCTTTCCCGGAACAATATACTATTCCGCACACGAGGGATAATCAGAACAGGAATACACCGGCATACAAAAAAAGGCTGCCCTTGCGGGACAGCCCTTTTTTGTATGCCGGCTATACTCAATGCTATTTTTCAATTTCCTCGTTTACAAGAGATATTACCTTTTGAATTTCAGCACCACGGACAGTTCCCCTGTTGTAATACTTAATTCTTCTGTCTTTTCCTATAATAATAACAATGTCTCTTCCGCTGGCGTCCCCAAGTCCCCATGCGTTTCTCAATGAATAATCCGGGTCAGTAAGAACGACTGATTTGAATTTTCTCTCTTTTTTCCGTATCATTGCACGGATAAGAGAATTCGGCTTCCAGGTATCTTTAAGGTTCACAACCCCGACAGCACGAAACTTGCTCACGGGAATTCTCGCTGCCTTCAGCGCATCCCTGAGAGGCTCGTTTCTGCTGCTTTCATCAGGATCAACATAGAACACTGCTACAACCTTTCTCCCGAAATCCGGAATGGTTTTACCCGGATTATCACTTGAATCATGTAAGCTGACATTGCGTAACGCCTGCCCCACTGATGCGGCATTGAGATACATCGAAGAGACACCCACAATGCAGGCGATGCACATGGCAACAATAACGTATTTCATTGTACGATTCATACAAAACCCCCATGTAATTGTAGTGTACGTAGTATATAATGCCATTTTAGCACACCTGCCCCGGGATTGTCATTTTAATTTTAGCATGAAGATTATTATTTTTTGTAATCTTACCACTCATCACTGTCACTCGACGTGAAAGTCCGTTCCCGCCGCATGCTTTCATTACTTTTCATGATTTTTTGATTGACCTCCCGCCTGCGTCATGACAGGAATATTGACTACAGAAAAGATTCATGGGACAAATACGAGGAAGAATGTCATGGTAAAGAATAATTCCAGCGAACCGGAAGCCGTACAAAAGGAACTGTCATTCACGGAAAAGATTATAGCAAAGACTACTGATGTAATACTAAAAGCGCGTCATATCCTGAACCAGATATACCTGGGAGAGGACACATTCAACTTCTTTCTCAAAAAGCTTATTAACGCAGTCAAAGTGTTCATTGTGGCAACACGGAAATTCCTGAAAGACAACTGTACCACAAAGGCCTCTTCTATTGCCTATGCCACAATAATATCCCTTATACCGACCCTCACTGTTGCCATTACCTTCTATTCCATCTTTTCCGGCGTTGGAAATAAGAAAGAGGAGATATTCAGGAAAATCACTCTTTTTATGCTGGAACACAATATCAGACTCAATATTGATCCGGTTCTCGGGGCGATATCGAGCCTCATTGATAACGCGGGGAAAATTGGCGGCGTCGGTGCTGTTATCATGATTTTTACCGCGACAGCGGTCCTGCGGACACTTGAAAAATCACTGAACGATATATGGGGAATAAAGAAAAACCGTCCCATGATGCTGCGGATGATATATTACTGGGCCGCCCTGACCCTGGGCCCCATCATGCTCATATCAGGAACAACCGTCGCAACACAGATATCAAACACCTTCTCCTCCCCCAATTACAGCGCCGCGGCATTTACAGATAACAGGGTCTGGTTTGCCGGCAATCAGGGACAGATTCAGTACAGCAGCGACTCCAGACTGAAAGCACAGAAAGTAAACATTGAGACCTTCGACTTTGTCAACCAGCGGATACATAAATTTGACGCTGCCGCAAAGACATTCATAGAAGATGAGTTCCGCCTTGAACCCATGGACCTGAAAAAGGCAACGTACGTTGACATGCAAATGATTGGGAAACGGGGCTGGATAGTCGGGAAAAATGGTATTATCCTCGCAACCGAGAACAGCGGCCGGACCTGGACCGTTGAGAAATGGGGATCATTTAATTTCAATGACATTCACATGCTAAGTCCCCAGAAAGGTTTTATCGTCACCGACAACGGATATCTGCTGTCAACAAACAACGGCGCCAAAACCTGGAACATACGGGAATGGGAGGGACATTCCTCAAGCTTTAACCACATTGCCTTTGACCGCGGGCGGGGAATCATATCCGGAGACAAAGGGACCATCCTTACAACAGATAATTACGGGAACACCTGGGATATTAAAAATATTCCTGCTGCAAAACGGAAAAACCTTTATGTCAACCTGAATCATGCCCATTTTGTCAACACCAACACCATCTGGATAGTTGGAAATGAAGGTGTAATGCTTACATCCCGTGACAGCGGCAAAACATGGAACAGCAGGTTTTTTCAGGAGAACAACTATAAAACCGCATATTTTATAAACCCGGAACAGGGATTTGTCGCCGGTGACAACGGAATACTTCTCAAAACTGTTGATGGAGGGAAAAAATGGCGGAGGATATCCCTTACTGACAGCAGAATCAACGCCATGGCATATGCGAATAAAAAACTGTGGATTTTCGGCGACAACGGTCTGATTATGAGCTCACGCAACAGCGGTTCAAACTGGGAGGGGATTGAAGGGAAAAGCTTTATTGTAATACTTCTGAATTTCTTTGCCCCCTTCATTTTCATCTGGCTTCTCTTTATGCTGACATATATCATCCTCCCGAACACGAAAGTTCCTTTCAAGCCCGCGGCAATCGGCGCGGCCTTTACCGGAACAGTGTGGGTGACGTTTATTCTGCTTTTCATTGTGTATGTAAAATATTTTGCCGGAGGATCAGTCGCGATTTACGGGGCACTTGCGGCAATACCTATTTTTCTCCTTATGGTATACGCATCATCCCTTATTATACTGTACGGTGCGGAGGTATCGTACACCCTGATGCACCCGCACACATATATCCAGCTGAAAAAAACATTGAAGGATATTAAGGACATCCATGTTGTGTACGGCCTGGCTATCCTGCATCACATCTACAGAAAATTTGAGACAGGAAACGGAGAAACAGGCTACAAGGAGCTTCTGAAACTAACATCCAACAAAACAGAAGAAGTGGACCACTTCATTGAGGTGTTTGAAAAAAATGGACTCATTCTCGAGAAGGAAGGCGACAGCTACATCCCGTCAAATTCATCAAAAAATATTCTGATCGGGGACATTATTGAGCTGACCCATAATGTGAGCCTCATGATTCCCCCTATGATGCCTTCATCGGGAACCATAAAAAAATTCATGCAGAAATTCCTGAAGGACATGGAATCATCGAGAAAAGAAATAATCGGCACCATGACACTGCAGGACATGATAATTGAGAAATAGTGTGTGATATACCGGGAATACCGCGTTATTCCCGGTATATAGTGAAGATAAAATCGAGAAGCTGATCACGCTCCTTCTCGTTCATCCCCGTAAATTCAATCCTGTATCTGTCAGGTGTGCCATTGCCGAGAGGGACAAGTTTCCCCATTATTGGAATATTTCCATCTTCAAGACAGATATGCCCTTTTATAAATGCGTCATCTTCAATACTGCCGGAATAGGAAACAACAGCCTCCCGGTCGCCGAGAGTTACTATCCTCCCGCGGAGAAATTCGACATCCTGCGTACTGAATACTTTCGCGCTGCTGTCGACACTGAAGGTGAAAAAGCTGAAGGGAATATCCACTTCCGCGGTCAGGCATTTCCTCTCTTCACTCCATTCAATATCATCGGTGTGTTTAAAAAAAATAAGCTTCAGATCAATCTCAAACTTACCAAGCACCTCAAGGGGAAATTCATAGGAGGCGTTATGCTCTACCCAGAAGTATGCCTCCACATTGTCGCCTTTCCCGACATGGTTGATAAATTCCCCCGGTGCTGAAACGGAAAGGAAATGGTCCGTATTATCAATGACAATAAGCTTTGCATACCCGAATCCTTTTTTATAAACACGGAGCACACTGTTCAGTTTCAAGTCTTTTGTTGTTCGGATTTTTTTCATCTATCTCATCCTGTATTGTTCCACACTCCGCACATAGCGAAATATGATGCATCTCTGCATATATCAAAGGTTTGCTTGTAATACCTGCGGAGTTACTGACGTGCTGTCAATTTTGTATATCTTTCAAAACGGCTCATAGTGTACCGGAAGCGTGTTATAAAAGCAAGTCATTATTTACATTCTGCACCGGGAATCTTAAAATATGACACACGAATCAATAATTTCCGCAAAATACCGGTGAAATCAAAAAAAAGTATTGAAATAAATACCCTGTTTTTCATTGAATCAAATATACCTGCAGTCAGATAATCAGGAACATTCATCCGATCACAAATTACAGGCACCACAACTGGAGTAATCATGCATATAACCAATGAAGACCTTGCACTTATAGCAAATACGGTACGGACGCTTTCCATGGACGCCGTCCAGAAAGCCAATTCCGGACACCCCGGCATGCCCATGGGATGCGCGGACATCGCGGCAGTCCTCTGGGCACAGGTAATGATATACAATTCCTCCGACCCCGGATGGGCAAACAGGGACAGATTTATTCTTTCAGCGGGACACGGCTCCATGCTCCTTTACTCCATGCTGCACATGTCCGGATATGACCTCAGCCTTGATGACATAAAAAACTTCCGGCAGCTTGACAGTAAAACCCCGGGGCACCCCGAATTCAGCCATACTCCCGGAGTGGAAACAACTACCGGCCCCCTGGGGCAGGGTTTCGCGAACGCAGTCGGCATGGCCTATGCCGCTAAAATGCTGGGAAAAGAATTTAACATACCCGGCAAGCCCCTTATTGACCACAGAATTTACGCTATTGTCAGTGACGGCGACATCATGGAGGGGGTCGCGTCGGAAGCGGCATCCCTTGCGGGGCATTTAGGGCTCGGCAACATCGTGTTCGTGTACGACTCCAACGGGATTTCCATCGAAGGCGCCACTGATTTAACATTTTCAGAGGACGTCGAAGAACGGTTCAGGTCATACAACTGGCATGTCCAGAAGATTGACGGCCACAATTACGGGGAGATTTTTGACGCCCTCACCGTGGCAAAGCATGAAACAGAAAAGCCCTCCATCATCATTGCGCGGACCGACATCGCGAAAGGCAGCCCCAACAAACAGGGGACCGCTGACTCCCACGG
>ERZ795048.2590-NODE-2590-length-14443-cov-5.829511_pt1 | contig 14443 bp, 10 predicted proteins | sample MGYA00375132_ERZ795048 | MGnify/ENA primary metagenome ERZ795048 (study PRJEB30177, sample SAMN05720225) | activated sludge metagenome | isolation source: Anaerobic digester | place: Hong Kong | collected 2014-12-17 ...
ACTTCAATGGAAGCTATTTTAAGTCTTTCCCGTGTGATTCAGAAAGATCACGTAACCACAGAGGATATTCGCACATATGCTCGTGGAATTGAACGTAAAAGTAATCGCCTTTTAGAGCGTATAAGAAGTATACAAAAAGCTGCTTTTAATGAAAGAAGTAGGAGAGATGACTTATATCATCTTTAAGGTGTTGACATAAAACATACTATCAATTAAAACAAATGTAATATGAAAAAGTACAATTTTTATTTTTGTGCACTATGTAAAAATTTAGTCGTACAAGATGCAACAAACACTACTGTGCCTATTTGTTGCAATGAGCCCATGGAACTATTGTCTGTTCACACAGCCGAATCTTCTACCGAGAAGCATGTGCCTCTTTTAGATATTGGTGGGGATACAGTAACTGTTACAGTGGGTAGCACTTTGCATCCTATGCTTCCAGCCCATCATATATGTAAGATTTGGTTGTATACTGATAAAGGATTAAAAACTGCTACGCTAGAACCTGAGGCTCAACCTGTAGCTACTTTTGATTTAAAGCCTGATGAAGTTGTGATTGGAGCTTACGAGTATTGCAATTTGCATGGATTGTGGTATGGAGATGCTTAGAATAATGTTTATTTATATTGGGTAGTACACCAGAGTGTACAACTTTATGAAATAAGAGGGGATGTGTCAATTGTTATTATGACACATCCCCTCGTTCGATTGAAATGAAAAGTTGATTATTTGTAATTAAACTATTGTTTGTGTAAGTCCAATTGAATGAGGTATGTACCACCTGCTTGTATATTTATCGTTTTTTGTGGTAATGCAGCATAATAGTAGAGTGATTCATCTTGACTTGTCATAGACACTCTTACGGTTAGGTCTTGATTGGTAAATGTAACTGGCGCTATCATCATATATGCTGTTACTATGTGCTCTTCGTCTAGCTCAGCATTCTGCAGTGCCAAAGATTGTCTGCTAGTCATAATACTGTGTTCATGATGACTAGGAGACAAACTTTTAACAAACAGTTCTTCTCCAGAATCGACAAATATTTCTAGTTTACTAACTGACCCTTCGCTGTCATCTGGAAAATTAAGAATCCATTTTACTTGTGCCACCAATATATTGAAGACTATGTTTGTGGGAACATGTGCTTCGGCTTGACCTATCATATAATAGAATGATGACAAATTGTTATTATTGTTATTACCTATCTGTACTTGTCCTGTTAGTGGTAGCATTAGTTGGTCAAAACCATTTTCAAGTCCTAATCTACATGCTACTGGATAGATTGTTTTTGACATTCCATTAACCCCGTTTCCAGTAAATACTCCATTTTCAGTTCCAACACCATCTACCAAATGAAACACAGCTCCAGCATATTCATCATTGAAGAAACAAAATGTATCTCCGCTATTCCAAGTCACTATTAGTGGGTCAACCGATTCGTCTGGAATTCTTGTTGCTTTTACTGAGGCTCTTACCGTAATAGTTTGCTCTGTGCCATCTTTATATTCTATATCAATACCATGGTTTGCCTTGCATGCGCAAAACATTATGATTATTTGTATGAATACTAAATTCTGAAATAAATTACTGGACTTAAATGATGATTGCTTTTTGCCTAGTTCCATATTTTCTATCGTTAATATATACTTGCTGGAAAGTTTTGTAAAAATATATATTAACATTGGTGATTCAAAATATAATATGTATTAATTTGAAATAATGCGTTTTTTTAAAATAATCTAGATAAAAAACTTATACAAAATAAGCTCCTTTCTTGTCTATTTTGACAAGAAAGGAGCTTATTTTGTATTCTGTATTCTTTTAATTAAGAGGAAGGCTTAGTCCTACACCTCCACAAAAGTGTATCCCGTCTACTAAAATAGCTTGAAATACTACATATTTCCACATCTTTAATTGTGCTGAGGTGATGATAACGTCCCCATTATATTCCGCAGATAGTATTAGGTTGTCAACGCTATTGGGTTTGTAAGTTACTCCTCCTACAACTCCTCCCCATTGATCCTGGGCATCATCATTTTCATATTGACGATATGTCAAGTGTGTTCCTAGAGTTCCAAGAGCTACATCAAAGTGTTTTGTGGCAGATATATATGAGTTGACATAGTAATACTTGAAATCTCTTTTTCTAAAGTAGTCTCTTGCATTTTGTGTCCCAATAGCTATGGCTGGCCATTTTTCGCTTTCCTTTACTGCTCTAATCTTGGCTGAAGTGAACCATGAACGATCTGTAAATGCTTCTTTCCCATTATTATCTAGTCCCTTTTTAAAGACACATGTATAGGATAATTCTATCCAACTAAATGGAGTAAAGGCTACATAATGACTAAAAGTATTATACTCTTTCCCTTTAAATCTTACTTTATCTGGAGTCAATGCTTGATATAAATAGTGACCACCAATACGTCCATTCGATTTTGGAGACATTTCTGCAGTTGGCACATGTACCAAACCGCTAATTCCAGTGTACTGTTGTGCTTGAATGGAAGATGCAAAACCTCCTATCAAAAGAATAGCTAGAATCCATAATCTTTTCATCGCATACCTCCTTTCGTAATTGTAAAGTGACCATCTTGTTCATTATATTCAGGATCTACATGTACCATTTGGCAGGCCTCATCGGATGCACTGATTCTGTTATCCAAGCTGAAATTTGATGCTGGACGAATAATAATATCATGACCAACCTCTTTCTTAACTTGAGGGATACGGAAGATTAGTTTGAAACCTCCGCCTAAATCACCACCTGAATTTTGTGCATATGCACCAATAGAGCAATGTTTATAGTGTTTCCATATTTCTGCTTTGATCCCTTTATCTTCATACAGGTATCTACCAGCCAACAGTCTTACTTGAATATTTTCTTTTGCATAGTACGCAGATAAACCAGCTACCGCAGATATTTTGTTGATATATGTTTCACGTTTGTAGCCATCATAAAAAGTCATAATACCTGTAGCACTTGCTTGACCTTCTAATGCTAACCAGTCAAAGACGGGGCACAATACTTGCATGTCCAACCCATACCTTTCGTGACTGAACAAACCAGCACTCCATTTTACGAATGCCCAATTGTAGTAATTCATTTCTTTGGATAGAGTCAACATACTTGGACGTATGTTGTTATAGCGTTTGCCATAATCATTATAGAGAGGGATGGCAATTTGCCCAGCAACAGTTGCATGGTGTGCTAAATGCCATTTAAAACCTGGAGTTAAGTCAAATCTTGCCTGATACATTTGATTAGGCTGGTCATCGTTATACTGTAAAGTAGCCCCAGAGAATATTTCTACCTTATTACTTTGCCCATGCACGGACAATACGATTGTGCTGAAAGTGAGCAGCACCATACCTATTTTTCTTACCGATTTAAACGACATACTTGAAATATAATTTGTTTACTCGATGCATTGTAAGTCTCGTTAATAATTTAGTGCCAAAGATACGGACTTCAACATGATAAAAAAAACTAAGTCCGTTAAAAAATTTTTAGTTATGTATTGTAGGACCATTCTAATTTAACACGTGTATTGTAGATGATGGAAGAAATTATTACATACTTTGTTTGAAAGCTTTTATTTATGTAAATATGTAAAATAGGTCTTTGTTAAGTCTCATTTTTCTTTTTGTAAGGTATACATACACTCCTTATTTCTTTGTTTTTTGTATTTCTTTTGATCAGATTTCTTTTGATGTAAAAATAAATTAGAAAAACTTGTGAAGAAGATTTTTCAAAAAATATTGTCCTTTTCAAATAATATATTTAATTTTGCCACCGTTTTGGTGTCGTTATCTCTTCAAGCTAAGAGTGACGGTGAAAAGGGAATCAGGTGTAAATCCTGGACAGACAAGCTGCTGTGAGCTCCTCAAACCATTTCTATACTCTCTTAGTCCACTACATAATATATATGCGGGAAGGACGTATAGAAAGGAGCAAGTCAGAATACCTGCCAAAATATGTAACCAGCTTTTACTACTTGGTTTCTGGTAGAAGCGAAACGTATTTTTTTCGTGAACAATATTTTTATGAAAGCTGCACAGCTGGTTTTAACCAGTGTGTGTGTGTTGGCGTGGACTCCTCTCCATGGCCAAAGCCGTCTTGATAGTATTCAACGACTGCAAGAAGTTGTCATCGAGGCAGAGCCTTATAAGGAAGTTATTCCTGTGCAAAGTCTTTCTGGTCTAAAGCTAGAAAAACTAAGTGTTTTGTCTGTAGCGGATGCCCTGCGCTATTTCTCGGGTGTCCAAATAAAAGACTATGGGGGTATGGGTGGACTCAAAACTGTCGATGTGCGTAATATGGGATCCCATCATGTCGGAGTCTTTTATGATGGAATAGAAGTCGGGAATGCTCAAAACGGTGTCGTTGACCTTGGCAAATTTAGTTTAGATAACATGGAATCTGTGAGTCTGTACAACGGACAGAAAAGTGATATCTTTCAATCAGCCAAAGATTTTGCTTCTGCATCTGCTGTCTATATGCAAACTAAGCGACCTCAATTTAAAGAAGGTGAGTCTACTCATGTCTGTGCGCGCTATCGCACGGGATCTATTCAGCTTAACAATCCTTCGCTCCGTATCTCTCATAAGATAACAGATAAACTATCTGCCATGTTTCATGGCGAATATGTTCATAGCAATGGCCAATATAAGTTCCGCTACCGTCGTCTGTATCAAAATGGTACGGTAGCTTATGACACTACAGCTGTGCGTCACAATAGTGATATTGATGCCTACCGTATTGAGGCTGGGCTTTTTGGACAGGGTGTACATAGCAAGTGGGAAGGTAAGTTGTATTATTACCAAAGTGACCGTGGACTTCCTGGGGCTATTGTCAAAAACGTTTTTAGTAGTGGCGAACGGCAAAAAGACAAAAACTTTTTTGCTCAAGCTAACTATTATCAAGAAATTACGGATAAATATAAGATACAAATCAAGGGAAAATTTGCTTACGACTATACTCACTATAAATCTCGTGAAACTGTTGAATTTATGGACGAAGATGTGACCAAAAAGATGCAGTTTGACAATGAGTACTATCAACAAGAAACTTACCTCAGTTTAGTACAAGGTCTTCGCATTACTCCTATCTGGGATATGTCATTGGCCATTGATGCTAATTACAATAAGCTCAATGCGACTATGCATGGAGTAGGGACTCCTTTTAGTTATCCTCAGCGATATACTATTCTCGCTTCTTGGGCCAATGCTGTCAATCTAGGTGCTTTAAAGGTTCAAGGGTCACTTGTGGGTACTTATGTCAGTGAGGAAGTGCGTCACAACACGGCAGCGCCGGACAAACATGAGTTAAGTCCAGCCATTTTTATTGGTTATCGTCCTTATGCAGATAGTCCATGGAATCTGCGAGCATTCTATAAGAACATTTTTCGTATGCCTACGTTCAATGATTTATATTATGCTCAAATAGGCTATGCACAGTTGAAACCTGAGCATACCGATCAGGTGGATGTTGGATTTACCTATAAAATACCTCACTTTCGCATCCAAGCAGATGCTTACTATTCTCGCATTACTGATAAAATTATCGCTTCGCCAACAGGAAGTAGTTTTCGTTGGATGATGACCAATATGGGCTTAGTTGAAACAAAAGGGATTGATGCTAGCGCAGAAATTACCGTTCCACTTGGGCCAGTGATGAGTCGTTTGAATTTAACTTATGGGTATAGTAAAGCCCAAGATTTTACGAAAATCAATGGGAAAGAGATGTCTAGTTATGGCGATCAAATTCCCTATACTCCATGGCATAGTGGATCGGCTATTGCAGGTTTAACTTGGAGAGAGTGGGGAGTCAATTACTCTTATATCTATGTGGGTGAACGCTATGATGGTGCAGTCAATAATATAGCCCGTAATCATGTAGAACCTTGGTACACTCACGATCTTTCTCTCGATTATACCTTGCGTTATAAAAAGTACAGTACACGGTTTTCGGCCGAAGTCAATAATGTTTTAGATCAGCATTATGACGTTGTTTTGAATTATCCAATGCCAGGTAGAAATTACAAATTTTCTGTAACTGTACAATACTAATCCGTATTTAAGAAATACACAACATATATATGCTCCCATGAAGAAGATAATCAATAAACATCTACATATAGTGATGTACATTTGTAGTATTCTTGTCCTTCTCTTAGTTGTTAGTTGTCGAAAGGACGCTATTATCTATACTTCATCCCAGAAGGATGTTGATCCTGGATATAAAAATAGCCCTCTGCTTGGATTTTATTTACTAAATGAAGGCAATATGGGTATGAATCGTGCGACTATCGATTTTTACGATTTTCGGGCTGGACAATATCACACTGATATCTTTTCAGAACGTAATCCTACCATCGTCAAAGAACTTGGAGATGTCGGTAACGATATTCAAATATATGGTAGCAAATGCTATGCAGTGATTAACTGCTCTAATTATATCGAAGTTTTTGATGCTTACACGGGTATACATATTAAAGAAATCGAAGTCCCTAATTGTCGCTATATGACTTTTCATGGTAATAAAGCTTATGTCTCTTCATACTCTGGTCCAGTGGCTATTGATCCTAATGCGGAAATTGGTTTTGTAGCCGAGATAGATACAACTACCTTGGAACTTCAACGCAAAGTGACTGTGGGGTATCAGCCCGATGAAATTGTTGTTAAGGATAATAAACTATATTGTGCCAATTCAGGCGGTTACCGAGTGCCTGATTATGATACGACTGTTAGTGTAGTTGACTTAGAAAGTTTTAAGGTAATCAAAACCATTGATGTGGCAATCAATCTTCACCGTTTAGAACTTGATCACTATGGTAATCTTTATGTATCTAGTCGTGGCGATTACTACAAAGTAGCGCCCAATCTATATGTCATAGATACTGAAACAGATACAGTGAAGAAAAAGCTCGATATTCCAGTTAGTGAGATGACGCTAAGTGGTGACTCGCTTTATTATTATAGTGTAGCCTGGAGTTACAATACAGGTAGTAATACCGTTAATTACGGCATATATGATACCAAACTACAAGAAGTCGTCAATGATCATATCATAACAGATGGAACTGACCAAGAAATTATGATTCCGTATGGAATTGCCGTTAATCCTATCAATAAAGATGTCTATATAACGGATGCTCAAAATTATGTTGTAACAGGTTATGTGTACTGTTTCTCTAAAGAAGGAAAGAAAAAATGGAGTGTTGAGGCCGGTAATATACCAGCTCACTTTGCCTTCTTGTATAAACACCCTTAGAAATTTAATGATCTAGAAAATAATACTATTTTAACTAAAAAATGAATCATGAAACTATTTAACAAGTGGGCATTCTTGCCCCTCATTGCAGTAACTGTATTGGTTGGCTGTAAAGACGAAAACGATGTGTACGATGACGGAGATATTCGTCAAAAGATTGATGACATGAAAAACAATGTCCCTCATTTTGCTATTACTAAGCCTGGATCAGATGAAGATGCGTTCTTTGTGTACAAAGAGACAAAAACATTTGCAATTGAAGCAGAACATGTTTCAGACTTTGAAGTGTTGACACTGCCTACAGGTTGGAGCGCTAGTTGTGATCAAGAGACTAAAACATTGTCAATTACGGCTCCAAATGATGCCAGTGAGACACTTGACGAACCTCTTGTGATTAGTATTACAGCACTTGATGAGAAAAAAAATGTGTTGGTGGCTACGCTTGATGTTAAGTTAGAAATATCGGTACCAACAGTGACAAAAGGTGCTCGTTGTAGCGATATTGTCATTGACCCAGAAGTTCTGAATCCACAAGGAGCTAGTTTCGCTTGGTATCTTGTTGGACAACCAGTCGCTCAATCTGCAGTTGCTGAAACAACAAAGGTGGATGCTACTCGTCAATTGGTTGGTTCGGAAAAAGTTTTGCACTTTACTGCTTTACAGACTGGAGACTATACATTTGAGCTTGACGTGACTCGTGGTGACTTAGTGAAAACTATAACAACAGTTGTAGAAGTAGAGAGTGAAGAGGTGGCTTATAAATCATATATTAATAAAGTGTATGAATACTTGCCTGGTGTAGGACAGTTTACAAACACTCTTCCAGTATGTGCTGATGGGGACACAGCAGAAGATCTTCGGGCAAAAGCTGAAAATGACCTAGCAAAGGCACGTGCAGGCATGATTACCTTAGGAGGATTTGGTGGATATGTCGTATTTGGTTTCGACCACAAGGTGATGAATGTAGATGGACAATGCGATCTTCGTATCATGGGGAATGCTTTTTGGGCTGCTGCGAATCCTAATCCAGATGGCAATACTCGTGGAGGTAGCTGTGAACCAGGTATTGTAAGTGTTTCTGTGGATGCCAATGGTAATGGACTACCAGATGATACTTGGTACGAATTGGCTGGTAGTGAATATAATAAAGACACTACAATCAAAAATTATAGCATTACTTATAATAAACCTGAATCGGATCCAAATCCGCCAGTTGAAGAATATATTTCTTGGACAGACAATCAAGGAGGAAGCGGTTGGTTGCCAAAGAATGTTTTTCATAAACAAAGCTACTATCCAAATTGGATAAGTGGTGATAACTATACGTTAACTGGAACCAAATTAGCAAACAATGCCATCGATGAGAGTGGGAAAGGAACTTATTGGGTGTTGTATTCATACCCATGGGGATATGTAGATAATGCCCCAAACAATGATCCCGCATCATGTTTTGACCTAAGTTGGGCGGTAGATTCGGAAGGCCATTCTGTGCAACTTAATCACATCGACTTTGTAAAAGTACACTGTGCTTTGAATCAGTTAGCTGGGTGGCTGGGTGAAACATCTACAGAAGTTTGCGGAGCCACCGACTTGCATATTTCAGGAGAAGTTGTTACAGAAGAAGAAGCGAAGACTTCATATTTAAACTAATCTCAATGTAAAAACGTAATGAAAAAGTTATATCCTATTTGGCTGTTACTGCTTCTGGCTGTATTCGGTCAAATTAGTTGTTCAGATGATAACGACATCTATGACGATACTGAACTTCGTCAAGAATTGCAAGACCTCAAGGATAAATTGCCCGTATTCGGTACAGCACTGGAAACTCCCGATGGTTTTGCTCACTTTACAGCTGGAAGTTCGCTTGATTTTACATTGAATACTCAAAATGTAAGTGACTATTCCTTACTTAAAGCTCCTCAAGGTTGGAAAGTCAATATTGCAGAAGTTGGTAAATATGTATCAGTACAAGCGCCTGATCAAACTGATTCTAGTAATGGCTCTGGTAAGATCATCTTGACAGCAGTTGATGCAATCGGCAATACTCACTTAGCCGTTTTACCAGTGATTGTAGATCCGGAACTTAAGCTTGTTGACCAATCTGGAGAAACAGCGGTATGCCCATGGGAAGGGCAGTTGACGTTTACTATACAGTCGCAAAGTATCTCTAATATTCATCTAGTCAATCCTACAGAAGATTGGACAGCTAGTTACGATACAACCAACAAGAAGGTTAGTATTCAAGCCCCAGCATTTACGGATAAAATTCAGTCTGATGTTGTTGTCATTACAGTAGTAGGCGAACTTAAAGATAAGTCCGAAGTTACTCTTGATATACCAGTACAGGCCCTATTAGATTTGCAAGATCCAGATGGAACTTATGTGGTATGCGAAGGAAATATGACTTCAGCCAATGGGACTGTGTTGTTTTACGATAAAGCAGGAAAGGCTTATCCACATATTTTTGAGTTGGCTAATGATGGCAAGGAAATAGGAAATGTTGTACAGGATATGTATATGTACAATGGGCGTACGTACCTACTGACTCAAAATGGAGGTGGTACAGCTACTAGTTCCAGTGGTATGGGTGGTCAAGGTCGTTGGGTCGTTTGTGATTCCAAAACAATGAAAATGATTTATTGTGATCCGTTAGAAATACAAGATCCTAATGGCAACTTGGTGTGGCCACAACATCTTGTCGTTACAGATGATCATACAGCCTATGTACAATATTCGCAACGTGGTATGGAAGCCACTTCTGGGATTTGTCGCTTAGATTTAACTGACGATGCTGTGAGTTTCAATAAGACTATAGATGGAACTTTTGGGGACTTTACTACAGAAGGTGCTACAAAGACTCGTTTGGTTTATTCTCGTGGTAAGATTTATGCAGCTTGTGGTGAACACGTTATTATTATTGATCCTGTAGCTGGTGAAATTACCAAGAAACTAGATTATCCAGGGCGTCAAATCAAAGGTATCGTGAAGGCAGCCGATAATAATCTTTACTTCTTGGCTGCTGGTGAATTCACTGGGTCAACCTATATGCCTACATATACAAATAAACCTATTGTATATGGTATGAATCATGAAGGAGAAATTATTCATGAACATGAATTGAGTGAAATCGATCTTCCTGTAGCTACTTGGTCGCCAGCAGTTGGACTATGTGCTAGCTTTACTTCTCCATGTTTATATTTTGTGGATCAAGCCGATTTTTCAGCGCATAGCGTAGGGTGCTATAATTATGAAACTAAAACAATGACTTCCAACTTAATTAATACTACAGATATCGTATATGGTATCTTGGGTGTTCATCCAACTAGTGAACAATTGTGGTTGAGTCAAACGACCTATATGAATGCAACGATTTGCGTGTATGATCCAGTTAATGCGACAAGCCCATTACGTACTTATCATTATGATACAGATCGTGAGGCAAGTCCTGCTGGTATCGACTTTGTGTACCGATTCTCTGATGAGTTTATTGAAAGATAATTTCAGATAAACACAAATCAAGCCCTTTCATGACTTGCGAAAGTCGTAAAAGGGCTTTTTTTATTTTTTACATGCAGCAGCATTTAGTTGCATCCTTTTGGATGTTTTGCTGTACATTTCTTTTAATATTTCTACTTCATACACAGCAGGTACTTCTACTGTTTTGGGGCTATCTTTATAATGCATATATACATGAGTTTTTTTTCTCCATCCTTTTGTCTTATCATTATCAGAAAGCTTTTGTGTATCCAGTTTGTTCTGTATCAGTTCTAAAGCATAATACAGATTAAATCCGTTTTCTAAATAATGAATATTCAGTTCATTCAGTTTATTTCTAAAATCTGATATAGACCATAATTTGTTGTAATCCGATATATGTGCAAAGGCATCATGGTATAAATTAAAATGCTTATGATGTATCAACATTTTATGTCCAATGTGAATCACCATTAAGGCACTCAACAGATACAAAACGGTAGATACATATCTCATTTCATGGGGATGTATGTGTAGTAATGTATAGAACATAAGTGCGATAGCTGATGTCATCCCAAAAAGATGTAGATGAGAATACACAGATCCTTCTTCCAATAGTGATATATTATCAAAGTGATTTCTGACTTTTCTAATGAAAACATACAGTAATTTACATGTATCTATAGCACAATAAGCAGCTACTACCCATAGTGTAAAAAAGAGTACTAGCCAATGTAATTTATGCCATAATTCGTAAGAAAGAAGTGCACACGGTACCAGGAAACTACCTATTCCTAAAAGCATCCATTTGGGCCAACTGATTTTTGTTGTTGTAAATGCGGTTATATATAAATCAACAACAGGAAATAGAAGTATACAGCTTAAATGGGCTGCCCAAAACATCCATTGGCTGAGGTTGTTGTCATAGATTACATAGTACTTATATGAAAACATAAGGATACTAATGAGACCAAGTACACAGCCCCCTAATATGTTGACTAGTTTGTTGGTCGTTCTATGTCTAAGAACCAGCCACAACATACATATAGCTGCAAGAATCGGGATTATAAGGATAATTTTTTGAAGCATATTGAGTAGTGAGTTAGTGTACAACTGTACCGCGTTATTTCATTCGTTCTTGATTTTGAGGTTAATATATAGCTAAAAATGCAAATAAACAAAATAAATCTTGATTATTTTCTTTGTGCTTGTTTACATGCTTTTAGTGAAGCGTTACTTTAGTAAAACGCAAGCGCTTGCGAAATCGTAAACATCCCGATAGTTAGAAAATCGCAAGCGCTTGCGTTTTTGCTTGCATATAACATTAAATAAGTTGGGGTTGAAAAGTATCAGAGGGAGTGGATACCAAGACATATAATTCTGTATCCATAATTTTCAAATATGCTTCTTATATATAGTTGCTGTGGTAAAAAACAAATATTTTTTTTGAAATACACTTTAATTTGTTTATATTTGTGAATAATTTACGCACATGAACAATCTATGAAAAAACTTTATTTTCTCGTTAATTGGAAAAATAATAAACGAACTCGTTGGTCTGGTACTTGTTGGGGGCTATATACAGCTCTTAAAAGGTATTTTGATGTCATTGATATTCCACTAAAAGAACACACGCCCTCCATATTGATAAGGATTATGCGTAAATTTCATATTCTTTCAGACGATATGGATATCCGTACTCATTGTCTTCAACGTAGCGATGTATGTCGTGTCATTAGAGAGCAACAGGGGGTACCGATTTTTCAGTTTGCAGAAGTTTATGATTCTGATTTACATCCCACGTATATTTATCAAGATCTTAATGTCTCTTATCTTCTTGATCTTGCTGAGCGAGATCCCGAAAGATTCCAGTTTTCTAGTTTTGCTCATTATTCAATTAAGGCCATACAAAGGCGAAAAAAAAATCAAAATGATTATTATCAAAACGCCAAAGGTATTTTTGTAATGGCTCGTTGGTTGAAAGAGTACATGATAGATAAGTGCTGTATCCCTGCGTCTAAAGTTCACCATGTAGGAGGGGCAATAAATGTTGATCCTCAGAAAATAGATTATAGTCGGAAAGCTAAAAATAAAATTTTGTTTGTGGGACACGATTATGAGCGTAAAGGAGGGCCTCTTGTGCTCAAAGCTTTTTGCGAATTACTTAAACGGATGCCTTCTGCTGAATTGTATATAATTGGACCTCCTACCAATCCTAATATACACAACTTCCCTAATATATATTACATACATTCTGTGACTTATGATCAATTGGTAGATTATTACAACAAGTGCGATATATTATGCCAACCATCTTACTTTGAAGCTTATGGCTTTAGTTTTATTGAAGCTCTAACCTTTGGATTACCTTGTATAGGTAGAAATTGTTATGAAATGCCCTATCATATACAAGAGGGGCAAACAGGATTTTTAATTGACAATGATGATATTTGTGTTCTAGCCAACAAGATGTACTCATTATTACATGCTGATCATATACATGCGTGTGTACAAGCTAATAGAGAATACTACATCAAACAATACGCATGGGAAGCAGTTGCCAAGCGTATTGCTACTGTGATAGATACAGATACTTCAAATATAAAAAACAATCAATAACGCATATCTTTTTGTCTATATACGTTGAATAAAGCACACTAAATCTCAAAGCTATTTAGCAGACATTTGCGCTAAGAAAAATATATGTTATATTTGCGCCGTAAATGACATATACTTACACGTCGCAATGAACAAATTTCATGTATTGTGCGGTTATAAGGCCGTCAAGTTTTTCCCTACTATACTTATATTAGGCTTACTATCAAGCTGTGTTGATTATACAGATTCATTAAGTGATAGTGTCGATTCTAGCTCACCAATTATTACTGTCAAGGCCTCAACGGGTAGTAATACCCGCATGGCCTATGCCAGCGGTGATGGAAAAATGGTGACTTGGACTCCAGGAGACACTTTTCGTTGGTATAATACTCATAGTGCTGGTACGCTGTTTACATTAACGGATGGTGCTGGTACGACAACTGGTAGTTTTAGTGGGCGCTTCCTTGATGGAATGGATAAAGCTATTTATCCAGCGAGTTGCACTAATACAGATGGGCAAGTGGGTTTTCAAAATCTTTATTTACCATTTAGTGGGCAATCTCAGAGTGGCAATGCCTCCACTGACGGCCTATCTGCTTATACCTACATGATGGCTGATGCTGTGCTCACTACAGAGACAAGTCTGACCTTTAAGTATCTTGCTGCTCAACTGAAGTTTGAACTTACTGTACCAAAAGATATTGTGGGAGATATAACTAATCTCTCTCTTGAAATAACTAGTGGTGATTGTGAACTTATTTCCTCTTTATGCCCTAGTGATTCAAATCAGAATACCTATACAAATGGGCAAACTGTCAGCTTAAGTAACATTACTTTAGGAGATGATCATCTTCTGACTGCCTATATGATGCTTGCACCAGTACAACTTGAGCACCAATCTTTCACTATCGTTGTATCAACCAATCATTCCACTCGCAATTATTATAGTATCACGACCTCTCCAGTTAGTCTTGATTTTCAACCTGGACATCAATATGTGGTACGTTATACACTAGCAGAATATCAAGCTCCTCAATTTACTGCTGATATCCCTCAGGATAGTCGTGATAAGGGGCTTATTACTTGTGAAAATAC
>ERZ795048.2594-NODE-2594-length-14426-cov-5.355090_pt1 | contig 14426 bp, 6 predicted proteins | sample MGYA00375132_ERZ795048 | MGnify/ENA primary metagenome ERZ795048 (study PRJEB30177, sample SAMN05720225) | activated sludge metagenome | isolation source: Anaerobic digester | place: Hong Kong | collected 2014-12-17 ...
TGGCGGGCGTCGCTTCCGGATTCAGAGAGGGTTCGAACGGTGAATTCCCGTGCGGAGGCGCTGGACATGCCCAGCAGGAACCCGCCGGCCAGCCAAAAGGCCAGAAGACGATTAAGTGGCAATGGGCGGCGTATCATGGAGGTCAGGAGGCCTGATCGGGAGAGGCGGCAAGAGGGGATGGGGTGCTCGAGTCGTCGGGCGGGGCAGCTGGCTGTGCGTTGAGACGTTCGCGTTCAGCGGCGGCGGTCTGGGAACCGGCGGTGGAGATGCCTTCGTCACCCAGGGGCCATTCCGGCCCCCAGCGATGGGCGGAACTCCAATAGCCGCCGGAGGGGTTGTCTTTGTCGCGATAAACAAATTCCCAGGGATGCTCGCCGGCCAGCAGATAGGATTTCTGCATGGCGATGTCGCGGCCGACGCGTTCAACGGTTTTGAGAAGGGCGTTGTTGTGAATCCGGTCGTATTCCGCCCGGGCGACCACGATGACCTGATCCTGAACGATTTCCATCCGGTCGATCAGATCCACATAGGCCACGGCCCACCAGGTGTCGTTCATTTTGCCCCAGGGCATGTCCTTGATATAGCCGCTGAACTGGTCGTGAAGAGTCATGCGGGCCAAGGCCGCCATGTCCTTGAAAATGACAAACGACTGGGTGGCGGTGCGCATGTTGGGGGTGATCAACAGGGTTTCCGTCTGGCCGGAATCGCCGCTCATTTGGCCTTTGATGATGACGGTTTGAAGTTTGTTGCGAAGGTGGGGCGGGGCCAGTTCCTTGGGATCCGGGAAGACAAACGCGTAATGAAGAGGGGGCCCGTTGACCCTTTGGGCGAGAGGGATGATGTTGCCCTGGAGGAGGTCGTAGAGCATGGACATGTGCTGCTCGGCCTTGTCCTGCTCGCAGAATACGATGATGTCCCGTCCCAGGAGGTTCATGATGGCGTTGCCGGACAGCCAGAGGGAGTGGTCGAGTTCCTGGCTCATGTATCCGGAGGAATGGAACCCGAGACGCCGGCTTTTGGGGTCTGGAAAACCGCCGATGGCATAGATGGCGGGGTCGATGACCATGCCCGAATCGTCTTTGTTGTAGGTGACCACCATGGCCGAGACCTGGCCCAGTTTGAGATTGGCATCGGTGGCCATGCCGAGATCGATGACGGCTTTCAGGCGGTCCACCAGCTCGGGGTTGTCGCCGAAGAGCGAGAGCAGATAGCTGTCGGAGAGAACATCGTCCGCGGGGGCCCCCTCCAGGGTTTCGCCGGATTCAAGCAGGTAGCGCAGATGCTGGAACCCGCCGACCGTGGTCTGGTACACGCCGTAGGCCCGCCACCCCACGAAGGCCCCCGCCGCCAGCACGAGAAGGCCGCAGATGGTCAGGCTTCGAATGAGGATTTTTCGCATGTTGCTCCATCCTTCCCGGATGTTCCCTTAGCACTATAAGGTGAACCGTTCTTGCCGACAAGGGGAAAAGCGGGAATGTCTCGGGAAATAATGAAAGTTGGCGGAAGCGCAGGTGAGCGGGGCCCCTGTGGAAAGGCCCGGGAGGAGAGGACGAGAGACGGGGGCCGCCACTTGGACGGGCGGACAGTCCCAGCCCATTCCTTCATTTTCCGGGGAAGCCAATAGGGATCAAAGAAAAGGCGCCGGTGAAGCGTTTTGACTTGAGCCGTGGAAAGGCGGGTGATAAATTGAATACAGACTTGGGACGTGCCGCGACAACTCCTCTGCCGGTGCAGGGGGGTGGGGCATGGCGAGGAGCACATGATGATGAAGCCAGCGCGGAATTGGGCTTGCGGGAGGAAGTGGGCAGGAATCGCCCTGGGGATGTTGGCTTTGCTGTGTCCCGCCCTGTCGCGGGGCGAGGCGATGCTGCAGTTCTTCAACGCCAGTTGGAACGAAATCGCCGACAAGGTGCCCGAGCTGGCGGAAGCGGGGTATTCGTCGCTGTGGCTGCCTCCGCCGGCCAAGGCCAACGGGGGCTATTCGGTGGGGTACGATTTGTTTGATCCGTTTGACCTGGGCAGCAAGGACCAGCGCGGAACCATCGCCACGCGCTACGGCACCAAGGCGGACCTGCACCGTCTGATCGAATTGTGCCACCGCTTCGGCATCCGGGTGTATTTCGACAACATCATGAACCACCGGGCCTACGACGTGCCGCTGTACAACGAGACCACGCCGACGGACGTTTTTCCGGGCATGGTGGCGGAGGATTTCCATCTGCGCACCACCTCCGACGGGTTCTGCCGCAAGTGGGACAACACCCGCGACTGGAACGACGCCTGGCAGGTGATGCACCTGGGGCTCTCCGACCTGCTGGACATCGCCCACGAAACGCCCAACCAGAATTTCGGTCCGACCGAAGGCAGCTGGCACGACAAGCCGTCCATCGTGCGGCATCCGTACAATCCCGAGTTCTACGACTGGCATCCGACGGAGGGGTGGGTCGGGTTCAACAGCACGTCGATCACCGAGGCGGTGATCGCGGCCAATCCGGATTTCTACAAGGAAGACGTCGGCGCCTACCTGTGCCGCAACGCGCGCTGGATGATGGAGACCACGAAGGCCGACGGTTTCCGCCTCGACGCCGTCAAGCACGTGCCGGACTACTTCTTCGGGGCGTTCAACGACGACGCCAGCGACGCCGGCTACCTGGGGCAGATCCAGTGGCAGTTCAACATGACGCATGGCTACAGTGACTGGGACAACCACCGCGACAGCAATTTCAACACGGAAATCCCCCGCGACGACGCGCTGCTCTTCGGCGAGCATCTTGGCCAGCCGCCGGGCTACGGCGGGTATATTTCCGCCGGCATGCGGCTGGTGGACAACGACCTGCGCAACCAGCTCAACTGGCGGTTCAGCGCGGGCGATCTGTGGGGCTACGACAATGCCGGCGCGGGGGGCTTTGATCCGGCCGTGGGCGTGATGCACGCGCAGAGCCACGACAACGACTACGTGGACCGCAAGGAACTCCAGCACGCCTACTATTTCCTGCGCGGCGGACTCGGCCTGCTCTACACCGACGGCAACCGCCACGCGGAAACCCTCTCCGGCAGCGGCGGCGCCTTCCCGCGCTGGGCCAGCACCGCGTTTTTGGGTCAGTGGGGCCAGACCCACATTCCCGAACTGCTGAAGATCCACGAAAACGGCGCGCGCTATTCCCACCATGGGATGGGCGCCCACTGGGACGGCGCGGTGATCGCGTGGGAGCGCGGCGGGACGTTTCCGTGGAACACCTTCCTGACGGTATTCAATTCGAAGTGGGAGGACTGGCGAACCATTCCAACCCAAGGCACCTTCCCGGACGACGCTTATCTGTACAACTATGCCCGGACCTACCAGTGCTACTTCACCGGCAGCGGCCCGGCCGCGGACTACGTCTACGCCAGCGATCTCTACAACGTGAACCAGCCGCCCAACAGCTATTCGGTCTGGGGCTACAAGAATCCCGATCCGAGCAGCCTCTGGCCCGGCGGCGTGATTTCGATCACCGAGGACGGCCAACTGGCCGGGACCATCACCGTGGACCGCAAGGACGGCCCCGACGGCGATGCGGAGTTCAATCCCTACGGCTACGAAAACCGCGGCTTTCCCGACGGCGTCACGCCGACGCCCTACACCTATCGCGAGACGGTCCCGCGCATCACCCAGGGCACCAACGTCGTGTTCACGGCGCGCGTGGACGGCTCGGCCGACAACGTCCTGATGCGCCTCGACGGCGGAATGCAGATCAACTCGGCGGTCCACAACCACCCCGGTTGTCCCTATGATGGCGAATGGCGCGACAATCCGCCGGGCTGCGCTCATGACATGGTCTTGGGCTTCGAAGGCGTCAATTTCGTCCAGCGCATCTGGCCGGAGAAATTCGCGGCGGCGAACACCGCCAACTGCCGGATCGGCACCCAGGGGGCGACCAGCTACCAAGTGACCATCGGCCAGGCCAACGCGACCAACTTCCCGCCGGACACGACCAACGGCTATGGCACGGCCTACGGCGAACTGGACTGGGTGTACCACGACATGGCGGGGTTGACGGATGCAGGCAGCGGCGGCGGGGGGGGGGCTTTCGGGCCGGTCGATTATCTCAACGCCACGACCTGGGGCGCGTTTTCCATCAGCGGCGGCGGTGTGTATTTCAACGGCACCGGCGAATACAACAACGACATCGGCGACGATGCCATCGGCATGTGGGCGGGCGACACCGGTTTCGTCCAGTACACCGCCACGTTCCCCGCCGCGCTGGACGCGGGGCAGACGAATTCGTTCGATTATCAGCACAACTGGATTGACAACGGAAAAAGCCTGGGCTGGGCACTGGTGGATGCCAGCGGCCAGGACATCCTGCAGTTGATTTTCATCGGGGGCGGCTCGTCGTATGAACTGCGCGGGGTGGGAGTCACGAACGACACACACATCGGCTGGAGCGATGCGGCACAATCCGCCTCGATGGCTTTCACCAGTCCGACCAATCTGGTGCTGACCCTAAACGGCGTCAGCAACTACAACTGGACCCTCTCCGCTCCGGCAACCAAGCTTCGTTTCTGGAGTTGGCAGGTGGGGGCTACGTCGAACCACAACTACTATGTGAACAACATTGCCGTGGACGGGGATTTTCCCGGCGGCGGGGATTTCACGGCCACCAATCAATATGATGTGACCTCCACGTCCGTGGTTGTCTGGGCCAAGACCCCGAAGGTCGGCGGCACGGCGGCTCATCTGTATTACACGACCAACGGCACGGATTGGCCGGAGGGCGCGGGCGGTGCCGGCGCGAATTCCGCCACCCGCACGGCGTCCGGCGTCTGGAAATACAACGTCGATGGCGATTCCAACAGCTGGTGGAAGTTTGAATTTCCGAAGCCGGCCAACGGCACCGTGTTGCGTTACAAGATCGGTGCGGCCCACAAGCAGGGAACCGACGGAACGGGTGAAGACTGGGAAGTGGTCTGGCCGGGCGACGCAGATCGCGTGTACAAGAAAACCATCATGCTGGGCGAGTGGAACACGGATGCCCAGAACCTCAAGACCAAGCCGTACCACAGGCACAACGACTACAACAGCTGGACGACCAACGGACTGCCGGACGGCTTCCATCTGATGACGGCGCGGGCGTTCCTGGACCGCGACGACGGCGCGCCGGTGTTCAACACGTTCCGCCAGACGTTCTATCTGGATACAGAGACGCCTCAGGGCTACATCCAATACCCGGCGGGAGACGGCGAAACCTACTACGGCAGCGAATACGGGTTCATCGTACGCACGGACCCGACGGCGCGCGAGGTGTGGTATCACATTGAGGACGACAATGCCGACAACGACGGGCCGGGCAACGGCACGGTGTCGGGGCAGGTGGTCTGGGCGCAGGCCTCGACGGTGGGGGCGTGGACCGAGGACATGGCCGAAGACACGGCCTATCCCCGGATCTGGCGCTTCAACTATTCCCGCATTCCGGCCACGGGCACGGCCACGATCCGCGTCCGTCTGCGCGAATGGTCCAGTTCCGCCACCAACGACTGGTCCACCAGCAGTCCGACCAACGACAGCGCTGCGGCCGGCCACTTCACCCAGCTCGTCCGCACGCTGAACACGCGCGGCCCGGCGGAGGAATTCTTCTTCGATTGGCCCGCCGAAGACGGCGCGATGGTGGAAGCCGGATGGAGACTGCGGGTCAAATACACCGCCACCATGGCCAGCGGCTTGTCGGCCCAGGAAATCTACGATCGGACCAAGGTCTACGTGAATTCCACATCGAACGGATCGACCAACCGCGGGGATTTGATCGCTGCGGACGATCTGGATTTCTCCCATTCCTGGGACGGCGACCTCAACACCCTGGAATTTGCGATGCCCAACGTTTACAACGGCCAGGACGACTGGCTGTACGGCGTGCGGGTGGAATACACCAACGGCGCATTCGACAAGGCTGCGACGCGCCTGGTCCGGCACCGCGGGCCGCTGCTGCCGACGCTGATCATCACCACGCCGCCGGAGACCGACAGCGACGGGGCGAAATACATCATCCAGATGGAAGATGTGCCGGCGTCGGTGCTGGCGACCAATCCGGCCCTGCGGCAGACGCCCATTGTGGTGCTGACGGATGCCAGCGCCACCAACCTGGCCATCCAGTTCAACAGTCCGACGGATTACGTGGGCGACGTGGTTCTCGGCAATGTCGTCACCAACGGCGACAGCCTGACCTGGAACCACGTTTGGACCGTCAGCAACGCCGGGGCTTACCGCTTCACGGCCACGGTCTGGGCCGATACCAACGGCACCGAACTGAGTTCCGCCTCCAACTCGGCCGCGCGAAACGCCACCGTCCAGTTCCGCGAGCTCGTTTCCTCCACCAACGCGGCCGATGCGGACTGGGACGACGACGGCATCGTCAACACCAATGAAACCGACGCGTGCCCCCTGCCGGAAAGCGCGGCCGAATACTGGACCCAGACCGAGGTCTTCAACTACTTCGCCCGCGGCAAGTCCATGGAAAACAGCCCCGACACCGACGGCGACGGCCTGCCGGACGGCCTCGAACTGGGCTATCGCTGGGCGGCCGACGGAACCGATGTGGCCACCGACACCGACGGCGACGGCTTCAAGAACTTCCTGGCCGATCTGGACCCGCCGTTCTACAACACGCTGGACAACTCCGGCAAAGTGAAGGGCATCGACGGCGCCGGCACCGGCGCCAGCCGCACCAAACTGGTGCAGGGCACGACCACCGACCCGACGAATCCCGACACCGATTACGACGGCCTGCCCGACGGCGTCGAAGACGCCAACCGCAACGGGTGGGTGGACGGCGACGGCGCCAGCCTGCCGACGGACTGGGATCCGTTCCTCGAGCGCAACTGGCCCGACGGCGAAATCAACAGCGGCGAAACCTGGCTGGAGACCTCCCCGAACATCGCCGACAGCGATGGCGACGGGCTCAGCGACGGCTACGGGGAGGACAAAGACTTCAACGGCCGGATCGCCGGCGATACCAATACCAACCGGGTCTGGGACGCCGGCGAAACCTGGACCGAAACCGATCCGCTCAACCCCGATACCGACGGCGATGGCCTGCCCGACGGCTGGGAGGCGCGCTACGGTCTCGATCCCCTGGATCCCACGGGCGACAACGGGGCGGACGGCAATCCCGACAGCGACACCTACCTCGACATGGAACTCGTCGAACAGCCTTATGTCAACCTGCTGGAATACCAGAACGGCACCGATCCGACCCGCGCGGATTCCATCGCCGATCCGGGCGGCGAGGGGTCCATCGTCGTGGGGCAGGGATCCGTCATCGGCACCGTCAACGACACGGATTACTACCGCGAATTCATGGATTGGACGCTTGACGACCTGCTGGCGCTGGACAACTACGATCAGGGCGGCAACGTGTCGGACATCTACCGCCGCGGCGACGGATTCAACAGCTCCCGGGACATGGTGGCGTTCTATTTCCGCGACGGCGGCGCCGCCGACGGCAAGCTGTACTTCCGCGTGGACTTCGACGACCTGCAGCCCAACGCCGAGGAAAGCGGCCTCAATATCTACGTGGCGATCAACTTCGGCACGTACGGCGAAGGCGGGGAGGTCAACCTTCCCGACCAGGTCAATGCCGGCAGCCACATGCAGTGGAACGCCTGCATCGGCGTCTATGACGGCGGCAGCGGCGTGTTCTACGTGGACGGAAATCCGGCCAGCAACACCACCGACATCGGCGGCGATCTGGCCGCGGCCGGCGTGGTGAGCGTGCCGGGCGGCTATCTGGGCGCCTACTTCAACTCCGAACTCGACGCCGTGGCGTGGAGCATCGACCGCGCATCGCTGGTTGCCGCGGGCTGGAACGGCAATCCCGACGTCCTGAAGTTCCAGGTCTACACCACCAGCGATTTCACGGGCGACGACGGCGGCGCCGGCGACAAGGGCGGGCTGAACGACTTCACCGACACGATCGGCGACGACTGGCTGTGCTCCGACTACTACCAGGACTACAACTACATCGCGGCCAACGGCTATTATTCCAGCTGTCTCGGCCGCACGGCCGGCGGCGCGGTCTGGAACAACATGGGCCAGCACGCCCAGGTGGCGCTGCTGGCGCACGGCAACCAGGCCGTCGAGCCGGGCGTGACCATCCAGACCATCGTGGACAACGGCAGCGGCGCGGGCTATCAGCGTCCGGTCAAGATCCACAATATCTATTCCAACGCCGCGCTCAACCTGCACGTGACCCCGACGCTGGCGATGGCCCTGGAATGGGCCCGGGTGGGCAACTCGAACACGTGGTATTCCGGTCCGGGTCTCAACGAGCAGATCCGCGCGGGCGTCGCCGCCGGCACGTTCCGCCTGCTGGGCAGCACGTTCTCCGACCACATTCTCAAGTACTTCGACGCGGACTACAACCGCGCCAACGTGCAGCTCGCCACGGAAGTCCTGAACGACATCTATGGAGGCTCCGTCACCAGCGACGTGGTTTCAACCAATGTATTCTGGATTCCCGAGCGGGTGGCCGACGTGGAAACCCTCAAGCAGGTCAAGACCAACCTCGGGTTCCGCGCCACCATTCTGGACCAGACCCCGCACCTGCTCGAGTGGTACGGCCGTGAAGAGGCGCTGGGCAACAATGCGTACAAGATCAACCGTCTCTATCTGGAACACGCGGGAGGCGACTGGCCGACGATCGATGCCTTTATCATCGCCAATGCCGCCAACAACTACCGCTACATCAACACCGACGGCGGCCTGCCGACGGAGCTGCGCCGCCTTTTCAACCGCCGCGCGCGTTCGGGCGGGGACCAGATCTCCACCATTTTCTATATGTGGGAGGACCTGTCCGCCAACGCCAACGCCGACGCCTACGACGCCAATCTGCGCTGGATGGCCAACCATCCGTGGATTCAGGTTATTGCGCTGGACGAGGCGCTGGACGGCGAAACCGTCAACCGTGATTTGACCGCCGCCGACGGCCCTCAGGCTCAGGACTGGGTGCACCACGCCGCCAACCAGGACTATGACAACTGGTACTACGGCTCCGCCCGCCACGAAGGCCTGGCGCCGAAGCTCTTCGAGGTCCGCCTGGGCACCAATCTGCCGTCCGGCACGGTGTACGGCTCGATGACCAACGGCATTTTGTCCAACGCCTGGAAGACCGTACGCGGCATCACCAACGCCGACGTCAGGCGCCTGGCGCAGCAAACGCTGTTTGCCTCCACGTTTGAAACCGCCTTCCACAACGAAAGCAACAGCGATCTGACCCGCTGGAGCTTCGGTGACTATGCCTCGCCCGCCTCGGACTGGCAGGGATTGCAGGGGTTTGCCTGGAAGGCGCAGGGCCAGACCCGCATGGCCGCGCTCTACGGCGCCGTGGACGACTGGGCCGGACGCACACTCGGCGCCGCCGAAGTGGAAGCGGCCGACGTGGATCTCGACGGCGAGAATGAATACATTCTGCGCAACGATGCGGTGATGGCGCTGTTCGAGCGCAGCGGTGGCCGAATGGTCGGCGCCTGGCGCAAGACCGGCACCAACGTCGTCCAGATGATCGGCAATTTCGTGTCGATGCCCGATTCCGGCACGGAGGACGAAGGGACCGACAATGTCACGGACGGCGGGGTGGGGTCATATCGCACTTCCGCCCTCAAGGACTGGTGGGACGGGTCGGCCAATCACGTGAATGATCTCTATGCATATTCTGCCGGAGCCAATTCCGTCACCTTCTCCAATGCAGGCATCCGCAAGACCGTGTCGCTGGCCAGCGCGTCCACCAACGTCTTTGACGTGACCTACGCCATGCCGGGCAAGACGCTGTACGTCCGCAACGGCTTGTCGCCCGATCTCGATGCCCTGCTGCGCACCGGCCAGCGCAACCTGGGCGAGGAAGCTTCCGGTTCATCCGCGCTGGCGGTCTCCACCTTCAAGCCCTCCGCCAGCCTGGCCAGTACTGTCAAGCTCGCCGTCGCCACCGGCAGCATCAATACGGCCGCCACGGACATGTCCAACACCTGGAACACCGTGAACCTGCGCAACCAGGCCCAGACCCGGCAGGTGGAAGTGGTGGGAACCAATACGCTGGCCTTCACCATCGAGCTGGCGTCGTCCGTGCTGGAGGAGAACGAGCCGCCGGTGCTGGAATTCACGCCCGACGGCGCCTACGTCATGCCGGTCGGCGCCACGTCCACCTTCACGGTGGCCGCCATTGACTACGACAGCCCCGGTACCACGCTGACGGCTTCCAACCTGCCGGTCGGCGGGTCCAAGCTGGCCGCGTTCGACCCGAACACCGGCATCTTTTCGTGGCACGTGACGGCGCTGGGACAGGGCGGCCGCACCAATGACGTCGTATATACCAATACGGTCTTCAATGCCTACGACGGCACCGCCGCCACCGCCGCCACCGTCGTCATCACCGTTCCGTGGGATGCCGACGCCGACGGCATGCCGGACGATTGGGAGCTGCTTAAGATGAGTTCCACCACCAACGCGCCGGACGGCGATTGGGACGGCGACGGGTTCCCCAACTACAGTGAATGGGTTGCCAACACCGATCCCAACGCTCCCGGCAGCTATGTCGGTTGGGAAAACAAGATGGTGCTCTCCCCGGATTCCGTCGAACTGACGTTCCAATCCATTGTGGGGCGCGACTATGTCATCGAAGCCATGGACGGATTGCTGGGCGGTACCAACGAGTGGCACTACGTGGACACCGTGGTCAGCACCAACGACCCGATGACCTGGGTGGACACCAACGCGCTGCCCGACGCCCGCAACTACCGCATCAAGATCCCGCTGTACGCGCCGTAACGGCGATCAGGCCGCGGCCATTCCCCGACGGGGTCCCTCCACCGGCGGGCAGGCAGTCGGGGGCTCCAACGGGGCGATTCCGAAGATGCTTGGAGCCGGCACGACCGCGTGCCGGTCGTCTTTCTGCCCGCCCGGGATGACATCCATGGAAAACCGGCTGGAGTCAACCGGGCATCCGCCTGGGGCAGGCTCAATGCCCGGCCAGCGCCCGGGCAATACCGGCCGCCACCCGCGCATTGTTGTGCAGCAGCGCCACATTGGCGGTGCGGCTTTCCTCATGGGTCAGTTCGCTGACGCGCGCCAGCAGGAAGGGCGTGACTTCCTTGCCGCGCACGCCCTGAGCCTCCGCCTCCTGCAGCGCCTGGGCGATGGCGGCTTCCGCCACGTCGGCGGGCAGCTCGTGTTCCGCCGGGACCGGGGTGGCGATCAGCGTGCCGGTGCGAAAACCGAGCGCTTCGCGCGAACGGAGGATGGCGGCGATGTCCTCCGGGGTATCGCAGCGGACGTCCAGGGGCAGGCCGGAACTGCGGGTGTAGAACGCCGGGAATTCCGAACACTGGTAGCCGACGACCGGGACGCCATGGGTTTCCAGGGTTTCCAGCGTCAGGGGCAGGTCCAGGATGGCCTTGGCCCCGGCGCACACCACGGCCACCGGGGTCTGGGCCAGTTCCAGCAGATCCGCGCTGACATCAAACGGGTGGCCGCGATGCACGCCGCCGATGCCGCCGGTGGCGAAAACGGGGATGCCCGCCATTTGGGAGACGATCATCGTGCCCGCGACGGTGGTGGCGCCGTCGCCGCCCCGGGCCAGCACGATCGGGAAATCCCGCCGGCTGCACTTGCGGACATCGCGCGCCTGCGCCAGGTAGGCCAGCTGGTCCGGGGTCAGGCCCACGGTGATTTGTCCCTGCAGGACGGCAATGGTGGCGGGCACGGCACCGGCGTCCCGGACGGCCTGCTCCATGCCGGCGGCCACCTCCTGGTTCACGGGATAGGGCAGGCCATGCGTGATCAGGGTGCTTTCCAGGGCCACGACCGGTTGGCGGGCGTCCAATGCCTCCTGCACCTCGGGATGATAGCGAAGCAGGGTTTTGTCCATGGTGGGATTCCGTTCTGTTAGAGGCTGTCATGATGCCGGGTTGCCTGCACGGGCGGGAGGACAGGCAGAGGGCCTGGATGCCGGGCAATACAGCGGGGTAGAAGCTAGCGGAAGGGCAGCTGGGATGTCAATGCCGGCGCCCGGGGAAGGGGGGGCGGGGTTTGGAGCGAAGGGCGGCATCCAGCCGGTAGAGCAGCATGGCCAGGCGGCTTGTGCCCGGAGATCGGGGTGGCATCCGGCGCAGGACGTCGCCGGCTTCCGGCGGCGCCTGGGCGACAGCCCGGCGTACTTCCGCCTCTCCGATGTCCGGGTTGCCGCCGCAGTCCAGTTCCAGCGCCAGGGCGGCATAGGCGGCCGGGCCGACGATATGTCCGGTCTGGCGGACATCCGCCAGGGGGTGGGTGTAGGCGCTGGCTGCGGCATGACCCGCAGCACGGGCCGCAGCGGCGGCGGCCGGATCGCCGATGTCACGGGCGGCGGCATGGGCGGCACAGGCCAGCGTTCGCAACCGGGCCGTCCGCTTGCCCCCGGCGGCGAACTCCCGGAGGCCGTCAATGGCCTCCCGGGGACGCGGATCGGTTCCCGCACGGCTTTCGACCACCGGGAGCGCCCGTCCGGCGCAGTCGGCTGCCCAGCCGCCGATCGCCCGCAGCTCATCGAGACGCAGCGGAAAGTATCGGGGGGTGTCGCTTCCCGTCGGGGCAACCGGGTCCCGGATTTCTTCCAGAGGGACCTTGGAAGCAGAGCGCCGTTTTCCCGCCACGGGATTACCGGGCTTCGATGATCTGCTTGGTTTCGAGGGCGATCTGGAGCTCTTCATTCGTGGGCATCACCAGGATCCTGAGCGGGGCGCCTTCGGTCTGGATTTCGCGGGGTCCGCGGGCGGGGGAGTGGTTTCGTTCCGGATCGAGGCAAATGCCGAGGTGATCGAGCCCGCGGCAGATGTGTTCGCGAGCCGGCGCGGAATTTTCGCCGATGCCGGCGGTGAAGACGAGGGCGTCGAGACCGGGGACAAGGGCCATGTAGGCGCCGATGTATTTCCGGATGCGGTGAGCGAAGATGTCCAGGGCGGTCTGCGCCCGGGCATTGCCGCCGGCGGCGGCTTCGACCACTTCGCGCATGTCGTTGACGCCGCAGATCCCCTTGAGGCCGGACTGCTTGTTGAGCGCGTTGACGACCTGGGCGGCGTCCATGCCGGTCTGGTCCATGATGTAGGGGATGGCCGCCGGATCGATGTCGCCGGAGCGCGTGCCCATGACGAGGCCTTCAAGAGGGGTGACGCCCATGGTGGTGTCGGCGCATTTGCCGTTGCGGATGGCGGCCATGGAGCAGCCGTTGCCGAGGTGCAGGCTGATCAGACTGGTCCGGTCAAGGGGCTTGCCGAGGTATTCAGCGGTTTCCTGGGCGATGAACTTGTGAGACGTGCCGTGAAAGCCGTACTTGCGCAGGCGGTACTTCGTGTACCATTCGTAGGGGACGGCGTAGAGAAACGCCTCGGGGGGCATGGTCTGGTGGAAGGCGGTGTCGAACACGGCGACCTGGGGGGCATGCGGGAAGAATTCCTCGGCGACTTCGATGCCCATGAGATTGGGCGGATTGTGCAGGGGTCCCAGGGGGAAGAAGTCGCGGATGGTGTCCTTGACCTTCGGGGTGACGCGCACGGTGTCGGAATAGACTTCGCCGCAGCTGAGGACGCGGTGGCCGACGCCCTGGATTTCGGAGGCCTCGCGAATCACTCCCTTGTCGGGATCGGTCAGCAGCGCGACCACGCGGGACATGCCTTCGCGATGGCTGGGCAGGGGTTCCTCCTCCACGTATTTGTGTTCCCGGTCGCCGGTGATTTTCTTGTGAATGATGCGGCCGGCGGGCTCGCCGATTTTTTCCACGAGGCCCGAAGCCAGCAACGTATGGTGGTGGACGTCTTCGAGGTCCATAAGCTGGTATTTGATGGAGGAACTGCCGGCGTTGATGACAAGAATTTTCATGATGAAGGAGGGTTGTAGCACAAGAGATACGGACTGCCAAATCCGGATTCCGCGGTGCGGGGCGTTCCGGCCAGCAAAACGGGCCGGATTGATGGAACAATCCGGCCCGGTCGGGTCTGTGCCGCGGACTAGAGCGCGGCTTCGCGGGTGGCGCGGCGGGCATTGATGCGGGCGCGGGCGGCCTTGCGGCGCCGCTTCTCGCACGGCTTTTCGAAATGCCGCTTGGCGCGGATGTCGCGCATGATGCCTTCGCGGTCCAGTTTCTTCTTCAGGCGGCGCAGGGCCTTTTCGACGCTCTCGCCTTTCCTGATTTTCACTTCTGTCATAGGGGGGTATTCACCTGCCTTCCCGGATGGATTCCCCGCGGGACGGGGCCGCCGGAACGGGAGTCCGGACGGAATAAACGCGCAAACCCTAGGGAAAGCGCGGGGGCAAGTCAATCAGGAATCGGGGAAATCCGGAAAATACGGGCTGACCGGCGGCCCGGTCTTATTTGGGGGGGCGGGCGTTTTTGGGGATGGGGGGGGTGCCGGGAGGGAAGACCACGCAA
>ERZ795048.2601-NODE-2601-length-14402-cov-4.443019_pt1 | contig 14402 bp, 15 predicted proteins | sample MGYA00375132_ERZ795048 | MGnify/ENA primary metagenome ERZ795048 (study PRJEB30177, sample SAMN05720225) | activated sludge metagenome | isolation source: Anaerobic digester | place: Hong Kong | collected 2014-12-17 ...
ATTCCTGATATGGATATGACTGAGTTCGTCAACAACATCAGTCAGGAACCATCGGTCGAAGAAATCGACAAAAAGATACTTGACCCACTCAACCCCGAGCAAAAGCAAGCTGCCATGGTGATAGACGGGCCTCTTCGTATTCTTGCCGGTGCTGGCACTGGCAAGACGAAGACCGTTACCCATCGCATCGCGTATTTGATAAATCACGGTATTGAACCGTCCTCTATTCTCGCAATTACGTTTACCAACAAATCTGCTAACGAATTTCGTGAAAGATTAGTTTCGCTTATTCCCGACTACAAAGCTTACTCTGTAACTTGTGGTACGATCCACGGCATCTTTGCTCGTCTTTTACGTGAGTATGCAGAATATGTTGGCTATACTGACCAGTATGCCATTTTGGACGAATCTGATTCCACACATGTCATGGAAGATATGATCACCTATTCCCTCTATGGTGATACTGAATCCAAAGTGGAAAAAGAATTGATGGCAGCTATCAAGAATGGTATCTGGCACATCAAATCAGATCACACATATCGTGATGAACTTGACGAACTCGTTCGTGACGGTGATATCTTACCTGAATCCGTTAACGCATATAAGGAATATCAGTCATACTTAAAGTCTCACAACGTAATGGACTTTGATGATCTGTTGCTCAACATGTATGACTTGCTTAACGAAAATCCTAATGTTCTTGAAGAACTTCAGGATAGATTCATGTATATCATTGTCGATGAGTATCAGGATACTTCGAGCCTTCAGGACGTTTCTATCAAGATGATAGCAAAGAAGCATCGTAATCTTTGTGTTATTGGTGATGACGACCAGTCCATTTATGGCTGGCGTAATGCTGATCCATCACTCATGCTTAATTTTGCAAACGATTTTCCTGATTTGACTGAAGTCAAACTTGAAGAGAACTATCGTTCCACAAGCACTATCCTTGATGCGGCAAATCAAGTTATTGCAAACAACAAGGTGCGTCTTGGAAAATCATTACGTGCCAACAACAAAGACAACACACCAATTTATGTTGCCAACTTTCCAACCTCTCTAAAACAGGCTGATTATGTTGCGAAGCAAATCCGTGAATACCATAAGCAGGGTATCCCCTACTCTCAAATGGCAATCCTTTACAGACGAAATAATAGTTCCTGGCCTTTCGAACGTGAGTTTACTAAGTGTGGTATCCCCTACGAGCTTTACAGCGGAACTCCGTTCTTCGGTCATGAATCTGTTAAGGATCTCACATCATATGCTCGCATACTTATAAGCAGTGGTCCGGAAACAGACTTAGCACTTCAGAGAATTATCAATAAGCCCTCAAGAGGCATTAGTGATAAGGCTTTTGACGTTATCGAAGCTCTCGCAACAGCTCGGAATACTTCGTATATCCATGCTGTAAATGATATTGTTCATGCTCCGAATGAAGATAAAGTCAAAACACTTTGTGCTAACTTCATTAAGGGTTTCGTCACCCCAGCTAAGTTGCTTAACAAAAATGCGAACATAGGTGATGTATTCAATGCTTTGTACCAGACATCTGGTTACAACGCAGCCATTGATGCCAGAAAGAGCAAGCATTCTGGCGACAAGTTGGAAAAAGACATCTCCGATGAAAGCAACATACAGTCTTGTATCGAGATGGCTTATGAATTTGACGCTGCTCACAGAGGAGATACTAATGAACTGAACAAGTCAGATAATTCCAAAGAAATCCTTAGGATGTTCCTTGAGTATGCTGCATTAGCAGCGAACAAGCAGAACGATACAGGTGATTGCGTACAAATGCTCACGATGCACAAATCTAAAGGTCTCGAATTCACATGTGTATTCGCGATTGATTTGTGTGATGGAATTATTCCATCAGCTCGTGATGAAAGCATTAATAACGAAGAAGAACGAAGACTCATGTACGTAACTATTACTCGAGCCAAGAAGTTCTTACATCTCACCTACCCTACAACACTCATGCTGTATGGTAAACGAGAGAACTGTATTGTCTCGCCATTCGTCAAAGAGATTAATCCATCTCTTTTAAAACATGTATAACGCACACAACTAATCCCGTTTGTGAATTCAAACGGGATTTTTTTCTAGTTTAAGTAACTAAATTTAAAGAAAGGAGCAAATCCGAAAATGGCTGATAATTAAGATAAGGCAATGAAGGCTATGAACGAATATCTTTCATCGCATAACTATGGAAAGGCAGATTATCCGATTTATTCCAAGGACCCCGAGTGGCAGAAGCTCAATCAGGCTCTCATTGCCGCTATGAATAACTAACGAAAGGAACCTGTTATGGCTAAAATCCTCAAAGTTCACACACTCAATGGTGTCAGTCTGTACATTGATATCGAAACTATCAATGACATACCTGTCGTCAACAATTCCAACAACTCATATGGCATGCCTTATGGTCAGATATACGCTACATCAGGCATATATCCTATTGATGCCATTACTGCTCACTTCATAATGGCTATGAAGATGAACAAAGAGGCTGTTGAAAATGTTATCGATGCCTCTACCGTCGAATATGACCCTGAAGCAAATCAGTTTACTGTTGGTGTTCCAACAGAAATTGTCCCCGAAGAGGATGATTATCCTCATCAGATGTCAATTGACGACTATGTCCCCGATGCTGAAGACATCAACGCACCTTCATCGTCTGGTGATAACGCAGATGACATTGAGGAAACACCTGAACCCGATCAGGACTAATCACGTTCATTAAGCATAACTTGGGAGTAATTGGGTAAAATTTCACCTAATTGCTCCCAAATTTAGCTTATACAAATTTTTTTCACGGAGTAATAATCTATGTCGAGTAAAACAAATTTCATTCTTTCGGATAAAGAACTTGAGTTCCTCTTTAAGTCACCTGACATGAAGTTGAAGAATACTGAACTTGTCAAGGACTACTATGCTGAATATGACAAGACTGGCATTTCCAAGACTGAATGGGTTAAGGCACACAAAGTACCTCGCCATCAGTTCTTCAACGCTGAGTATTACATGCGTCAGTTCCTTGCAAGACACGCGGATGAGTACAAGGCATTCTCTGGTGAAGTCGTCGTTGTCACAACACCGAAGACTTCTAAGAAGACAACTGCCAAGAAACAGCCTGAACTTGTGCCCCTCCCTGTTGCTGAAGAGCCATCGAATCAGTATTCCAAGTTCTTCGAAGAACCGAGTGGTGTAACTGCAAACGAAGAAGTCAACTTCGGTATCGTCATGCCCGGGGTGGATATCACCATTAAGGGTAAGTACACACCATTTATGGCATATTGCATAGATAGCGTTGCTACTGCTATGCGTAAATATAAAACTACGGGGTAATCAATATGACAAGACTCACTGACCTCAAAGTATCAGACCGTATTTCCATTGATTCCAAGTATGCCATTGTTTACATTGCACCTGGTGCAACTAACATGTGTATGGGCATGGACGGTCTATCCACCAGCATCAAGAACCAGTTCAAGCTTGATCCCATGAAGCTTAACATCTTCCTTTTCTGCAATCGTAAGCAGGATCGAATCAAGATACTTCTTTGGGAAAAGGACGGATTTGTTCTCTTGTACAAGCGTCTTGAAACAGGTTCTTTCTTCTGGCCACAGACAGCAAATCAGGTTCGACCAATCACACCTGCCCAGTTTAATAAACTGCTATCTGGCTCTAACGACTGGCAAGACTAAGAAGTAATCTTTTACAACTAAATAATAAGCGCTCATTACGGGTATCGCCTTATTCGGTACCCGTATTAAGAGTTTATTGTGAGCCCAATTGGAGGATTAATTATGTCTAAAAGTAAAATCAAAACTATCAAACTGACAGGTAATCACATTGATACTATCGCCGAAGTAATCACTGATGTACTAGATAGCTATCTTACTGAACACTTATCATATGCCGTCGCCGATATATATCCAATAACATCTATGTTGGAAACATTATATCTTCTTGGTCATAAGAAAGAAGCCATCAGTTATTGTAAACAGTTCAAGGATTATCTTGTTTATGTGACTATCCGTGAAGACTATGGCTACGACGAAGACGCCAGAGATGCTATTAACGAACTCAAGAAAATCAAATTCAAGAAACGGCTTTCTTGAACATTGATCTACAACATCGTATAATAAATGTATGCCCACCGAGCTTCTCGGAGTGACGGTTAAAGACAGGCGTTTTCGGACGTGAACAAAGTAGGAGATGCGTCTCCCAAATGCGAGCTGCAAAAGGCAATACCTTTTTACATGGGGATGCACCGGTTTCGACGGGGCTCTCAACATTTGATAAGCGAGCGGCAGATTCTCGTTGGCTGCCTTAACAAACGAGAACCGCAGAAGTAACTGCAAACTCTTTTGAAGCTGTAGCAGCGTGATGCTACCGTCTCTCCTGCTAATCCATGCCGGGCTCGAGATGACGTACGACGGCTAGCCTTGATGGTTTAGGTTACACCATCGAACTCATCATCAAAGATTTGAGATGATGTTTTAACCTATGAATCTATCAACCGTTGAATTTCGCAGGTAAAAGTCAAGGTTGAGAAATACAAAATACCTGATACGCTCGTAGAAAGTCTTATGAAGACGGTTTCGGACAGGGGTTCGATTCCCCTCATCTCCACCAAAGGTCTGTTTTCGAACATGGACTTCAGAAGACCTTTTAAACTTATAAGTCAATGTAAAAGTTTATCTGTTCTGTTCAAAACAGATATGGTTCTTAGCTATATTCTCCATTCAAAAGAATGCAAACAAGTTTCCCAACGCTATTGTCTGCATATTATGACAAGCGAAAAACCACACTGACAGCCCGGAAAGACGGGCAAAATTTTAAACGGCGCATTGGAGAAGCGGTTAACTCACTACCCTTTCACGGTAGCACTCGCTCGGTTCGAACCCGGCATGCGTCACCAAACGATTTAAATTGTGCATAAGTCAAATAAACTAAAATAATTACGATTTTGCATGATGTAAACGCTATTTAGTGTTGGTATCAAAAGCCAAAGGCAGGCAGCACAAGCCAACACTAACTAAACAAAGAAGGTGGACAATATGGGAAACAACTCTGAACGGTACTTTTATGTACAATCCGTTATTAGCGAATATGAGCGCTATAAAACGAAAGAGCAGCCAAACGATGGTTATGCCTTAGAAAGATTTACTATATCTAATTTGTGTTCTTTCTTTAAAACCAAACCAGGTGTTGACATAGTGTCTGGTACACATTCAGATGACAAAGAAAGAGGAACTGATTTCTTTGTCTACTTGGCAGATTATCCTAAGCCTATTCGCTGTGATTTCACATTGAATTTTGATGGTAAAGATCATATGCCGTTGGTGTCAAAATATGATGTTGAACTTACACAACAACCTTTGATTAATGACCATACAATACACTTTGGTGTAAGAACAGGTAACAACACTGCTGATTTCAATGAACCTGTTATTGTTGTTGGTATGAACATAACACCATCTGAAATCAAAGATGAAATATATGCCTCATATGATAATGATTTACCTTATAAGCATGCTATTGACCACATGATTAACGGCGAAGCGGTTATATGCGATGATAAAGGTAAAGTTATCAACACACAGCATTCGCTCTATGCCTTAATTGAAAGTGTAGATCAAACATATCGGGCTCTATTAGCTCAAAGATTCTTGTCAGAACAGAATATCAAAAAATTGGCTAAAGACTACGATAACGGAGCAATGTTCCATCAAAACCCTCGTATGGTAAACAACGACTTTCTAAACAATTTAGACAATCTGAAATTCAAAGATTTGCCTGATTATGAAAATGTTTATGACGATGGTTGTGATTTTACAGAATAAGAAAGGATTAACTCAATGAATAAGATTTATATCATTACACGCGAAGGTCGTGCATACAGCTCTGAAGGTCTTCAGCTTGCTGAAAAGACCATTCGAGAAGACTTCCCCGAAGATCATAAGTCTGATGAACAAACTGTTTTTATGCAGGGTTCTGACTACAACGATATGAAATATCTGGTTGCATGTCTCGAAACCGATAAAAACACAGATAATACTGCTTTCATTCTCGGCTCATTTGACGGTGCCACTCGTGTATGGGTTGTTGAAGAAGCTTTCTACAATACACTTCTCAAGATCGCATTCCCGCCTACAAATATCGGATCTTTAAACGATATAGTCGGTAACACAACATGGGAATTTCTCTCATTTCTTCGAGAAAGACGAGGTGAATGAAATGGCTAATTGCATCTATACCGTACTTGTTTGTGACCGTCTCGAAATAGATCAAAGAACACGATTCCCTGAATTTGGTTCAGAAAGACTCGTTGGGTTCTACTTTGATAAAAAGGAAGCTTTCGATCATGTTCACAACAATGCCTGTGACATTTGTGAATATGCATACACGTATGCAATCATTGAAGAAGTGTATGAGGGCTTTTATCAACCTGCTGGTCATGACCAGAGATGGTTCTTCAAATTTGATCGTGAGACCGGAACATACGAGCCGATTAATGAACCGACCGAGTTTGAACATTACGTAGGATTCACCATAGGTTAAAGAAAGGAATACCATGAACATATTAGTCATACCTGATACTCATCTTAAAACTTGGATTTTCGACAAAGCTGAAAATGTTATAGCCAAGTTTAATACTGATAAGATTGTTATCCTCGGCGATCTCGTAGACGACTGGGATGCTTCAATCGACAAATATGAATCCATGATGGAACGTTGTATACAGTTTGCAAAAACGTATCCTGACGCCATTTGGCTTTGGGGCAACCACGATGTTTCATATTTAGAAAAGCGTTGTGCAGGGTGTTCAGGGCATTTTGCACCCGCTGACGCAATTCTTCCGTCCTACTACTCACGTCTTGAAAACCTGACAACAGGTTTTAAGTTCGTATATTATGAAGACGGAGTATTCTTCTCACATGGTGGCATATCCGCCGCTTGGATCAGAGACTTCCCCGGAAAAATCAATGACTATGAAGCCATTGCAAATTGGATTAATTCCGATACATTCTCTGTTGAATGGAGTGACATCAGTCCAATATGGTACAGACCAAGCGACATCATCCCTCCTTTCCACAATGCTACTATCATTCAGATTGCAGGACATACACCTGCGAAAAGAATTGCAAAATGGAAAAATGTCATCTATACTGACACATTTTCCACTTATCGCGATAACGGTAAACCTATCGGAACACAAGATTTTCTTTTGTTTGATACCGAAACAAAAGACGGTTTGTGCATCAACGCATTCACGTTGGAAGCTACAAAATTGAGGGATTAATTATGAAAACAAATAACCCTCACGATTTAGTTTACCGTAGACACTGCTGCAAGTGTCACCTTCGTAATTCGCCTAATTGCGATTACAAAAATTGCTCGAAAGAGCAATATAACCACTGGCTCTCAGAAGCATCAAAAGATATTCAAGAGCCAAAACAATAAGAACGTTAAAGTACCACTAAATTATATCGAAAGGAAACCCAATATGATTTCAGACACAATCAAGAACTACACATCAGTACCTTCAGTAATCAAGCAGACAAAGAATGGTGAGAGGGGCTATGACATTTTCTCTCGTATTCTCGAAGATAGAGTCGTAATGCTCTGTGACGAAGTCAACCATGACACCGCACAGATCATTATCGCTGAACTCCTCTATCTTGCGAGCGTGGACCCGGATAAGGACATCACGATGTATATTAACAGCCCCGGAGGTTCCGTATCTGATGGTCTCGCTATCTACGATACAATGAACTTCATCAAGCCTGATGTATCAACTATTTGCATGGGGCATGCTGCAAGTATGGGAGCTTTCCTTCTTTCCGGCGGAACGAAGGGTAAGCGTTACTGTTTGCCTAATGCTGAAGTCATGATCCATCAGCCTCTCGGTGGTATGCAGGGACAGGCTTCCGACATGGAAATTGCTATGAAGCATATGGCAAAGACCAAGGAAACCCTCACTCGTTATTTGGCTGAGCATACTGGTCAGAATTATGAAAAAGTTCTTGCTGATACAGATCGTGACAACTGGCTTTCTGCTGAAGAAGCTCTCGAATACGGTCTTATTGATAAAATTATTACTACGAGGTAATGCTTATGACTAACCCTGCATCTTCGCCTATTGTTCCTACGAAGGCTGAAAAGTCACGCTGAATGCGACGACGAGGAAACAAAGAACATCATCCACCAGTTGTTTAAGATGAGTTGTGATCATCTTAAGGATGAATAGGTGTCAAAATGAACACAACAAACAAGAACGTTAAATACCCTTGCCGTGGCTGCAAATTTTTCAAAACTTGTGGCGACAATAGTCGTACACGATATTGTGGTGGTCGAGAACTCGACCACCACAACACATAATGTTCATCGCAAGGGTATCAAACGACTAATCATGGGTTCCACGCTTAGTAAAAAGAGGTAATTTTCATGACAAAAGAACTCACCCGTAAGGACTTCCCTATTCTCAAAGATTTGGAAAAGGAAATCGTTACAATATGTGGCTATTCAATAGTCCAAGCCGACGAGCTTCAGAGAGGACTTAATAAAGTCCTTAAATCTGAATATAAATTCGTCTCTTTGGATTATGATTCAGATAATGAGTCTGCCACATATACTCTCAAATCTATATCCACCAATAAAAATGGTACAACCATTTTTGACAATGACCAAGACACCATTGACTTTTGGTGGAATTTAGGTAAGTACGGTATTGCTGAAGCCATAATTAACAGTCAAACAGTCGCATTATGTGGTACCTGCCTCGTCTATGAAGACGAGATTTGGGGACATTGCAACACTGTACTTAAAGATCACGATGAAAATAACCAGTCACACAACGAACTCATTGCTGACGCCGCAACAATCCTTAGTGGACTTGTGTATGAGTATATGCTGATTAACCCATCAGATATTACTCAGGATGAACGTGATTCTTTCGCGCAAATCCTTTTCGAACGCGATGAGGCTTGTCGTGATGGCTGGGATGAAGACGACTGGCAAGAAGAATGTTTAGTACATGCGTCTTCACTATTTCGTGATTTAACAATTCAGGTATTTGAGAGAGTATCCGGAGTTCGGATACTTAACATTTATGATTCGTACTAATAGGTGATAAAACTTCATGAACAACAAATGGATCAGGGCTGCTATCCCTGCGCTTCTCATTCACTGTTCAATCGGAACAGTCTATTGCTGGAGTACATTTAAAGAATCCGTAGCCAACTGCAATTGGAATGGATCCCTTTGCAGTTGGCTGGGCATTCTCCTTGGCAATATTCTTCCTCGGAATGTCTGCAGCATTTGCTGGCAAGATAGTTGAAAAAGACATTCATAAATCGTCGCTCATATCTTGCCTCTGTTTTACAATCGGCATGATTGGAACAGGCTTTACAATTAAATATATGACCGGACTACCTGCAATGATCTGCATATACCTATTCTACGGTTGTATTATGGGTATAGGTCTCGGCATAGGTTACTTAACTCCCGTCAAAACCCTCATGCTTTGGTTCAAAGACCAAAAGGGTTTGGCAACTGGTATTTCCATAATGGGCTTCGGCTTAGCTAAAGCCATCGCTACCCCAATTATGGAAACACTACAAACGAACTACGGTATATCCGCAATGTTCATCATCTTAGGCATTGTATATTTCGTAATGATGTTTACTGGTCACATACTTTTGAAGAAACCTGAATGTTGGGTTGAGAATGCTCAAACCAATAATGACTTCAAAAGTAAAACAATATTTAAAAATAAGACATTTATTGGAATTTGGTTGATATTCTATATCAACATCCATTGCGGTCTTATGCTTATCTCATACGAAAAACAACTACTTTCATCTGTTTTTGTAGAAACAGCTGCTTTTGCTACCATTATAAGTGTTGTTCCATCAATTACAGCTGGTGCGAACGCATTGGGTAGAATTGGCTATTCTACGCTTTCAGACAAGATGAAAGATAGAGCTTTAGTCTATAGAATTATATTCTTTAGCTGTTGCATCATGTGCCTCATTACACTGATATGCAACTGGGTTTCACCAGTGTATGGCATCGCAATAATCGCTCTGCTCATAATAATCAATCTTGGTTATGGTGGTGGATTCTCCACACTCCCTGCCCTACTCGAATCAAGATTCGGCATGGAAAACATATCCAAGATTCATGGGCTTGCTTTGTCTGCCTGGGCTATTGCCGGCTTGACTGGCAATAACACATCAGAACTCATTCTCAAAGCAACTAATACGAACTACCTGTATATCATCGTAACCGCAATGCTTTTATACGCAGTGGCATACTTTATATGGCCACGATTAGTTCGTAAGAAAAGCCCGATAGAATAACTTATCAGAAAGGTATAAACCAATATGAAAATAAAACACTGGCAGGGTTATGGTCTTGTCAATGCTCGCAAAATTAGTCATTCTACCAATAATGGTATCACCTCCCTACACATTCGCGTTTCCGGTGATCACGAACAGACTCTTGAGCGGAATGACCGCTATGATGTAGCAAATTGGCTTGTCAAGAAATTTGACAAATCCTTTGTCGATTGGCGTACAATCACAAGCGTACAAACAAATCTTTCTTACGCCAACGGTGAAGAGGTTTGCGATTATGTTATTTCTTACACTGACCCGACAATAATCATATAAAGGATCCATCTATGGCTAATCATGTATTTCAACCAGACGTTTTGACGTCAATCCAAAACAACACCGAAATTACTTGGGTGATTGATTATGTGTGTGATGAGGATTCATTCAATGAACATCGTATCGATGCACATACCCACGGATTAACTGATATTTGTGGTTATGAAATTCAAACCACATTAAGGAGTCCCGTTAAAATTAACGGTTATATCCTTAACACTATTGGTATGTTGCTCTCACGTAACGTACCATTTAATCCAGGCGATTACGTTTATGGTTTGTTCCAAAACCCGCTAATGCCTGTCAAACTCGACGAAAACTTCGATTGGGATAATACTACAATCTTACGTATTCTCATTCCCGACCCGCACGGAAACTTTGGCAGCAAAGCTGAGTATCCGTACAACACACAATCAGACAACCCATACAAAAATTAAGAAAGGAGTTTCTTACTGACAAGCAGATATGGCACCGAAGATTCGTTATGTCATATTATCCCTGACGCATCAGATTCACAGATTCTTGTCGTCAACGCTGCCGTTGCTCGTAAGCACAAAGTTGGCTTTGATGTTATTGACAACAGCTGGTAACAACAACCCAGAAAGGACCGTTTATGTATAAACCCGAATCAGAAAAAAGCTATCTTAGCCAAAATCTCAAGTTATTTTGTTCAAATAATAACCTTTCTTATGCAGAAGCTGCCGCCTTATTTGGTGTTCGTCCAACAGCATTCCTTAACTGGATTGCGCAGCGTTCATTGCCTGTAGATGAAGATAAGAAAGCCCTTGAGAAGATATTCAAAGCCTCATATAAGCAGATATGTTCAGCAAGTATAAACACAAGGCTTTTGCTCGACCATCCGTATTGTGTCGAAGACATCTACCCTTATAACGTGCTTATTTCAGCCACAATTGACTTTCGTTATATAGGAACTGATGCCGTTGAACATTATGAAACAAATCCGGATGTTGAATTACCATTTACTTATCGTCAGCTAACGCTCGAAGAAGCTGAAAACATTATAACTAATGTTTTAACTAACAGGGAAGCAATGGTTATTCGGGCTCGATATCAAGAATCTTTAACGCTTGAAGCAACCGGCCTGAGACTTGGCGTCACACGTGAACGCATCCGTCAAATCGAACACAAAGCGTTGCGTAAAATCCTTATAAGTGCGAATAGAGTTCTTTCAAAACGCGATGAAGACGAACGTCTACTCAATAGACTTATCGTAGAAAATCGTGAACTTCGCAATCAGCTAAATCTTCGTGACGGACTTCCGTTAAGAACTGAAACTCTTGATACTACACTTAAAGAATTATGCTTCAGTGTACGCACTTATAATTGCTTAAAGCGTAGAGGCATTAACACTTTATATGACATAGTCACTTACGATAAAGAATTGTCCCATATTCGCAATCTTGGACAACACTCGGTTGAAGAAATTATTCGTACGGTAAAAGACTACACTTCATACTATAAATATGATGAAAATCTCCATCATTTTATACCCGTACCATCTGAAGGATGATATAATGATAGATGGCAATATAAGTACATTTGATAAAGAAAGGACAAAAACATGAATATTATCAAACGTAATGGACAGGAGCTTCCTTATGACGGCAAGAAGATTATCAATGCCGTAAGTAAGGCTAATAAAGATGCTCAGCCCGCCGAGCGTTTGTCAGATCTTCAGATTGAAGTTATCGAAGAACAGGTCAGACATGAGCTCGAAGGTTGCGGACATACAGCAAGCATCGAAGAAATTCAGGATAGAGTTATCCATGCGATTATGCGTCAGCAGGCTTATTCAGTTGCTCAGCTTTATACGGAGTTCCGTTACAAGCAGGCACTTAATCGTAAGAAGAATTCTACTGATGACGCTATCCTCTCCCTCGTAAAATACGAGAATGAGGAAGTTAAGCAGGAAAACTCTAACAAGAACCCTAAGATCGCATCAACACAGCGTGACTACATCGCCGGTGAAGTATCCAAGGATCTTACTTGGCGTGTCCTGCTTCCTCAGGACGTTGTTGATGCTCACAACTCTGGTGAAATTCACTTCCACGATTCTGACTACTTCCTCCAGAACATCTACAACTGCTGTCTGGTAAATATGGAAGACATGCTTCAGAACGGAACAGTTATCACCGAGACAATGATCGAAAAGCCGCATTCATTCAGAAATGCAGCAAACATCGCATCACAGATTGTTGCACAGGTTGCTTCCAATCAGTATGGTGGTCAGACTTTCAGTCTTGCTCACCTTGCTCCGTTTGTTGAGGTTTCCAGACAGAACTTCACAAAGCGTGTAAAGGCTGAAGGTGAAGCAGTTGGCGTAACATTGACTGATGCTCAGATTAAGACCATTGTTGACATGCGTATCAAGAAAGAAGTTGCACAGGGTATTCAGACTATCCAGTATCAGCTTCTTACTATCATGACAACCAATGGCCAGACACCGTTCGTATCTGTCTTCATGAACCTTGATGAGGTTCCGGAAGGTCAGACTCGTGACGACCTTGCTCTTATCATTGAGGAAGTTCTTAATCAGCGTATCAAGGGAATCAAGAATGAAGCAGGTATTTACATCACACCTGCATTCCCTAAGCTGCTTTATGTTCTCGATGAAGACAACGTCCATCCCGATTCTAAGTATTTCTATCTCACTGAGCTTGCAGCTAAGTGTACAGCGAAGAGAATGGTCCCTGACTATATCTCCGCTAAGATCATGAGAGAATACAAGAACGGCGATGTATACGGCTGTATGGGTTGTAGAAGCTTCCTTACACCTGATAGATATTCCGAAACTGTCGGAAATATCAGCAGGTCTAAGGTCTTTGATAAGACCAAGCATCACTACTACGGTCGTTTCAATCAGGGTGTCGTAACTATCAATCTCGTTGACGTTGCTTGCGCTTCCGGCAGAGATATGGATAAGTTCTGGGAAATCTTTGATAAGAGACTGGATCTTTGCCATAAGGCTCTTCGTCTCAGACATGAACACCTTCTTGGAACAACCTCCGATACTGCGCCTATTCTTTGGCAGCATGGTGCTATTGCAAGACTTAACAAGGGTGAAGTAATCGACAAACTCCTTTACAATGGTTATTCAACCATTTCCCTTGGATATGCTGGTCTCTACGAGATGTGCATGTACATGACTGGTGAGTCACATACTTCAGAAAAGGGTTCTGAGCTTGCACTTAAGGTCATGAAGCACATAAACGATAAGTGTAACGAGTGGAAGGCTACCGAGAACATCGATTACTCGATTTACGGTACACCTATTGAATCCACAACTTATCGTTTTGCCAAGAAGCTGCAAAGCAAGTACGGCATCATCAAGGACGTAACCGATCACGGCTACATCACAAACTCTTATCACGTAAATGTCCGTGAGAAGATTGATGCCTTCGACAAACTGAAGTTTGAATCTCAGTTCCAGAGACTGTCTCCTGGTGGAGCCATCTCTTATGTTGAGGTTCCTGATATGAAGGACAATATCCCTGCCCTTCTCAAGATGATCGAATATATTTACGACACTATTCTCTATGCTGAATTCAACACCAAGTCAGACTACTGCCAGGCATGTGGTTATGACGGTGAAATTCAGATCGTAACCGATGATAATGGCAAGTATATTTGGAAGTGCCCTCAGTGCGGTAACACAGATCAGAGTAAGATGAATATTGCTCGCCGTACCTGTGGGTA
>ERZ795048.2604-NODE-2604-length-14391-cov-55.313477_pt1 | contig 14391 bp, 11 predicted proteins | sample MGYA00375132_ERZ795048 | MGnify/ENA primary metagenome ERZ795048 (study PRJEB30177, sample SAMN05720225) | activated sludge metagenome | isolation source: Anaerobic digester | place: Hong Kong | collected 2014-12-17 ...
TTTTTCTATTTCCATTGCCACCATGTCCCTCTCCGGGAATCTGGGGTGGCTTTCGGAAACGGTGCAGTACTGCGGGGAGAACACCGACTGGGTGGACCTGCACTACTACCCCGCCGGTACCTGGGAGCAGACACCTCCGGACACCAGCGACTACATTACCTGGCTCGCGTCACTGGATTCAGGTCCCAATGCCTTCGACCAGTGGTATCAGGCAATGGTGGATTCCATGGAGGTTTTCTCCGGGGGAGCTGACATTCCAGTGTGCGTAATGGAGTACAACGCTATCGTGATGAACCCGGATCTGGTTTGGTGGAACTACGTCGACGGGCTCTTCGTGGCGGACTGCCTGGGGCACCTGGCGGAGAACGGGTGCACCATGGGCGGGGTGTACTCCATCATAGAGGGGAGCCCGGAGGACCCCAACACTTCCTTCGGGATGATAAGGGGCGACACCCTCTCGATGAGGGCAACCGCCTGGGTGATGAAGCTCCTCCAGGAGAAGATGACCGGGACCATGGTGCTATCCACCAGCGACGCCCTGGGGGGAGGCTACGGGCTGGATGTGCATTCATCCCTCCGTTCCGACGGCAAGCTCTGCATAGTGGTGGTTAACAAGCATCTGACCCAGGATTTCAATACTGAGGTTGTGCTGCACGGGTTCACTTCCTCAGGCTACTCGGAGGTTTGGAGCATAGAGAACGACGCGCCCATGGAAGCGCCGTACAACGGCACCACAGGGATTCAGTTCAGGGGGAACCTCTGGGGAAGCGGGTCTTCATTCTCGCGGGTTTTCCCCGCGGCAAGCGTTACGGTCCTGCTGGTGCATCCTGAGGGCTCCGGCACACCTCCTGTTGTTCCCGGGGCCGGGCTGGCAGTTGCTCCGGTGCCGGTGTGCGGCTCATCCCGGGTACTGGTTACCCTTGCTGAGCCTGCCTTCGTGCGGCTGCAGATGTTCGACCTTGCGGGCAGGGCCGTTCAGGAGCTCTGCTCCGAGTTCTTTCCCGCAGGTGAAACCTCCGTTGACCTTGATGCCGGGGAACTGCCCGGAGGGGTCTATGCGGTTGCCGGTGATATCGGCGACGCTTCGGTCTCTGTTCGCTTCGCTGTTATCTGATATCTATCTGATGATGGCTGTTGGCAGCATGAGCCTGGTGAGTTCCCCATAGTCGTCACCCAGCGCTTTGATGTAGAAGAATATCTTGCCGCTCTCCTGTTCTTCCACCCTGTAGACCGACTCGCGATTCTCCCCTTGAAGGCCGTAGTGGTCAACGGATACCGTGGTATCTGAATGAAGCACCAGCAGGGCATCGAAGCCAAGCCTACCGCCGCCTTCCTGGAGGGCGGTACCTCCTGCTACTGTTTCCCCGGTGGGGAGTACTGCTACCGCATATAGGCCAAGGTCACGATAACCCTCACCGGCACTGAAGAGGACCCTTCCGATCTCTCTTCCTTCGGTGTCGATCTCAACCAGAAGGCCCTCGTTGGCCGGGGTTGCATCCATGTCGTGGTGTACTCCGCCAAGGATATAGCCATTGCTGGTTCTGGCGGCGCAGGTGAAGTGGTTGAAGCCGTTGAGGTCGCAGGCGTACTCCCATATGGTGTTGCCGTCGTAGTCCACGAACCTGGCAATTGCACGCTCATTCCCTGAATCGTAGAGGTTGCCCAGGATGAGGACTCCGCCTGCTGCCGCAAGATGGCCGTAGTACCTCTCGTCCGGCTCCCACTCCTTTGTCCAGAGCTGCTCGCCGGTGGGGGACAGGCCTGTCATATGAAGGCTTCGGCAGGCATCGGGGTGAACGATGTTGTCTCCTGCGATCATCCCCCCGTCGGGTGTTTCGGCTAGGATGGCGGCATCCTGTTCACCCTCGAATCCAAGCTCGGTGCGCCACAGGATCTCTCCTGCGGGGCTGATCTTCCAGGCGACCTTCTCCAGGAGGTTCTCTGTTTTGTCGGTTAGTGCGAACCAGCCTCCGTCAGAGGCCCGGAGGATGTCACGCACCGGAGGAAGTTCGGTTGAACTGAGCGCGGTGACTTGAAGGTGTTCGTCTTCGATGGTGGATACCTCACCCATGATGAACGGAGACGAGATTGCCGCCATGATCAGGATCGCTGTGATCTGCATGGTATTCCCCCCTGCTTCAGGTCTGGTGGCCTTTGCCATCTCTGATTCCCGAGCAGAATATATCCTCATTCAAGGGTTTAACGCCATGTCGATCCTGTGTCTCATTGTGGGATCGGTGGCTTTCCCAGGTTTGATCTGAGGTAGATCGTTTTCTGTCTTCAGAGGTATCGCCGCTGCTGGTGCCTGCCTGTGCGCCTTTACTTTGTAGGGGCGATTCCGCTTGGGGTATTGAGTGCTATGGGAACGAAGCCTTTATCCCCGCCCAGGTGTTGTCGGAACTGAGGGATGAGGTCTGTCTTGTGAGGGAGATGGTCTGCACCTGGGGAAGGGGCTCCGGGTCATCCCAGAAGTTGTAGTGCATTTCCAGGTAGGTGCCGTCGTACTCCACCACCTCGTAATAGAAGTGCTGATAGAAATACATTCCCGAGTAGACCGTTTGAAGGTACCAGAAATGGGTGCGGTTGGTGGGTGCATCGAACTCGCACTGCTGCGTATCGTAATAGAGCGGAGGCATCAGTCTACCGGAGGAGTCGGTGTAGAACCCGTCGGGCTGGACCACCAGGGTCATAGGGTCGCTGTAACCGTAGGTGGTGCTGGATATGGTTCCCTGCCATGTGCCTATGAACTCATCAAAGGTGAAAGGCTGCGCACCTGACACCGATGAAAAAAGCAATACCGGCATTGCTGTGGTAATAATTGATCTCATGATTCCCTCCTTGGTTCTGCCAATTCCTACCTGCTTCATATGAAAAGGATTCTGTGAAGAAATGGTTCCCGGGCCAGTAATTACCAGTTCCTGATGCTTCGATGGGGCAGATTGGATGACAGCGTTCACTCAGGGATGGCTTCTTCTATGTGCCGCCCTTCCACCTGCTGGGTCGCAGGTAAGCACCACAGCGTGAGCAGGTTCGTAAGCTCAAGCTGATTGCGCTTTCCCGGGACTAGCGGTGCGGTATCACGCCGTTGCAGGAGTATTCCTGTGTTTGAGGGGGGAGATTGGCGTGCTCAGGTTTCCGCAAGGTTCACAGCGATCTCCGATTTCCCTGATGGGGACTTCTTCATGAATGGGCTTTATGGCCGGTTGTCATTTTCATGAAGGAGCTCATATATAATTAAGGCAACGTGTTGCCTTCCAGGAACTGACCGCGGACAAGAGCCTGTTCCTGCTGCCCATTTCGGAAGGAAGGATCTCGATGGCTGCTGAGAAGAAACCTGTGGAGATCGACAGGGACATAGTGTACGACGACGTAGAAGCGACGGTAAGGAAGACAGGGAAGCCGCTTCTTCGGCGCTGGCCCTATCTTGTTGCCATGGTCGGGGTGATCTTAATCGCTGTTCTTCTGTTCACCGGCCCCTCGGAAGGCGGGTACATCGATTCACCTCCTCCGGAAGAGCAGGCGGAGAGGGATTCTGTTTACGCCTTTGCCCAAAGGATAGAACAGTACCGTGCGGGTCATGACTCGCTGCCAGGCGTATCCGATGTTGCGCTTGCTGATGGGTTTACCTACGAGAAGGAAGATGAACTCACATGGTCCATTGAAACTGAGGCAGGTTTGTACTACTCTTCTGACATGGATCTGGATGCCTTCGCAAGGGGAGAGCTATGAGCAGCAGCAGATCCAGGGGTTTCACCCTTATTGAACTGATGGTGGTAGTTGTGATCTTAGGCATACTTGCAGCTATTGCCATCCCGAAGTACCAGGATGTGACCGCAGGCGCGGAGAAGGCTGCGTGCATCTCCAATTTCAGGAACATCGTTGAAGGTCTCAACATGTATCTGGCCGAGAACGGCGAGTATCCCGGCGCTTATCAGGGGCATATATGGAGAGAACTGAGCTATGTCTCCGGCTATGTGCACGTTGATCTTGAATGCCCGACCGAGGGAAGCAGATACAGGTTCAGAATAAACGGCGATGACTACGACCTTATCAGAGTAAGAGGCTGGAACTCGAACTGCGTGAGAAATCACGGAGAGATAGTCAACAACATATATCGGCCATAAGCCCTTTTTGCCTTATCTGACCCGGGTAATCTGTTATTGAGAGTCGTCCCCTCGGGACAGGCCCTGATTGAGTGGCGGCCGGGGAGACGACAGCCTCCCCGGCCTGGCAGTTTACGGTATCAGCAGCAGTTTGCCCGTTGCTGTTTCCCCGTTCGCGGTAACCGAGTAGAAGTACATGCCTGCGGCGAAGCTTTCCCCTCTAAAGCCCACCGTCTGACGGCCTGCGTCAAGATAACCGCTGAACGGCGAAGCCACCGTTCTTCCCGTTGCGTCGTAGATCAGCACCGTAACCTCTGCGGGTTCGAGAAGGTCGAAGGTAATGGCGCTTTCAGAGGCATAGCTGGCGGCGATGGCCGTTGTGGTCTGAGGTTCAAGGAGATCGGCCTGGGCGGCGCAGTAATCCCCTTCGGAATCCCACCACCAGCCCCATCTGTGATGCATTGCGGTGCAGAGGAATTCCAGGGCGATGGGGAACCGTTCGTGAAGCTTGTCGAAGTGACCACCTTCGAAGACCTGGTACTCGTAGTCGATATCCATGGCGTCCAGGTTGGCGGCGAATGCATTGCATGCCGGTACGGTGTAGAACTGATCCTCAGTTCCCGCGTCGAAATAGATGGTGGTCTGGCCCCACCAGCAGTCGCTGCCCATCCACCCCAGGTACTCGATGAGGTCGTGTTCCATCCACAGCGCCCAGATCTCCGGGATGATGTTGGCGTATTCGTCCAGCGGCAGGTCCACATAGTAGGGCGGGTTGGCCAGATTGGGCGAGAAGGCGCCGGACATGCTGAATAGAACTCCGTTGGCGAACCCTGCCGACGGGTTGTATTCGTAAGGTGGGCCTTCCAGTTCAGCGAGCACGCCGTAGATGTTGATGCCCATCATGGTGGTGAGATCAGCACCGGATATGCACACCCCTGCTGCTGCGCAGTAGATGTCCGGGTGCTGGCCATAGTACTTGATGGCGCCGTAGGCCCCCATCGAGTGCCCCATGACAGCCCGTTTCCTTTTCCAGGGAATGGTATTGTAGTTCTCGTCGGTCCACTGGATAAGGTCATTGATCATGCAGCCCTCCACATCACCGAACAGAGCGGAACTGGTATAGAAGCCTGCTGGGTATGGCGAGGTAAAACCATCGGGCCTCACCACAATCACCGGCCATATGCTTCCATCCGCTATCATCTGATCCAGTGTGCTTACAAGAGTTGGGAATTCGTCGTGCCCCAGAAGCTGCCCCGCGCCATGCAGATAGTAGATAACCGGATACCTCATCCACCAATGGTTCCCGTAACCTTCAGGCAGATATACCCGCACATTCTTTTCCTGCCCCAGAGCCTCACTGTAGAATGATGTTTCCACCACGGTCCCCTGACCGAAAGCGGAAAGTGGAATAACCAGGAGGAGGATTGCGACAGCCGTTAACCTGTACATCAGAGTTCTCCCTCCGAACGGCTGCTTGTCCCGGTGTTTCCGGGTTTTCGCAGGGCCTGCGGTCTGCCGGTCGGAAAGGTGGCTGTCTGTGGGTTGATCGGAACTTCCCGATCGTGCAGGCACAGAGCCTGCAGCAGCCAGCGTTTGTATTGTATCATGGATGATACCGTGTGTCAATACAAATAAATAGATTAAAAGAATTATCATAATAATATGAATAGAAATATATAACAGTAAGCAAATGCGACAAGGATAATTTCGACATGGAAATGTAAGGATGTAAATATCTAATATGTAAGTATTTACAGGGTGTTATGTGATTCAGGCAAGGAGTATTGCTCCTTACCGCGATTTAATAAAAGTTTAATAATATTCCATAATACAGATAAGAAATATGTTAATAACTCATATATGGGACTGAAGATAGTATGAATGCCGAGTTGCAGCAAGGACCAGGTACATTCAGAAGGGTGACATGAGCAGAAGCACCATACATCCTTTTCCATGCTCACTAACTCTGTTCAGGCGAAGCTTTCACTGGCCCATGGCGCTTTCATTTGAATCAGTTATCGGTGAAGCCGAGACCGTGCGAGAGCTTGATGGCCTTCCTGGTTCGAAGCCTGCCTGGAGCCTTTCCTGAATGTGAAGTCTCCAAGAACAGGATACCTGCCGTTCTTTCTCCTGTTTCAAGGGCGTCTTGACCGGAAGGAACTTATTCTGTAAAATAAGAAAAGAAAGAACAGGAGAAATATTGTATTACAAAAGAAGAATCTATCTCGATAGGATAATGCCGTTCATGGGGGCGCCCATGATAAAGGTGATCACCGGCATGAGAAGAACAGGGAAGAGCGTTCTTCTCCGTCAGATCGATGAACTGTTGCGGGAAAGGGGGGAAAAGACCTGTTTCATCAATATGGAGCTGATGGAGAATCATCATCTCAGGGATTCGGCAGTTCTTCACAGATACATCAGGGAAATGGCTCCTACGGTCCTTATCATTGATGAAGTTCAGGATGTAACAGGCTGGGAGGAAGTTACAGCAAGCCTGCTGGCCGGGGGAGGCGTTGATATTTACCTGTCCGGTTCCAATGCATCCATGCTTTCAACCGACCTGGCATCGAAAATAGCGGGGAGATATGTAGAGTTCAGGGTATACCCCCTTGGGCTCGAGGAGTTCATTGAGTTTCGCGGCTCTGATGCGGGGTCGCTTGAGGAGGAGTTCCAGTTGTATCTCAGGCTTGGCGGAATGCCCGGTATCCATTCAATGGATCTTTCCGCTGAAGTGGTCAGACAATACCTGGGTTCGATACTGGACACTGTGATACTTAATGATGTTGTCATCAGGAACAATATTCGCAGTGCGGCTCTGCTGGAGTCCGTTTTCAGGTATCTCGCGGATAATGTTGGCTCTTTGTACTCCGGGAAGCGGATATCCGACTATCTGTGTTCCCGCGGAAGGAGCACAACACCCAATACGGTAATAGAGTATGTGAAATACCTGGTGAATGCCTGTGCTCTGCATGATGTGAGCAGATTCGACCTTCGAGGGAAGAAACAGCTTTCCTACACGGGAAAGGCGTTTCTGACAGACCTTTCCTTCAGGCACGCCATCTTCGGATACAGGGAGGGGGCAATCTCGGGTTTTCTTGAGAACATCGTGTTCATGGAACTGCTACGAAGAGGGTACTCCGTTCACATAGGAGCACTGGCGGACAGGGAGATCGATTTCGTTGCGGAAAAGGGAGATTCTACCCTTTACGTTCAGGTTGCCTATCTCCTCGAGTCGGAAAAAACAATGAACAGGGAGTTTGCCGCCCTTGAATCCATTCCGGACAATCATCCCAAGATTGTGCTATCCATGGATAAGGGCATTCCAGCCAGGAACGGGATCAATCAGGTATTCCTTCCTGAGTTTCTCGTGAGCAGGAACGGTTTGTAAGAAAAACAGTGCAGTTCTTCTTACAAGAACAGCCTGCAGTGAGTGAACCAAACAGCTGCAATCATGCCATATAGCGGCTATCACGCCCGAGGCTGGGGATGGGCATTCACTCAGAACCGACCGATATGATAACAGGGAGATCTTGAAATGGAAATACTGGAAGGCTTATTATGGATGAAGAAGATTGATCCGTTCGCCCGCTTGGCATGGAGTGATGTTGGTGATGTGAGGAACGGTAAACCATACATCGACCTCGGGGGATTCAGGCGGAGTCAGCTCTCTGCTGATCCTACTGCTGAAGGCTCAGCTCGGGAGCGAAACGCAGGGAGAACACCGGCTCAAGCTGCTCGTTCAGAAAACCTGAAATTGTTCATGCGGTTCAATCGCAATTACGCCTCTCAATCCCATGGAGATCATCACGAATCTGCCGGAGGATTTCCTCTGTTAACTCCATCTCCGCGCCGCACTCTTCGCAAAAGGAGATGTTGCCATCGATCCGGGGGATCAGGTTCAGGATGAAACTGCCACCGCAATGAGGACATTCCATCGCCAGCTCGTCAAGGCTGTTTCCGGTTAATGCCCCGCAAGAAGCGGCTGCGAATCTGATCTCTTCACCGCAGTTTTGACAGGTATAGGTTGTGTTCCCGGATATTTCCTGGCAACCAAGAAAAAAACACTCACCGCATTTGGGGCATTCATACATGAATTCTTCAGGGTTCTTGCCCATTTTCATCAACCCTTCTTAAAAAGGCGTTTCCATGATTTCGCTTATGCTCCTTATTCAGCAATTATGGTCTGCTGATCATACAAAATCGTTGCGAAAAAAGAACGGGAATGGCGTAAGTCAGGGCGCAGGCTAAGCCCGTGTATATCTTACCGGTTTATGGAGCTTCCTTATTACACCCTGCTGAATGGCAAGCTTCAGCCAGATGCTCATCTGATTTCTGGTAACCTTAAGCTCGTCAGCCAGCTGATTACCGCTCTTTGGAGAATCAAGTCTTTCGAGGATCAAGGGCATTACTGCCTGGAAAACCGAAGAACTCAGTTTCGTATCCGCCCCAGCTGATCCAGCAGCGGCATAGGGCCTGGCCGTTTCCCTTGCCTGAGCGGCAGAGGACATGTTACCGAAGAGGTCATTCTGAATGGCTGCATTAGTCTCTCGGCCTGCTTTGCCAAGACTGACCAGCGTTTCTGCGAGATTGCTCCCTGCTTCAGGCCACTTCTCTGCTCCAAGTTCAATGAGTGTCCTGTTTCCCGTGGGAACCCCTTCCTCTATACGGACGAAAACCTGGCGATGAATGGACCTGGCCAGCTCTTCCCGTGCCCCAGTCCATGTACCTCCCTTGCCGGTTTCAGCACTGACAACTACTGCGTATTGGGCCATGGCATATATCAATTTGTTCCTTGCCATTGCGTTTCCCACGCTGAAACCGGCTTCCGGATGGTAGGGTGAAAGAAGAAGAAGCCTGCCATCGGAGATGGCCTTTCTGGCGTTATGCTCCAGGCTGTGTCTGAGCAGGCTGTCTGAAACGATACCGATGCAGTCTCCACCTGACTCGATGCATGCAAGCATGGCCGTCTGATCCACGCCACGCGCTCCTCCGGATACAACCGGGAGATTCTCCAGCGCACATTGCTTTGCAACTCGACGGGCAAACAGCTTTCCCTTTTCATCAACGTTTCTCGATCCGACAACGGCAACTCCACCTCCAGCCAGAAGATCAGGATTTCCAATGCAGAACAGAAGAGGAGGAGCTTTCTCACCAAGATGCTTTTTCATCCTTTCAGGATATTCCTGCTCACCCCTGCTGACTACCCAGATTCCGTTTCTTTCCCATTCTTCCAGAGCAAAGCCCAGCTGTACACCCCTTGAAAGAAGATTGGAAAACCTATCAGGGTCAATACGTGCGCCCAGGGCGATCTGAGTCAGGTCTGATGCTTCGAGAAGATCTCCTGGTCTTAGTCCTGTTTTGATAAGATGTCTGACCAGAACGGTATACTCGGATTGGGTCAGTATCCTCGCCCGGGCAGACTTTCCCAGAACTCCACAGAGAAGAAGAATGGATTTAGTATCGGCACTGATGCTGGTGTTTCTGGTCATTCTAGCCCAATCTAGGTGAGTTCTTTGCAAGAGCTAAGGGATACACTGTTTCACAACCCGCATGCCTTAACAGAGCAGACGCGATGGTGAATGTCCATCCGGAGTCAATCATATCATCAATGAGCAAACAGTTGCCAGCAAGAGGCTCAATAACTTTGAAGGCACCGTCCAGATTGGTTACCTGATGAAACTTGTTTTCCATGAACTTCTGGTTGTCGTGGCTTCTTGCTAACTGAATGCAGGTTGTGAATGGAACTCCCAGTTTTTCTGCAAGCCTCAGTGCAAAGCCTGGCACCAGTTCAGGATGGTTCTTCGAAGGGATGCAGGTTACCCATTCAGGGAAAGGATCGGGATTCCAAAATCGTATCATATCAAAGCATGCCTGAACCAGAGCGTCAGGAAACTCTCCGTTTTCATACTTTCCATCAACGACCATCTGACCCCAACCCGCGTCTCCCCAAAGGCTAAGAGCTCTACCCTCAGCTGCCATCAGTTCCTGAGGTATGCGGTAACCTTCAAATGGGTAGTGCTGGAAGACGCCTGATCCAGGCCAGACCCTCTTGGGCCGAACGGTTATGTAACTCCTCCTGAGGAAGAGGGCAGCATCCCTGGCATCAGAATCTTCATAGTGGTCACTGAAAAGCAGGCTGGAATCGCAGTTGAAGCACTTACCGCAGGAGACTGCATTCGGATCATCAAGAGCGTTCTGAAGAAATACCATAAGGCATCCCTTGTGCGTCATGTATTCCTTCATCTGGGTCTGCTCATCTCTGCGAATCCTGAGAATGGACTCGATGTAAGCTCTGTCCATCTCGTATTTCTCTGCCGCCGGAGTTAAGTACCATTTACTTTTCTGTTTAACCACAGGAGAAGGCGATTCAACACTAAGAAACTTGAGAGCTTTGTCGATATGGGTGCTTCTCAAATTGAGTGAATGCATCAAATGGTTGGTTGTCATGCCATCAGTCGCTTTTCTCAGAACTTCCATTACCTCCGTTATGTGCTGCTGGGGTGGAAAAGCACTGTTAATGAAAAAATCCGCGATCCTGTCGTCCTCTTCGCCACAGAGCAGAATACCATATGCCTTATCAATGGCCCTTCCGGCACGTCCGACCTGCTGATAGTAATGAACAACTGAAGATGGTCTCTGGAAATGAATTACAAAACTGAGATCTGGTTTGTCAAAGCCCATTCCAAGAGCGACAGTGGCAACAAGAACCTTCAGCTCGTTGTCAATCAGCTTTCTTTCAAGTTCAGCTCTGTCCTGGGAACCGGCATGATAGGCTTCCGCGCTTATTCCATGATTCAAAAGCCAGTCGGCAACACGCTCGGCATCCCGCTGGGTCAGAGCATAGACTATACCACTACCTTGTATTGAAGGTATTGCCTTCAGTAACCAGGCCATCCGCGATGCAGGGCTTGGAAGAAGTATGTTCTGGAGCATGAGGCTACTTCGGACGAGCGGTCCTCTTTGAACCTCCAGGCAAACCGGCATCTGAGCTTTGATATCCGTAACCACTCTGTCGTTGGCTGTGGCCGTTGTAGCCAGAACGGGCACACCCTTCGGTATGGATTGAAGCACTCTGATTATCCTTCTGTAATCTGGCCTGAAGTCATGTCCCCAGTCAGAGATACAATGAGCTTCATCCACCACGAACAACCCGATCCTCTCGATAATGCCTGCCAGCATATTCTCTTTGAAATCAGCGTTTGCGAGACGCTCGGGTGAAATAAGGAGTACGTCTATTTCATCGCTCAGGAGTTCGGTCTGGATTGAATCCCATTCATCATGGTTCGTGTGGTTTATTGCCCGGGCTTTGACTCCTATTCTTTCAGCGGCTTCCAGCTGATTCCTCATAAGAGACAGCAGTGGAGAGATTAGCAGCGTGGGCCCTCTTCCTGCCTCACGCAACAGTTTTGTAGCAATGAAGTAAACGACGCTTTTGCCCCAGCCGGTTCTTTGAACCACAAGCACTTGTCCTCCTTGGAGGAGACTGTAGATGCTCTCCCACTGCCCCGGTCGGAACTGAGCGTCTGTCTGGTCAAGTGAGGTTCTGAGATAGCCAAGTGCTTTTTCTATCACAGCTCAACAGCTCTCTTTCAATTATTCTTGTCAATATAGAGCCTGTTCTCCAGGAAGGAAATACGCTCTGAGAAGTGATGCGCCATCCTGTATGAAAAGAATGCTGCCGGAAAGTGAGTGATTTCAGGCTGGTAGCAGGCTCTGAAGTACTCTCCTAACCCATGATCTCAAGGGACAGGGCTCCCTACGGGAAGGACAGAAAGGCCCCGGGGGAGACCCGGGGCCTTGAAGGTTTACCAGCTTTCCGCGTGGGCGGAGAAGGTTCCGAAGTCGTCAACCGGCGCGGCGTGAACTGAAGCCAGCTTTTCCGCAGTGGAAGGCTTTGTCACAAGGCTTACCACCACGATGGAAACAACGGAGAGAATAACTCCGAAGGCCAGGTAGTTGTAGCCGTATGAGTTCTGCAGCCATCCCGGAAGGACTTCGGTGTAGTTTTCCGCAATGCTGTAGTACTCCCAGAAGTAGCCTCCTATGGTGCCAATAAGCCCTGTGACCGCCGCCGCCATGACACCTGGCAGCGTGGTTCGCTTCCAGAACGCGAAGAGGAAGGGAACGGCGATGCAGGCTGAGAGAACGCCGCTGGAGATGTAGTAGACGTCTCCCAGGGTCTCGCTTGCCAGGGCGCAGAGAAGGGCCAGAAAGATGGCGCCCATGGAGACCAGCCTCGAGGAGAGGTGCCTTCTCTCAGGGGAGACGCCTTTCTTCTTCAGCCGGGGTTCGATGATGTCATGGGCTATGGGCATGGCGGTCACGTTGCTGAAGGTGTCTATGGTGGACATCTGGCACGCAACCAGCCCCAGTACCATGAACACGGATACCCAGTTCGGGAGTGTGGAGATCAGGGTTGAAATGATCGAAAGCGCCCCCGGCCCCACAGCCTCCGCCGGCACACCGTCCACCGGCGGATACGCTATAAGGGCGTAGAATGCGGCAATGGCGGGGAGCAGGCAGATGAACACCCCGATGAGCACAACTCCCAGCCAGGCTCCCTTCCGGGCCTCTCTGGTGGAAGGAGCGGCCTGCATCCTCACCACAAGGTCCTGCTCCAGCAGCCATCCCGGGAGATAACCTATGAGGAGCACCACCGGGAAGAGAATGCCCAGGAACCACAGGTTACCGGCCTCACCCTGCCCCGACCATGGGGGTGAAGCCTGTGCAAGCGCCTCTCCAAGGTTTCCGCCGGCTGCGGCCCCTGCGGCCTTGTACCCGGCGAATGCAAGTATTACCATGAAGGCGGCCATGATAACGAACTGGAGAAGGTCGGTGGTCACTATCGCTCTGAATCCGCCGTGCCAGGTGTAGAACAGTATGGGAACCACCAGGAGCACCATAACGAGCCAGGGCGGTATTCCGAGGAAAGGCGATGCCAGGGTGCCGGCCATGAAGAGTTCCGCCTGCGTCCAGGAGAGGAACACCCCGAACGACAGCACCGCCAGGAAGGCCCTGGCCTGGGAACCGAACCTCTTCTCTATGGCCTGGGGAAGGCTTATGGACGGGATCCTTCTGAACAGAGGCGCCGCCGCCACTATTATCAGCGTGAGCAGTACCCAGGGAATGGGAAGTATCCAGAGCCCGGAAGCCCCGAACATGTAGATCTGAGACATTCCGAAGCCGATCCACCCCAGCATGAGCCAGCCCGACGCCAGTGATATCCCGAGGCGAAAGCCTGAGATCTGCCTGTCGGCCATCCAGAAGTCAAGCTGTGTGTGGGAGCCGCTCCTGCGGAACTTCCACCCGACGAACATCACTGCAAGGCAGTAGAGGATCACAGCGGCCCAGTAAACGGGAGTCATGGAGAACCTCCCCTCCTAAAGGAAACTGTAGGTAAGGGAGAGTCCGCCGCGGAGATTGGAAGGTTCCGCGAAGACATCGGCTATCTCCGACTTGAGAAGCGAAGCGTATTCCACCATGGGTGTCGCGGTGATGCCGCAGGGGAAGGCCACTGGAGCCGAGACGCCAACGGTGAGGTCAGCAAGACCGGCTTCAGGAACCCCGTAGTAGTAGCCGTTGTGCTTCTCGTCCCCGTATCCCAGGTTCACCCATGCTCCTGCTGACACGATGTCTGAAAGACCGGTGTAGTGGGAGATGCAAAGGCCTGTGTAAAGACCTTCCGCGTCCTCCAGGGAGTAGGCGAAGGTCACCGTCGGTGCCAGGATGGCGTCATAGGCTGCGGCAAGGGTTAACTCGGAAGCTGCGGTTTCAGAGAATGCAGTATTGGGATACCAGTACTTGTTAAAACCCGCTGTGAGGGAAACAGGGCCCAGCACATGGGTGTAGTTCAGGATCAGATCGATCTCGGTGAACTTACCGGTTGGGTCCTGAACCTCTCCGTCCTCCAGCCAGGAGTTCTGGTCGGTGAGGTCCATGTTCCCCCAGAGGGTTATCGCAGCATCGTCGGTACCGGCGGCCACCCAGGGCTGCAGAACCCCTCTGTCGTTGAAAACGGCTCCGCGCCAGATGTATTTTGACTGAAAGGTAACATCCCCGCTTACCCAGATCGGTGCGGCAACTGAGATCCAACTCAGCAGACAGATAACAAGAACGGCTGTTTTCACGGTAAACCCCTCCGGAACGGCTCCGGAGAAGGCCGCTGTCTGCGCCTACCTCACGGAACCAGTGATGCGGCGCCAACTGCACCGCGGATGCTGCTTCAGTTTCGGTAGACCAAGATCAATATTCTCCTATCAGTTGAGTATGTAATTTCGTTTCCTGAAAC
>ERZ795048.2610-NODE-2610-length-14364-cov-3.953246_pt1 | contig 14364 bp, 13 predicted proteins | sample MGYA00375132_ERZ795048 | MGnify/ENA primary metagenome ERZ795048 (study PRJEB30177, sample SAMN05720225) | activated sludge metagenome | isolation source: Anaerobic digester | place: Hong Kong | collected 2014-12-17 ...
ACGCCTGGCCATCCGGTAGAAGCATCTGAGCGTGTCCAGCCTGTGAATTGATATCCCGGATTCGCTGTGGCATGAATATTAACCCAGGCTCCGGGAGAATAAGTCCCGCCACCTGATACAGTGCCGCCTGAAGGCGGGTTTAGCTGCAGATCAAGGGAGTAACCAAAAGGTTGCATCACTGCAGAGAAGTGAGCGATCAACGTGACATTTTCTGACGGCATCTGATAGGTATAATTAGACTGATTACTGATGATCAATGCGCCTCGTGTCCAATGTTCAAACTGATAGCCGGCATTGGGAATGGCTTGTATGTTCACCATCGTTCCGGCTGAATATTGGCCGCTGCCCGAAACCGTCCCCCCGCCTGCGGAGGATAAATTAAGATTGTAGTTTTGTGCCGATTGTTGACCATAAACGGTTACCGGGATGTTTAAAAGCGTATCATTTCCTGAGGAATCCACTCCAAAAGTTCCGCCCTGGTGATTGTATAGTTTTTTGGTGGACGTGTTGACCTTCCAATAAAAGTTTGACCAGTTGTTTTGTTTGATATGGATCAGATAGGGGGTTACTTCTGCTTTTTGCCAATCTTGACCATAAGACAACGCTGTACTTGCTGCTGCAATTTGGATACCACCGGTTCCTTGTGTATAAATCAGATAAGCATCTGTAAATCGAAGTGAAAAACGTGACGGAACACCTGCTCCCAAACCGCCTGTTACATCCACTTGGATGTTCATATTTGTCGAATTACCGCCGGTTGATCCGAAGGAGCCGCCGGTTACCCGGTACAAATTACCGGTTGACGTATTGACTTTCCAAAAAAAGCCCGACCATGTGTTCAATTTCAAATGATACAAATAAGGATAAACCTGTTGTACCGTCCAGTCCTGGCCATAAGAGAGGACCTTTCCACTAGCGGAAATCTGCAATGTATGACTGGAAGGTGCATAGACCAAGCTGCAATCCGAAAAATCAAGTCGAAAACGGTCGAAAGCTAACATCACACAAGTGAAAAAAACCAGCAATAACACAAATACCATCATTTTCTTCTTCATTTACCGCCTGTTGCTAAAATGGGTCCACAAGCCTGCTTTCTTTTCAAATAGACTTGATTTACCTCGCTTTTTAGCAACAGTTCCACCTCGCTTTCTTTTGTTTTTTTACATTGCAAACATCTTTATACACCCCAAAACACCTTCCTCCCGTAATCAATCGGGATGGGGAAATAAATTTAATAATTTTTGTTATGAGTTCACATCAATTATACACCTTAAGGGGTGCCTTTTGAGTAAGTCCGTTTCATGAAAAGAAGACCATACCTCAAAATGCTGAGGGAAGCTTCTTATTTTGCCAGAAAAAAGCTGTGTATGACACATAAAGAAAATTTTTATGGCCGTACACAGCTGACTGATTTAGGATGCGTTTCTTTTTAGATACACTACTTTTGAGGCAGGTAATGGAGCAAAATCCCGGCATCGATCAGTGTCTGGATGTTGTTCATATCTTCTGATCCTTCAGTAAGGTCCAAAAAATTATTTTGTATATTGACTGATTCGAGGGTATTGATTGGGCCTTGAACAATAGGAGTGATATCTGTAATGTCATTTGACTGCAAATCCAAAACTCTCAAATACCCCATCGCTTGAATCGAGTCAATATTTGCTATACCTAAATGTCCTGCAAATAAATATTCCAGTTTCTCAAGCGTTACAAGGGGGCCGAGGTCACTGACGTTTGTATTTCCTATTTCAACTCTTGTTAATTCAGTCAATCCTTCGAGTGGAAGAAGGCTATCAATGGGATTATTGGATAAATCCACATTCGTTAGAGCAAGCAAGTTTTCCAATACTGTAATATCTGTGATTTGATTATGTTCCGCACCTAATCGTTCTAAATTTATAAGCTGTGCAAGTGGACTGAGATCGGTGACGTTGTTGTAATACATCATCAATCGTGTGAGTTCTGATAAGTTGGACAGTGGACTGAGATCGTTTATTGCGTTGTTTCCAATATTAAGCTGTTCTAAATTTGACAGATTTTCCAGGGGACTCAGATCGCTGAGCTGATTATATTGCAGGTCTATCATTTTCATTTTGGTTAAATGGGTCAATGCACTCAGATCACTGATCTCGTTAAATCTGAGGCTCAGATGCGTGAGGTTGGTTTGATTTGCCAGGCCATCAACGTTCGTAAGGTCTGCGAAATCAACGATAAGATCTATCAGGCTGTTGCCTGAAGGTAAAAAGTCCAAAGTACCAAGGGAGATGTATTTCATGGACAGGTTTTCAATTTGATCCCATGTTTTTATCAAGTCTAAAGAGGCTTGACTTAAGGGGAGGTCTTCAAATTCCAAAGCGTTCAAACAACCGCGTTTGGCACTGGCATCCAAGGGGCTGATATCACTAAGGGGCATCTCACTGAATTCAACTTTTTCAATGTTCTGAAGATTTGTCATGGGACGGATATCTGAAAGGCCTTCAGCAAAGCCAACCACTCGTTGGAGATTGGTGAAATGTTCCAGACCCGTGATATCGGTTACGTCAGCGTAAATAACAACCTGTTCAATGTCTTTGACTTCGTTGGCGTAAACTTGATCCAATGTATACCGGTTGTCCATGTTGTCATCTCTTTTTCCGATGATACGCCGGACATAATTTTTAAAGGCATCATCGTTGAAGACTATGGGTTCGCCCAATGGGATGAATTTGGAAATCATGATATGGTCCAGAAATGCCATCATCTCATTCGAGCCGGGATCAGAAAAAAGGGAAACCTCCCACTTTAAACGATGCTTCCCTGCCGGGATTTCTCGAATCACCCGCTTCCAATCGTTGACAGAGAACCATCTTCCCGCATCATCATCATCAATGCAAAAGGACAATCCCCCTCCGCCTTCCTGAAAGTTTGTTTTGACGTAGAAGCTGATCACCATATCTTCTTCAATATCTAAATCGATGTACATAAATGATCTTTCTCTATCACCGAGATTTGGAAATCCTGCGGCGTATTTACCTTTTTGTACATATTGGCTTTGCATCACCGGCAGAATATCCCCGCACCTCACCCAGTTGTTGGCTGTAAAATCGCCGGATTGGAATGTTTCATATAGTTGATGCGGTAAGATTTTATTGCCTATGTTACAGCCCGTCAGGATGAATAGGAATACGATCACACACATGATAAGTACCCGTTCTTTTTTCATCAGTCTTTGCCTCCGTTTTTTTCTGTTGTACCTGCTTTTTTACAAGTTAGTATCATTATAACCTAAAAAAGACTATTTTGATCTTATTTTAAATTCTTTAATTTTTTGCTGATATACTATAGCGTAACTGACCGGACAGTAAGTCGTGAAGGAGTGATACAATGAAACCCCGTGATTTTCAACTGGAAGTGTTTTTTGAGCAATACGAGTTTTCGGCCCCCTATTTGTTGACCCAATCCGATTGTGAAACCCTGTCAATAGAGACATTGTTAGCGATGGAACCGGGTTCGCAAGAGGCGTTATTAAAGCAGAAGCTGGGGTATACTCAAGTTACCGGGAGTCTTGCGTTAAAAGAGCAGATAGCCAATTTATATACTCAATATGGAACAGAAAATGTCATCGTTCACACCGGTGCTCAAGAGGCCATTTATAACTTTCTGAACATTTTTTTAGACCCTTCAGACCATGTGATTACCCAGTTCCCCATCTATCAGTCCATTTATTCTGTTGCGGAAGATATCGGATGTTCTGTTGACCGATGGCAAATCAGACAATCGGAAGCAGGCTGGAGGATGGATTTGGATGAACTGGAAGCACTGATCAAGCCTGAAACGAAGCTGTTGTGTATTAACAATCCCAACAACCCGACGGGGTTTATTTTTAGTGAAGAGCAAATGAAGCGAATCGCTGAGATAGCCCAAAAGCATGGTATTTTTGTTTTTTGCGATGAGGTGTATAAGGGGTTGGAACTGGATGGGATCAAACGTCCCTGGTTTGCCGATCTGAGCGAGAATGCCTTATCCCTTGGGGTGATGTCAAAAGCCTATGGTTTGCCGGGATTGAGAATCGGCTGGATTGTGACGGGCAGCAAAGAGGTTATGGAGAAAATGAGAAAGATGAAACATTTCACCAGTATTTGCAACAGTTCCCCTTCGGAGTTCCTGGCAACGGTTGCCTTGAAACATGGAGAGAAAATACTATCAAAAAATCGAAAACTGATCGAAAAAAACCTGAAGATCTCGGATCGATTTTTTCGTCAATATCAACACTTATTCCGTTATAATCGTCAGCAAGCGGGTCCCATCGCCTTTCATGAAATGAAAATCGACACGCCTATTGACAAATTCTGTAATCAGCTGGTGAGAGATTCAGGCGTACTACTCCTTCCGGGTACTGTTTATGATTATCCCGGAGCCTATTTTAGAATGGGCTATGGACGGGCTAATTTTGAAAGAAATTTGGGGTATTTTGAGAGGTATTTAGAGCGCATTTTAAATGGGTAAGCATCTCTTTATTAAGCATATTGTTATATTAACCCAACAATGTACTTTGTAGGGGCAATTCACGAATTGCCCTTATTACATATCCGTAATCCTTTTTGTTCTAATTCAAAATAAGAAAATGTTGTTTTTAAAATGGGCAATTCGTGAATTGCCCCTACGGATTTTGAGAAGTATTGTCTCTTTAATGAAATGGCTTAAATTAATCGAAAAATATGAAATCATTATTTATTAATAACAAAAGGAGAAAAGCCATGAAAATAGGAACTTACAATATCTGAAACGACAAAAGAAATGGCGAGCGAAAATTTTTACATGATAATTAACATCAAAATATACATGAAAATATGCTATTATATTTTATGTATCGAGGTGATGTTATGCAGAAAAGACATTCAAATCTAAGAGATATTGTAAATCATATCATTTCTGTTTCAGACTTGGGAAGAGGAAAAGCTTCTAAAGTTATTAAGAATATCGAATCAGATAATGAATCCTATATTATTGTAAAAAACAACAAGCCAAAAGCGGTTATCGTTTCAGTTGATGAATATAACCGAATGGTCGATTCTTTGGAAAAAATGGAATTACTTTTGTTAGCTTCAAAGAGAATAAAAACGAACAAACAATCGGAATATTTGGCATATGAAGATGTTTTAGCAGAATTTCAGATAACAGCAGAAGAAATTGAAACTTTACAGGACACAATCGAACTGGAATAATAAAGAAGCTATAAACAATCCCAGAAAAAAGCCGGCCATTATGGCCATCAATTATTTAAAGATATCTTTTGATCCGTCAAATAAGTAAAAATTTCAAAATGGTGGGCGTGACAGGGTTTGAACCTGTGACCTCTTCCGTGTGAGGGAAGCGCTCTCCCGCTGAGCTACACGCCCTAAGGGTGTGGTATTATAGCATATTTTTTCCGTTTTGTCACGTCTTTCAAATGAGTTGATTGAGGCGAAAGTGGTATAATGCTGATCGGGTATTGAACAGCTTGTGGATGGGGGGATGAAATGGAATTATGGGATGTTTGGGATGAGAATCGTCAGAAAACCGGGCGGCTGGTGGAGCGGGAAAATTCTTTATCGCAGTTGGGACCGGGGGAATATCATTTGGTCGTGTTTGCTTTCATCAGAAATAGCGACGGCCGTTTTCTCATATCGAAACAGGCACCCAACAAAACGTTCCCGAATATGTGGGAATTTACAGGCGGCTCTGCTATAACCGGTGATGATTCACTGATGGCAGTTCTCAGAGAAATCAAAGAGGAATTGGGGATTGATGTGGATCCAGAGAAGGGGCGATTGCTTAACAGTTACAAAATTGATGATGAGAGAAGTTTTTTTGCAGATCTTTGGACCTTTGAACATGACGTGGACATGTCTCAAGTTGTTTGCCAACCCGATGAGGTGACCGAAGCTATGCTGGCTTCAAAAGATGACATACAGAAAATGATCGATGAGGGAACTTTTGCCATGAATTGGTTTGTGTTGGAGTGTTTTAAAGGTCTTCTCTGTCTCGACAAGGATTAGGCATAAAAAAAGTGGGTGATGGCAATAACCAATATCATAGATTTGTTGATTAACTTGATTAAAAACATGGCGGTTATCATCGTTTTGGCATATGTGTTTACCCGAACGAAGATGTATGCGCACATTCTGAACAACAAAAAACTGGATTGGCAGCAAAAAACGCTTTTAAGTCTCATCTTTGGTTTGTTTTCCATATTTGGAACCTTAAGCGGGATTGAAATACTTGGAGCCATCGCCAATATCCGTGATTTGGGGCCGGCGATCGCCGGATTGATTGGTGGACCTCTTGTGGGCATCGGAGCCGGATTGATCGGAGGCGTTCATCGATTCATTATGGGTGGACTGACAGCCTGGCCCTGTTCCATCTCCACCCTTCTGGCCGGGATCATTGGCGGGTTGATTTATTTGAAAAGAAAGGGAGTCCTTCCGGATATCCGGACGTCGGTTATTTTTATTGCCGTTTTTGAAGCCTTCCACATGGGGCTAAATCTGGTCATGGTCAAGCCTTTTGAGGTGATTGATGAGATTATAAAAAATGTTAGCCTTCCCATGATTGTCACCAATTCTCTGGGGATGGGAATCTTTATCTATATCATTCATAATCTGGTGAAAGAACGGGAAACACAGCGGCAAAAGGAACTGATTGACGGGGAATTAAAGGTGGCCAGACAGATTCAGATGAGTATTGTGCCAAAGATCTTCCCCCCTTTTCCAAAACGCAAGGAATTTAACCTGTACGCCGTTTTACACCCGGCAAAAGAAGTCGGAGGGGATTTGTATGATTTCTTCCTGATTGATAACGATCATCTGTGTTTCAGCATCGGTGATGTTTCCGGGAAAGGTGTTCCCGCTTCACTGTTTATGGCTGTGACCAAGACCCTTGTGAAGTCGAAGGTGGACAGCGATCACGCCCCTGAAGAAATTCTGCGGGCGGTGAATGATGAATTGTGCAATGAAAACCAGTCCGGGATGTTTGTCACTGAATTTCTGGCTGTTTTGACCATCTCTACCGGTGAAGTCAAATATGCTAACGGCGGACACAATCGGCCCTATGTATTGAGAAGTGACGGCACGCTCGAGCCGCTGCCAAAAACGACCGGCATTGCCTTGGGAGCCATGGGTGGTATGGCGTATGAGGGGGCAAGTCTGTTGTTGAACAAGGGGGACCTGTTGGTGATGTACACCGACGGGGTGACGGAGGCGATGAACCAACAAGGGGAGCTGTTTGGCGAAGCCCGGCTTGAACAAGCTTTGGAAGGAAATGCTCAGGATACGACTCAACAGCTGATTGATAAAATAATGGAAGCCATCAAGCATCACGTCAAAGGTGCTGAACAATCAGATGATATCACCCTTTTGGTGATTAAATATGAAGGAATATGAAACCGGAAAAATGATAAAAAAACTTGACAAGCGCCCGCCTGCCCATCCTAATTGATTAGGAAAGCTATCAGCGAAACGCTTGGATCATGTTTTTGTTACTTTTAAATGATCAATTATTTTGTCGGCCCGTTTTTTTGGACGTACATAACACCGTCCAGCTGAGTTTGATCTCGCTATATAAGCATCTTTTCCGCCCATTCCACCGCTCTTTCCAATTCTCCCTCTTTCAGAGGACCTTCCGAGTCCGCCACATAAAACCATTCGTTTTTGCCGGTTTGTTCATATCCTTTTTTGAGCATCTTTTTTGCCATTTTTTCCGCCGCATACCCGAACAACTTGGACATGAAAGTCAAGAAACGGTTGTTGACTTCTTCGACGTTCATACGGGTGTCAAAGGCAGCAAACTTCTGTGATTTCCCCCTTGCGACCGGCATGTTTTGGATGAGGGTTTTCATTTTTGGCGAAGGGTTAAAAGCCCTGGTGGGAGAGCCCAGAATCATTAAATCAACCCCATCCAGGTCTGCGTTTGAAAATTCATCTACTTTTTTGATGTCGATTGTTCCTGAATTTGAAAGACTTTCATACAGTTGTCTGGCTATTTTTTCCGTGTTTTTGAAAAAGGAATCATAGACGATCAGGATTTTCATTTTAAATCACTCCTTCATGTAGCTTGCTACTCTGTATTTTATACCTTCTTGATGAATGGGGTGTGAAGTAAAAGAGGGAATGGGATATAATCAGGTGATAGCCTGTTTTTTATTTTTTTCCAAGGATGTGATGGGGTTGAAATTTCTGATTTTGTTTCATACCGTGACGGGAAATAATTATCTAATTGGAAAACTCTTTGCAGAAGTAGCCGAGGAAAATGGCCACGAGGTGATCATGAGGCGAATAGAAGATGACACCATAGAGGTGCTAAGAGCGACCTATCCCATTATCAATGAGTATTATGACGCCATCAAAGAAGTGAAAAGCATTGAAAAGTCTGATTTGGATGATCAGGATGTGATTGTCCTTGGGTCTCCAACCTATTATGGAAGTATCTCAGGGAAGATGAAGTCCTTTTTCGATTCGGCAGTGGATCTATGGTCTAACAACACGCTGTATCAAAAGAAACTCATGACATTTACCACCGTGGGGGACATCAACGGCGGTGGGGAGATGTGTTTAAAATCCCTTATCACCCTGGGTCAGCATATGGGCATGTCATTTGTTCCGGTTAGCCCGTCTATGACCGCTCAAGGAGTCAGCTCTTACGGTATCAAACATTTCGTGGGGTCTTTGGCGGACAAAAGACCAACGAAGGCCTTGAAAACGGCTATAGAAAGTTGGATTGGTAGTCTTTAGAAGTAATACCCTTAATGCAGCAGTATCATTAAAAAATGGCATTCCACTCTTTGTGAAGGAGTTCTTTGAGTTTTAGCGCATTGTCGGATGCCAATTGCATGAGGTTAAAAGGATCTTCATCAAGACTCAAGGACTGAAGGATGAAGGCATCACTGTCGGAAAAATAGTCCGGGAACATTCCCGCAAAGATAAACCCTTCTTTTCTCAGAATCCGAGCGATTGTGGAACAGCCTTTTTTTTCCGCCGGGAGGTAAACATAGACGGCATCTATTTTTTGCCTTTTAAATGTATTCGTCGTGTGTAAGCAGGTTTTGGCAGTTTTTTCAGGATCGTTTCCCATCTTAACTATTTCAATATTCGCAATGTTCAATGAATCGATACGATTGACTAAATAATACGGCTCGCCCTTTTTCGGCGCTTTTTGGGATGATCGCTCTATGGCAAATGGAATATTTGCTTCTTGATATAAACCTTTGATGATTTCATCATATTCAGGGGGAGTGAAGAACCTTCTTAACCGTTGTTCTTTTAATGAAGCCCATTGAATGACCGCAGACATTTTCGGCGTTTTTTCAAAATCAAACCCTTTCAAATCGGTTTTTTTAGGCAGATAACCCAATAAGATTCCGAAATCGTGACCACCAAGCTTGTGAAAGAGAATTTGTGATTTTGGATGAATGGTAAGGGCATGGGTATAAGTACTGGACAATCCCAGCTTTTTTGCCAGATCAAAAATCTCTTTAGCTAATAAGGGGGCAATGCCATAATTCTTTCTGTATTCTGGGATAACGAACAACATGCTTTGCTCTCCCATGTTAACATTGTTTTGATTCAATTTAACGGCTGCATGTCCAATGATTTCGCCATCGTCTTTCACGACAATTAATGAATGTAACTGTCCTTGCTCTTGCATTTGAATAATTTTTTCGGGATAATAGATAAAATCAATATAGGTGTATCCATAACTGAGATAAGCCGCTTTAGAAATCCCGATCGCTTCAGATTTTTTTGGCTGGCGAATAATAAAATCAAGCGGTTTTTGTTCGGTTGACACAATTACTGTTTCGAGTTTTTCTTCTTTTTCCATTCTGTTTTTGACATGAAGTTCAAAGCGTTTTTTTTCCATTTGAATGAGTATGCCTTCTTTTCCTTTGTTGGTAAAAGTGACTTTATCCATCATGTGTTTGGCCAAGAAAAGGTTTAAAGCTTCGGGGTCGCCCTCAAGATCATTTACATCGGAAGAAAAAATCGGCAGCTTTTCAAGGTCCAGAGGCAGGCCTTTGACATGCAATAAAAACCGGATGGCGTCGGGTTCTAAATTAAATTCTATTTTAAGCGGGTCTGCTCCTGGATCGGATAAGGAAGTGTTTAATAAAAAGAGCAGTAACTCTTCCAGCGCCAATCTAATCCTGTTTTGTTCAGGTTTTTCAACCCCCCAGCTGGAAGAAAGGGTTTGGATGAAATTCAAAGTCGCCTCTATGGTTTGTGGGTTAACGGGAAATTGAATGGTTATAGGGCTTGTTTCTTTCGTTTTTATTGACATTTGTCTTTCCTTTCATCGTACTAAGAAACGGTTCAAGTTCTAAGCACAAGAACCGTTTCTCAGGATACAGCCGTTATGAATTAAGTAAATCGCTTTTAAGATTTTCCAACAACTTTTCAACTTCATCTTTACTGATCTCAAAATAGATCCTGTTCTTTTCGCCTTTCATCGCTGTTAGGATTCTGGTACGTTGGATATGACTGATATGTTTTTCCAGTTCTGATCCCGGGATACCCAGTTCGCGTGATAATTCAGCACCATAAAAAGGCGTTTTGGAAAGGAGTTTGATCATTTTATAGCAAACGGGTTCTGAAAGTGCTTTTAAGAATAGCGCTATTCTTGAATCTTTGGAAACGTGTTTGACGTATTTGGGAATTTCTCTTCCAAAAAGAACCAGCATGTCTTTCAGCATAACGATGTATTGTTGAGAGGCAAAATAGAGCATACAGAGCGTGAGTTCTTCCGGTAACTTTTGAGGTTCGGAACCGCCAAAGACCGTTATGCTGTCTGAAAAAGCCACCTCATCGGAATCAAGCTTGTTCTGAAATCTTTCCAATACCTTTTCGATCAAACCTTGTGCGGTTTCAGTGTATATCTCTTCTGTAAATATCTTATAGGTGGATTTTAAAATGTCATCAAGCCTTGATTTGAATGAATCGGTGTTAAAGACAAACTCTCTCATGACAATTAGGTCTTCTTCACTCTTGTTATAACTCTCGTTGATTGTCCGTTCAATTTCGGCATACACAATCTCACGATATTCCCGTTTTTTCTGATCAATTTCCCTGTAATCAAGAATCAAATTGTATAACTCTTCTCCGGTTAATGCGATTAAATCATCGACAGAGTTTTTCAGGATATGATGAATCAAGAGTGCATTGAACATACGGCTTTTGAATATCATCTGGGCATCGTGAGAGATGAAATACATGTCCGATCCCTTTAAAAACTTCTCCCAGACTAAAGAACCGTCTTCCATTACTTGATCATATGCTTGGTCTTCATCTTTTTTTCCAATGCAATATGTCTGCAGTGAAACCAAATAATCTATTTCCGGAAGATACAAAATTTCTTTACCCATACCCATCACCTCTGCTCATTACTGATTGAATGCTTCATTATAGCATGGTTGAACTTATTCTTTAATAGGAATAAACAAATCCAATGCTGGGATGATCCTTCATCGTAATACCTGTATTGAGAATCCGGATCACGATGGCTGGTCAACAACCCCACTTCCTCATAATACCTGACCGTTCTGGTACTCACATCAAACAGATTCGCTATTTCTCCGATTTTCATCAGATCACGCACGCAATCACATCCTTTTGAGCTCAACCATAGTTTACTCTTTTACGTGGCGTTAAAGTCAAGTCTATTTTTTAATCCTTATTTCTTACGGAAAAACAAGCCGATATTTAGATGCGGAAAAAGGCTATCAAATATAAACTTTTGCTTTTAAAACAAAGGAATGATATAATTTCTATCTGTTTATCGATGATGTTCTGCAACAAACAGAATCTATTCTCAGTATCGGGGGTTAAAAAATTGAACATTCAACTAAGACTCGAACAGCCCGGGGATTATCAGGAGGTTGAATGGCTGACAAGGGAAGCGTTTTGGAATATACACGAGCCGGGTTGTTGTGAACATTTTCTGGTGCACAAGCTTCATTCATCAGAGGCATTCGTTCGTGAATTAGCCTTTGTGGCGACGGAGAATGAGAAAATTGTGGGAAACATCCTTTATACCAAATCCGCCATTATTACGCAAGAGGGAACCCGACAGGAGGTTTTGACTTTTGGACCTGTTTCTGTTTTACCGGCGTATCAGCGAAAAGGGATCGGTTCTGCTTTGATCCATCACACCAAGCAGATTGCAGCCGACTTGGGGTACCGTGCCATTTTGATCTACGGCGACCCGGCCTATTACAGCCGTGTGGGATTTTCTCCCGCTTCCGATTACTCGATTCAAACGGCAGATGGCATGTATGCGGCCGCCTTACAGGTTTGTGTTTTATCTCAAGAAGGGCTTTCGGGTATTTGCGGAAGATTTGTTGAAGACCCGATTTTTGATATTCATGCAGAAGAAGCTCAAGCCTTTGACAAAGGCTTCCCCTTTAAGGAAAAGATCAGCGGTACCCGGTCGCAAAAACGGTTTTTGGAAATATTGCGTATGACGCATAAACCCGGTGAGTTAAAAAAATATTAAAAGAGGCGTTTTTAGAAAAACGCCTCTTTTAATTATTGAATGACCGTATAGTTTACAGTTCGTTCTTTGTTTATCGTCAGATAACTTGGGTTTTCTTTATCGCCAAAATGCGATGTCACAAAGCTTTTTCCATCGCTTGTGGCGCAGGCTATAATCATTTTATCGCAACCTTTCTCGTCAATGATGGTCTAGCAAGTTGATAGGCTTCATAGGTTATACTATATCATAAGCATCAATTTCAACCTTTTTATTTTTTGATGGAGCGGGTGATCGGATGAACGGACAACAGCAAAAAATGATGAACGAGTATATCAGCAGGATCAACACGGTGATTGATTATATAGACCAGCATATTTCACAGGATATGACTTTGGATGAACTGGCGTCGGTTGCCGGTTTTTCCAAATTTCACTTCCATCGGATTTTCTACTCTTTTATGAAAGAAACCCTTTTTCAGTTTATTCAAAGGATAAGGCTACAAAAAGGCGCTGATCGGCTTTGTATGAATCGTGATGTATCCATTACTCAAATCGCATATGATTGCGGTTTTTCCAGTTCAGCTGCTTTTTCCAGAAGTTTTAAGGCTTTTTTCAATCAAACGCCCTCTCAGTATCGGTCTGAAAAGGGCAATTGGTGTGTTCAAAATAGCAATATGAATCAAGGAGACGGCAATCAGTGGAAAGAAAAGATCCCCAAAATCCCCTATAATGAGGGCATCTTGAATGAAAAGGGGAAGATGAATATGAGTGATTATTCCACACAGGTAACCGTCAGAAATTTGGAGGAAATGACACTGGCTTATGTCCGATATATTGGACCGTATGCTGGAAATGAGGACCTATTTAAAAACTTGTTTGATAGGCTTTACAGCTGGGCGGGTCCCAGGGGTCTTGCCGATGATCCAAATGCCAAATGCCTGATCATCTACCATGATAACCCTGAAATCACCGAAGAGGAAAAATTGAGGGTCAGTGTTTGTCTAAGTGTGCCCGCAGATACTCCGGTAGATGGCGAGATTGGCAAGATGACCATTCCCGCCGGAAAATACGCCATGGCCCGCTACGAATTGACCTCTGAGGAATATGGAAAGGCCTGGGATTGGGTGTATTCACAATGGCTGCCTCAAAGCGGTTATGAACCCGATGACCGGCCATGTTTTGAATGGTATCCTGAAGCGGAAAAAGACGGCAAGGTGATTGTGGATATTTGTGTTCCTGTAAAACCGATGTAAAGTGGTATCACTCTAAAAAAACAGTTGAAAATTAAATGGCTGTTCAGGGCCATTTGTGTTCCGGTTGACTCTGAACAGCTATTTTTATTGAAGGTTCAAAACAAACCGGTTTTCTTCGCCTTTTGTGAAGCCCATCTTTTTCAAGTATTGGTCATGTTCTTCGTTGATGGATAGGCAGGTCAACTGAGTCAATCCTCGTTCCAAAAAATAGTCTTTGTTTTCAAGGTAGATGAAGTTGCCGATTTTAAAATCCCGATAAGCCGGTATGGCATAGTCAACCTGTATATCGATCGTCTGTTCGCTCACTTTTTTTGCAATGAAAATGGCGGCGGGAATGACATCACGCAGAATGTAAAATCCCAGTATATGATCATCCACTTTCAGGTTGTCTTCGGGAAAGTATTTCAGCATGTCTTTTTTGTAAAACGACATGAAATAAGCCAGATACTCCGAATTCGGGTAGAGGTTGATGAGTTTCAAATGCTCCTTTGCATGGTATAGTTTGACCAAGTAGTAGATGTTGATGATGATGATCCCGCCGTTCATGATTCCCACAGGGATTGAACCGATTAAAAATCCGTAAACACAAAAGATTGCCGATCCAATCATGTTAATCCACCTGAGTTTGATGA